>Ga0123340_1007766_pt1 | contig 10223 bp, 4 predicted proteins | sample SirMexnodulemix_FD_89961 | JGI IMG/M metagenome (GOLD analysis project Ga0123340, IMG submission 89961) | Root nodule microbial communities of legume samples collected from Mexico - Siratro Mexico nodule mix | ecosystem: Host-associated > Plants > Roots > Nodule | place: Mexico: Nepantla...
GTAAATAATAAAAATATAAAATAAAAAAATGATATATTTTTTAAGTAAATTGAATAATAGAAATAAAAAATAAAATAATAAAAATGTAAAATATGATAAAGATAACTAAGCTATTATTAGAAATAAATTAAATAATTGAAGCAAGAAAATAAATAAATAAAAAGTAGTACATTCTCAAACCAAATTAAAAGACAAAATATAATATATTTGAATATAATAATAATAATAATAATTCCCTTAATATAAACATAAAAGGTCTGATATATTTTAATGATAGAAAGAGATAATTTAATTTAATAATATATATTTTTTATTTATTTTATAGTATTTAAGAATAATGAATTGTTTAGAAAAAAAAACAATAGATTAGACCAAGAAAAGAGACAAGAGAGAGCGCATTAAAAAACAATGACAACTAGTTATTTGTATAATTTTTATTTTTAATTTTATTATTATTACTTTTGTTTTTAAAATTTGAATGATAGTACAAATGAAGATGCTATCCGACTTGTATGTATACATCTATTTTATGATAATAATAAATAATTAATATAATTATAAATTTAATATAAATATTATTACAATGAAAAATAATTACCAACACATAAAAAGTATAATTGAAATAAATTATGGACGTAAAAAAAATTACTGTTATTGTTATAAGTATATAATAATTATAAAACAATAACACTTTAAATCTTTCATCTCAACAGCTTATTATGAATAATTTCTTGTAGATGATGAATTTAAAAAAGTTAATTAAGGGAGACAAGAATGTAAACGATAAATATATATATTGCGGAAATTGTATGTGTTATATTAATATAAAATATTTATTTTTACTTGTAAAGCAGCATATATTTATAATTATATCTGTATAAAAATAATTAAAATGCATAAAACATAGATGAAGAACAAAATGGCCCATGCAGGTCTCGAACCTTCGACCTTCGCGTTATTAGCACGACGCTCTAACCAACTGAGCTAATAGGCCAGATGTTCATTGTTTTGAACATGTTCTTAAAAGTTACAAAGATAATTGGTACCTTCAGATTTGAATTGTTCTTTGTATGTTTATAAATGCTTTTGAGAAATAAGTGCTATGGTAATGAATAAGAGTTGGTGCATAATTTTTATTTTGAATATGATAATTTTATTTTGAATGTGTAAATGAACTCTATTTTCATGTCTTTTATATTTTTCTCAATTTCACTTTTTTATATGTCATTTATTTTAAAACTTGATCACATCCTATAATAGTTGAGGAGTCAGAAATTATTTCTATTCGATCGTATTTTCAAGTAGAGTGAATTTCTATTTACTCTAAAGATTTATTATGCTCTATTTTTTCTTAGGATTTGGTCATCAATATTTGAGGAGTCAATCCAAGAAAGTGACCATCTCAACTTATTTAATTATATACTAAAATTTGATTTAGTTTGGATAACTTCTTTTAGACTCCTAAAGATTAAATTAGTGTCTCTGTTTGGTTTTAGGACAACCATTTTGAAGATTATCATCTTAGGTAAGGAAAATAAATTTTAAATCTTTATATAAAACATTAGGTTAGAAGATTTGATTGTTAAGGGGACATGGTCCTGAGTTTCAATATTCTATAGCAGGATTGTTTGTTTTAATGTAGTAGATGATGAAATAGTTTTTAATTTTATGTGAACTTGTGGGACCAGTAGATGTTGAGGATTTAATATCTAGGTGTTGTTTTGATGATTAAAAAGATTATTATTACATATTTTGACATGTGAATTGAATAATATGTACTAATGTGAATGACGAAATTAAGACCATATATTTAAGGTAATGTATGAGTATTGCTTGTTGGTGTGTGTAAAGTATTGACATGTTTGTTTCAACAAAGATTCTCAACCTTCACTGATGATCTAAGTCATATAGACTAAAATATCAGGTGGTGAGAAGTTGATGAGAGAATTTATGCACATTAGGACTCGTTGTAGACACTCAGTATTGAATGATCATTTTCTTCAGATTCGCTTGTAATCTAAGATTGGGTATTGAATTAGATATTAATCTAGTAGCCAACTTAATACGAGTCTTCCAGAAGACAATAGGTCCATGAGTGGTCATGGAGGAATTTTTGTTCAAACTAAAAAATTGTTCTACTTTTCTTAATTTATTAATCTTTTTACGATTTAAATTTTTATTTTCTATTAAATTAGATGAAAAAGAGTATAACTTTTTTGAGATGTAGATAGGAAGTAATTTAGTATGCATTAGTTATCGTTTCCGTCTTAATGATTTGAAACATTTAAGAAAAGTAGAAATTTATGACTTTATTGATTTCCTTAATAAAATCATTTAAAAATATTAATTATTTTTAAAAGAACTCCCTCATTATATAAATGTTTTGGGGAATATTGATATAAAATAGTTATAAAATAAAGGTAATATAATACATAGCAAATTAAACAAAACAGAATCTCCATGCTGGGCTTTGATCTATTAAGTAATGTAATTAAGTTATATAATATATTATACACCATTAACTCCTTTCTAACCGTCGTTCTACGAGAAAATATTATTTTTATATGTTATCTATAAAGTTGAAGATTGTATTAATTATTTTTATATATCAGTCATTCTTTTATTTTTTAAAATATGAAAGATAATTAAATTACTTTTTTTATAAAACTTTAAGTAGAGTACCGCTTCTATCTACAAATATTATTGAAAAAAACTCAAAAAATATATTACAAATCATAAAAGTTAATGTTTTTATTAATTTATGTAATGAAACCTTCAACAACACTTAAAAAGGAACAGAGAGTATTAAGTTACAAAAAATAATATAAATTTTCTTATAAAAAAATAATTACAACTTAAATTATAAAATTATCGTAAATTAGATTGCGGAAATTGTCTGTTTTATATTTATTATAAAATATTTATCTTTTACTTGTAAAGAAACAGCATATATTTATTTGTATATCAATAATTAAAATGCATAAAACTTAGATGTAGAAAAAAAATGGCCCATGCAGGTCTCGAACCTGCGACCTTCGCGTTATTAGCACGACGCTCTAACCAACTGAGCTAATAGGCCACATGTTTATCGCTTTCAACATATTATTAAAAGAGAAACATAGATTATTGCTATATATTCAACTTGACCTGTCCTTTGTAGTGTTCATAATGCTTTTCAGAAATAAGTGGTTATGGTAATGAACAAGACTGGGTTCATAATTTCATTTTGAATGTGTAAATCAATTAAAATTTGTCTTGATGTTGACTTGATATAGCTGGAACTTTAATTTTATCATTGCTTATCAAAAGAAAAGAACCTAGATTGATGTTGGCAGCAATCTAATTGCTGTTTTGATGCCATGCTGATTTGTTTGAACTTCTTTTGATAGCATAATATATCACTTTTTGGTGCATTGTTATATCCTTTATTAAATTGAAGAATCAGTTATCTGAAGTTAGATCAAGAAAAATATTTCTAAGCTATGACAATTGAGCAAAATAGAACAAAATATTTATTACTACACAAAATGTTGAGTTTCAGCACTTCATTTCAGTTGATTTTGGAATAGATTTGTGAACATTATTTACTTTATTCACTACTGGATTATAATTATTTTTTCAATAACACCAATATCAATGTTAAAAGATCTCCTACATGACACATTTGTTTTTATTTTAGTATCTGAGTTTAACTACTTACGATCATTTTAATTCTCAAATTTAACAACTTATTTTTATTTTAATACCCAAACTTAAACAATTACTCTCATTTTAGTTCTTAAAAGTATTTCCAAAATTTTAATTACGTCTCACTAAAATAGTGAATTGACCATGTTCATATACTAAAATGATAGTAAATAGTTAAATTTGAAAACTAAAAATGACACATGTATTCTTTGACATATTTTATTAACCTTTTTTTAATGTCAATAAAGTAGAAAATAAATCATATTAAAATCTCCTAATATTTTCTTATATTACGTTTATATCTTTGTTTTATTATAATTATCTCCTTAAAGAAGAGTCTCTCTAATATGTGTGTGTATATATAGTACATTTGTAGTGTCCAACTTATATTTTATTGACATTTTTTAATGTGAATAAAAAGATAGAGTAAATTAAACTAAAATATGGAGAGATTTTTCCAGATAAATTACGTTTACACTATTTATTTCTCCTTATCATATCATAAGGTTTTTTGAAACAAATGAGAGATTTGTGTGAAATTTGTATAGGTAGACATGTGTGTAATTTACTGTAAAATATTACAGATATAAGCTTACTTATTTCATGTTAGAAGACTGCGGAATTGGCATGACACATAAGAATATGGCATCATAGAAGAATGAAAACTATGCCATTTTCTTCACAATTGAGATGGTCACCACATGAATTTGCCTTGTGCCTTACAAAATGCCTGAAAGCAAAGACCTTGAGACCCGGCATGCAAGTCCATGCCAACGTAATCACTAGTGGAACAAACATGAACATTTTGTCTCTTAATTCAAAGCTTGTTGGAATGTACGCTAGTTGTGCTGACCTGAAATCAGCTAGGCTTTTGTTTCAAAAGATTGAACACCCCAATGTTTTTGCATTCAATTGGATGATTTTGGGGTTGGCTTTCAATGGTCATTTTGATGATGCATTGTTGTACTTTCGTTGGATGCGTGAGGTTGGCCACATGGGCAACAAATTCACCTTTTCTGTTGTTCTTAAGGCCTGTGTTGGCTTGATGAATGTGAACATGGGGAGACAGGTTCATGCCATGGTTTGTGAAATGGGTTTTCAAAATGATGTCTCCGTTGCCAATGCTCTCATAGATATGTATGGTAAATGTGGGGGCATTTCTTATGCTCACAGCGTGTTTGATGGAATGCGTGATAGGGATGTTGCCTCGTGGACGTCAATGATTTGTGCGTTTTGTAACGTGGGGGAAATTGAGCAAGCATTGATGTTGTTTGAGAGGATGAGATTGGAAGGGTTGGAGCCAAATGATTTCACATGGAATGCGATTATTGCAGCGTATGCTCGGTCAAGTGATAGCGGCAAAGCTTTGGCTTTCTTTGAGAGAATGAAACGGGAAGGTGTTGTTCCTGAGGTGGTTGCATGGAATGCATTGATTTCAGGGCTTGTACAAAGTCATCAAGTCAGGGAAGCGTTCAAGATGTTTAGGGAGATGATACTTTCAGGGAGTCAACCAAATCAAGTGACTGTGGTTGCATTGCTTCCTGCATGTGGATCAGAAGGGTGTATTAAATGGGGAAGAGAGATTCATGGATTTGTATGCCGGAAGGGGTTTGATGCGAATGTTTTCATTGCTAGCGCTCTTATTGACATGTATTCAAAGTGTGGGAGTTTGAAAGATGCTCAAAATGTATTTGACAAGATTCCATATAAGAATGTTGCGTCATGGAATGCAATGATTGGTTGTTATGGAAAGTGTGGTATGGTTGATTCCTCCTTGGAGCTGTTTAAAAGAATGCAGGAAGAAGGACTGCAGCCAAATGAAGTTAGTTTTACATGTATTCTTTCAGCATGCAGCCATAGTGGTTTAGTGCAGAAAGGTTTAGAGATTTTCTCATCAATGAATGAATGTTATGGGATTGAGGTAAGCATGAAGCATTATGCTTGTGTGGTTGATCTCTTGTGCCGCTCCGGAAGGACCGTAGAAGCATATGATTTTTTCAAAGCCTTGCCAATACAAGTCACAGAGTCAATGGTTGGAGCTTTTCTACATGGGTGCAAAGTCCATGGAAGAAGAGATCTGGCCAAAATGATGGCAGAGGAAATAAAGAGAATGAAGTTAAAGGGACCTGGTAGCTTTGTTACACTATCAAATATATATGCTGCTGAAGGTGACTGGGAAGAGGTTAGGAATGTAAGGAATGTGATGAAAGAAAGGAATGTCCATAAGCAGCCTGGTTTTAGTTGGCTTGAAAAGCCAGGTGAGGTACATGAAGGGAAACAGAAACAAGGGAAGAATATGGCCAGTGGATAAGATGATTTTCTCCTTCAAATTTAGCTGTAAATACATCAAAAATAGTGACATGGATTTAGAATTTATCCTTCTACCGGAAGAGTTGCTCCACACTATTTTTTTTACCAAGAGCAATACAGATTTCAATTTTTTTTTGTTTGTCTATTTTCCAGTTTGTAATTTTTTTATCTACATAAATCTAGACCCTAGATCAATTTTATTTATGCCTTGAGGGAAAGTGACCCTTCTATAAAAGCATAGGATTTGTTCGAGAATTAAGAAAAGAAAGCACTTTGGTAGTTCAGTGCTTCAAAGAGGTGAACAAAGATGCTATCCTGTTTCTGTAATTGTTGGCACAAGGGACTAACACTCCAGATTGAGCACAGTAGAAACAATTTAATTCAACATAGCAGTCTGTAGTGCTGCTGGGGCCATATCAGACCATGATCACCCCCCAGAAGTTGATGTTTGAACAATGATTTTACTTGATAATGAAATAGCTTAAGGGCATAAACTGGAGTCAGGTTTTGTCGGGAAGGTTCAAGAATTTGCGGAATCAACAAGATAATGGCTTTCAGGCCAAGTTGGAGGATTGAGGAGATTGGCCATACTTATTCTCCAAAGTACTTTGGGATGCATGAGTTTGTAAATTCATAGATGATAATTTCTAGGCCATGCTATTGTCTAGACTTTTCTGGTTAGTGGTAGTGTGGAAACTCTGCTGCAACTCAGTGTATCTTGAACTTTTAGACTTGAGATGAACTTCGGGGTTTCATCTACTGAAGAAACACATAACTGAAAGATCATAAACTTAAATTCATTTTTATTTTGACTATTTAACTGTGTGATTCTCGGTTTATATTAACATTATTTCATAAATATTAAAAACAAGATGTTTTGATTGTTTAATTTTGTTTCGCAAAAAAAAAAAAAATTAGAAAGATTTTACATCTTGATTTTAATATACAAAATATCAAATTATTCTTTGACGCCTGAATTTTTTTTATTTGTACTTTTTAGTAATTAAAAACCAGCTTAATTCAATTTTTTTTAATATTATTAAATTAAATACTAAGAACTGAGATTATTACAATATAATTTCAACAACATATTTATAATAATTTAATAAATTGTCATTTTGTTTTGGTGCTCCATTTGCACCATTACCACTCCACTCCGTCACCACCATACTGAAAGAACAAGCATCGAATTGGAAAACCTACTCAGTGCGTCTCTCTCTCTCTCTCCATAGTAGCATCTTGAAATCCTCCAATTCCACCATGTTCGGCTCCGCGCGAATCTTCTCGGACGTCGCTCTCCGCCTCCGCCAAAACCTATCGGTAATTTCTCCTTCGGTTCAATTCGCCTGCGCCTAGGGATTTTTCGAACATTCTAGATGTTCACGTTGTTCTTTTCTCTTCCGTTGTGCAGCTTCGAGGTGTGCGCGTGCAGAACATTAACATTGGAGGTGGTATGGGAGGCGAGATCCCCGACAACAAGCGTCTGGAGTACGCTCTCCAGCACCTGCACGGAATAGGGCGCTCGAAAGCGCACCACATTGTGTGCGAGCTCGGCGTTGAGAACAAATTCGTCAAGGATCTCAGCAAGAGGGAACTCTATTCCATTCGCGAGTTGCTCTCCAAGTACTTGATCGGAAACGATTTGGTACTTTCTTCCCACCTTTTGAACGCCTCTTTTTGCATAAATTCCTCTATGTTGATTTGTACAAAAAAAAAAAGTAGATTGCAACTTACTTTGGAGACTTCGGAACACTGTATTTTTCTTTATCGTATTCCGCAGCGTTGTTTACAACAACCTTTACAGGGTACAGGAGTACACGCTGTAATGGATTTTTTTTTTTTAAACAACTAAGGAAAATTAGTGTAACGAGGGGTCTCATTATAATGTTTTTCGGATGATTAAGGACAGTTAGGGATGGAAAAAGGAGGGCTGGCAGGAGAAATTCAACAAATTTTTAGATTGTCAGTGTAATTCACTCAAAGCAAAATGAATCAAACTTTTCTCATTGGTAAAAATCAACGTATGTGTATTGGTTTTCAGAGGAGTCGGATGACGTAGTTTCTATAAAACGTGTAGTGTATAATTTGATTTTAACTTATAAAATAGGTATAATTTGCTTTTACCTTCTTATTTTCTACTTGTATGTGTTTGAGGAGAATTTTTATCTAAATAGGCTTGTTTGTTTCGTTATGTGTGTGTGTTTCAGAAAAAGTGCGTTGAGAGAGATGTGGTAAGGTTGGTGGGCATTCAGTGCTACCGAGGGATCAGGCATGTCGATAACTTGCCCTGCCGTGGACAGAGGACTCATACGAATGCACGCACCAGGAGGAGCCGGAAAACTTTCTCTGGATCAAGATAGGTACCGCTTGAGAAACTGATGAGTTTGAGACGATGAAATAAGTTTAGAGACTTAGCTGGTTTAAGTGAAATCAATGCTGTGGCAGTGAAATTTTCCACATATTCTCTCCCCATTTGTTGGTAAACCAGAGCTCAATTATTTTGCACACTTTAATTGTCAGTGTTTTGTTATGCACTGATTTTGGGTGATTGAATGTGTTAGTGAGCTACGAACATATGAGATGAGCCACTTAGAACAGTAATCAACTTTTAGGTTTTCTACATTTTGATAAGCTATCTGTAGTTCGTATTTTAATCCTTCAAAAAATTGCAATTTCTGCAAGACATTCTCATAATCAAGTGTAAAATAGAGTAACACGCTAATGATACCTGGATGGAGATTTGCAACTTGAAAATTTTGAATCATTTTCCTATACAAAATGTTTTTTTCGCAAAAGAAGTAGACTGTCTAATGTGCAATGGTTCAGACTCTGGATGATGAATGAGAAACCCATTTTTAAGTCAGTTTAGAAATAGTTGTTTACTGACCATTCTTTATACAAGCAACTGGATATATAAGATTATGACATCTCACTATTCTGATTATGATGGGGTAGGGGAGGAAAAAGAGGCATGAACATAAACATGAATACATTCCTGGTTGAGGCTTGGGAACATCGCAAGTCATTTTCCATTTGAAAGTTGTGGCATGAGTACCACTAGCTGCTTCGTTTTGATTGTGTCAATCCAGAAATAAAACTCAACAATAACTCTATTACTGTTAAAGGGGTCTCTTCAACTTCTTTTATCAACCTGAGACCACTGTTAGAAAGTCTTTCATGGTGATACAGAAGCCTAACTTCGTCTGTCAGCATTATCCCTCAAATTAGAATGAGCATGCTTTTGACTTTTGAGATTCAATGGAAAAACAATCATTTTTTCCTTAACAATTGAAGAAAGGGTTTGAAGTTTGAATATGTGCAATTGAGTTACAAATTTGCTACCCCTTGATATGGGATAGGAGTGGTAGGAATCTCATTTTTACAAAAATAGTTAATTGATCTAGACAATATCACATGTGTTAGTTTGTGATGACTTCCAATCCCCAGCATAGTTGTACAAATCATACTCCTTTTTAAACTAAATTATTGTCAAGAGTTGCTACCATGTACCAGAGCGCTTGGTACATGTCTCTTAATTAGTGAGTACCTGCAATTAATGCTATCTTCAGCACTTTCCTCTAGCATGTTCGTGGCGATTGACACAATATTTTTCTTTTTCTTCGTGGCTCATTAGTAGTCCATACACTGTCATCTGCATCTGCAGTTATCAATTATTTTTCCAATTTTCTCTTCCAAAATTACTTTGCTTGGATGACGAGATGGAAGGGAGCAAAAGAAAGATAGAAAGTGAAATTGTTAGGATTAAATCAAAGAAAGGGAAAGGAAGGGAAATAAGTGAAGAAGGATATGTATTCATTTTTATTATTATTAAATTTTTTTATGTACTGTTTTAATATTTACTTTTTATTTTTATTTTAATATTAATTTATTATTTAATATTATTTATTATTATTACTACTCCTATGATAATATATTTAGTTTTTCTAATCCATGCACCACGCCAAAGGATTTGACCTCTCGAATACCCATTTTAATGAATCAAAATTTTGAAAAATGGGAAATGTTTAAGTGATATTTTAATTGTAATTGATGTTGATTTTAATTTGGTTTATTTCCATCTTTTACTCTAAATATTTTAAAATTTAATTATAATATTCCATAAATTTGATACAATAGTAACTATATATTGTAGAAATATATTAATAAACATATATATAGATATTCATACATTAATCTTAATATTTTAAAATATATCTCTCTATATA
>Ga0123340_1007771_pt1 | contig 10221 bp, 6 predicted proteins | sample SirMexnodulemix_FD_89961 | JGI IMG/M metagenome (GOLD analysis project Ga0123340, IMG submission 89961) | Root nodule microbial communities of legume samples collected from Mexico - Siratro Mexico nodule mix | ecosystem: Host-associated > Plants > Roots > Nodule | place: Mexico: Nepantla...
AACTGATAGAAATTTAGAGTAATGGGTGTGGTTAAAGTTATTAGAATATTTAAAAGTGAAAATTATTACTTATATATACGAAAGACATTACCGCACAACTACACAAAAATGAACAACAATCAGTTATGTGCATTGTGCAGTGCTACGACAAACAAAAACTCAGAGTTTGAAGTCCAGGAAATACCTACCCCCAACTTCGTCGCCAACCTATGTCATACAAAGTCAAATTAAATAAATGGTGGTGTGATTGCAGACAATTTCAAGCCCTGAAGTTGCCTTGTCCACATGTCATAACTGTTTGTTCATTTTCTCATCTACAGTTAGCCATATTCGTTTCTCCCCTTTACAGCCGCAACAACATTTTAAAGGCCTATGAAATTCAATTCCATCCAGTTCAAAACCAAGACTATTGGTCTCCTTACACGGGTCTAATATATGATACCTGGCCCACACATGAAAAGAAGCAAAGCTGGAAGACCAACTATATGATACTTGACTCCACTACATCACTTATGTACACAAATCACAAATATTTTGCGAAATTATAAATGTACTGAAATCATGCTGATGTGGCATGTGGTACGATTTCAGTGTATTTTTTCTAAACCGAAATCGTGCCACCTCAGCACGATTTTAGTTCAGAAAAAATATATTAAAATTGTGCCACATCAACACGATTTTAATTAACCCATAAAATTGTGCCATGTTGACAAGATTTCACTGACTGCTAAACAAAATCGTGCCATTGTGGCACGATTTGTTCAGAATAATATCATTGTGACATGGCACGATTTACCCAGACTGGTAATTAAAAAAAAATTTACCCATTCTGGGAATTTCCAAACAAAATTGCACCAAAATGGGAAATTTGTCCATCAACCACTCTACCATTGTGTACCTTTCAACATGCTTTCATTTTTTGCTTATCATATCTTTCAACCTTTTTGGTCTTTTTTATATCTTCAAAACTAAAAAGTGTAGTGATGTAGTGATCTGAATCTTAACTATTTGAATTCATCAACACATAGTCTTAACAATCTCAACTCAAAAACACACAATTTTAACAATTTCAACTCAAATACACACATTTTGTTCATCCATTTTCATAAATAATTTGTGCCCGTATTAAGAAGGATTAACATGTTTACAATAGTTCTCATACGGGCATCGACCAAAATATATTTCTCACAAACAAAAAACAATAATTTCAAAACCTAATTTATAGTATGATAATAATGCTATAAAATCCAACCAAATTCAAACATGAAGAAAACATAATAAAACTTAAAACTATCACATATAAGAGAAATTACATCAAACAAGTTTAAGAATATTTGTTGTGAGTCTAACCATAGTCATCCTAATAGTAAATGAGAACCATGAAGGCTCATAAAGAAAACGATCAAAGCCCAATGGTTTAGGGATTTCATCTAAAGAATATTAGTTGTTAATTTGTTATATCCAAAAATATGTTGTTAGAAAAAAAAAACAGTTACCTATTAAAGATTGACTCTCAAATAATCCACGATCCCATAAGACCATCTTTGTAACAAGAATTGATGGAGTGAAATATTTGACATTTCAGTTTTCTTAATTAACTTTTTTACTCCTTCCATATCAATGTAACCATTTGGTGCTTTCATTGACCCTACTCCCAAACCCACCAAAGACCTATATGAAACCTTACACATAATTCTAGAAAAATTAGTCAGTCTTTAAACACAACCCAATACTATCCAAGAACATCATGAAGGTCGCTACCTGGCCCTCCAACTAAATATGGAAAATCGTCAAACAACTTTGGAAACTAATCATGACACCCTCACCCATACCATTATTACCCTATTAACAACTATATCCGCCAAAACTTCTACCAGACATACATCATCAATAGAGAACACGTCTCTACTTAACCACCAGGTTCCAATTTTTTTCAAACTATTTTTACCACCACTACCACCACCACCATTCCCCTTTTTCACCCAACTCCAAACCCCGCACCTACCGTACACCTATCCAAAATATAATTATCTTTCTTTGATGGCACAAATCCTCTAGATTGGCTTTTCCAAGCTGATCAATTTTTTCAATTTTATAACATATCATGGGATTCTCGTTTACACATGGTTGCTTTTTATATGCAAGGTGAGGCACTTAGTTACCACCAACTTAGTCCATTGAACTTCATTTTGGACCTTCAACATATACCAACCATCAAACAAAGCTACTTAAGCTCCGACAACATGGTACTATCACTGAGTATCAAATAGTTTTTGAAAAACTTTCCAACTGTATCTTAGGCTTGACCCCTGAGATGACATTAAATTGCTTTATTTTTGGCCTCATCCCAAAAATTCACAGGGAAGTAGTTGTGCTTCAACCAACTTCTATTACCCAAGCCTTGGGCCTGGCCAAATTGTTGGAATCCAAAATCAATGATTCTAAACATTACACACGCAACTCACATTCCTGCCTCAATCATTCCAAATCTTTTGCCTTCTCCATGACTCCCTTTCAACACCCCTCATAAACCAATGTCCCCAAACTCCTTCCCTATAAAAAAAATCACCTCAGCCCAACTTCAGGATCATAGGGTTGTTGGTTTATGTTATAACTGTGATGAAAAAAAAATTCCTAGGCACAAATGTACCACCCATCATTTTCTACTTTCGCTATGTGAAGAGTTTTCTTCTGAATACCTCATAAACTCTTCCTCATATAACACCCTTGACCCTGATCTAGATGGTCCCACTGACGTCCACCTATCTCTCCTAGCTTTATCTAGCTTTCCCTCAACTCACACCTTTAAATTTAAAGGTCATATAGCTAACCTTCCCATCACCATCTTAATAGACATTGGTAGTTCACATATTACAACCTTGACTTGCCCTTCTTCTCCAACTTTGCACTATCCATATTACACCATTTTCAGTCATGGTTGGTAATAAAGAACGAACCCAATGTTATTCCCTTTCCCCTGATGTTTTTATTTCTATCCAAAAGCACTCATTCACTATACCTTTTTACCTCCTTCCTATTAAAGGAGTTGATGTTTTTCTAGGCATGGATTGGCTACACTTTCTAGGCCCTTTGCAGGCTGGCTTTTCTACCCCCTCAACTTTCCACCATGGTTATCCAATAACCTCACATGGTACAACTAAACTTTCACCCAATCACGTCTCTTACACTCATATTTGTCACCTTTTACACATTGATGTCATTGCTTCTCTTCACCTTCTCACTTTTCAACATATCCCTTCCTCTACTCCCTCCATCACCCAAAATCACCATCCCTATATTTTAACACTCCTTAAAACATACCACTTAGTTTTTCCCTCCCTCGTGGACTACCACCTTATCGATCACAAAATCACCACATTCCTCTCATTCCACAATCTTCACCAGTCAATATAAAACCATGACTCTATCCATATGCTTACAAAACCATTATAACCCCACTCATTCATGATATGCTAAATGAAGGCATTATAAGTCCTAGTACAAGCCCTTCCTCATCACCTGTCATTTTGATAAAAAAAAAAAAGATGGAACATAACGTTTTTATGTCAACTATCGAGCCTTAAACGCTATCACAATCAAATATAGATTTTCTATCCCTACCATTGATGAACTTTTGGATGAGCTAATTACAATTGCAATGTTTACAAAGTTAGATTTAAGATCTAGGTACCACCAGATAAGGGTAGACGCTAAGAATTGTCATAAAACGGCGTTTGGAATTTTTGATGGACACTATGAGTTTCTAGTTATACCATTTGGACTTTCTAATGCCTCATTTACATTTTAAGTATCCATTAATGATTTGCAAAGACCACATCTATGCAAATTCATCCTATTTTTCTTTGATGACATACTAATCTATAGCCATTCTATGTTAGAACACATTCAACGCCATGGCTAGAAGCCCATAGATTGTTTGTTAAAGAATCTAAATGTGTTTTTACAGCTGCTATGACTTCTTACTTGGCCATATTCTTCAAGCCGAAACAGTTATCCTTGATCCTGATAAGATAAAAGTCATTCTTACACGGCCAAGTCCGACATCCTTACCACCCTGCGAGCATTTTTGGGGATCACATGATTCTGTTGAAATCTTGTTCGAGGATATGCCACTCTTGCCTTGCCACTCACAAATTTACTAAGATTATCAACATTTACATGGGATACAAAGGCTCAAGAGGCCTTTAAAAAAATTTAAAACACACCCTGACTATAGCTCCAGTCTTGCATTTACCCAACTTCTCTCTACCATTTGTAGTGGAAATCGATGCTTCAGGAACAACCATTGGTGCGGTTCTGTCTCAAGACAGTCATCCTATTGCCTTCTTCAGCAATAAACTTTTCTCCAAAATGCAAGCCAGTTTCATTTGTGTGAGAGAAATGTTTGTTGTAATAGAAATAGTAAAAAAATGGCGTCATTACTTGATAGGTACTCATTTCAAAATCATCACAGATCAACAGAGTCTTAAGGGATTACTTACCTCAATACATGCTACACTCCAAAACAACAAAATTGAGCCACCAAACTGTTGGGGTACATTTTTGACATCATCTATAGACCAGGATGCCACCACCATCCACCTTCTTATCTATCTCTTCTCTAATTTCAGACATCGTTATGAAATTGCACAACTACTACAAGTTAGAACCATATGAAAATGAAGTACAACACTTAATTTCTTTACCTAACTCTTAATATAGTTTCATTTGTAGTATTCTTCACCATCGTCGTCGTCTCTTTTTGTCATCCATTGGTACCTTTCGTTCAGAAATCTTACATGAATACCACACCACACCCATTGCAGGGCACTCTGGCCTTAAGGCGACAATGGCTTGTCTTGCCTCCTTATTTGTCTGGTCGGGCATGTATCGTGACACTAAGGCATACATCAAGGAGTCTCTCCCTCGCAACAAAATAAACCCATTAATCAGAAACCATTAGGCCTACTCCAAGCCATAACCACCCCAGTCAAACATTGGAAAGAATTAACCACAAATTTTATCACACATTTACCTTCATCATTTGTCCACACAGTCATATGGCCCTTCCTACCTCCTTCAACACCACTTATTTAACTAACCAATTTTTTGTTGAGATTTGTAGGTTACACGATATTCTAAAGTCCATTATCACTGATTGCGACCCTATGTTCCTCAATCATTTCTTGAAGGAACTTTTTCACCTACAAGGCACATAATTCAAATTCAGCACAACTTATCACCCACAAATCGATGGTCAAATAGAAGTCATCAACAAAGGTTTAGAGATTTACCTAAGATGTTTTACCAGCGACAACCCAAGGAATTGGTACATGTTCTTACACCTCGCTAAGTTTTAGTACAACACTCATCCTACCATTCGACCATCAAAATGAGTCATTTTTAAGATCTTTATGGACGACCTCCACCAGTTGTACCTTTCAGACACCTCAATAGAGCCTAACCTTAACACCACGCTTCAAGAACAAACACAAATGTTCCACGAGTTGAAGGCAACTCTCAAGAAGACTCAACAACAATGGCACACATAGCAAATATATCCTATCACCAACACCACTTCAACGTTGATTGGGTTCTCCTTCGTCATCATGCACACCGCCAAACATCCCTAAACCCTAAACCCTAAACTCCACAACAAGCTCTCACGCAAATCTTTTGGATCCTACCCCATCAAATGCCACATAGGTGAAGTTGCCTACGAATTGGCCCTATCACCCTCCTCCCGAATCAACCCCGCTTTTCACATCTCCCTCCTAAAACTTTTCCGTGGCCCAAAACCACCGTCCACCTTCTACCACCCTCGAAAGCAAGACTCCATTTCACACAACACACTCACTACCTACCCTCTTCCCAAACTTTAAACTAAGTACTTCAACCACTTTATCACTATTATTAAACACAAACTTACCTACTTCACATGTTCCTTCCACATCTACTGTCATGTGTATACCATCGATGTTCCCTATCCCTCTTTTGGCCTCACCACTTACAACGTCCACTCACACTCTAAAATCATGCACTCCTCGTAACTCACATATTACCAGATCCAACTTTCCAATTGTAAACCATATTACATCCGCCTCCACACTCTAAAAAGTTCTACAAATTAAGTCCCAATCCCACTCAACACATAACTTATATGGGCCCACCATTAATGGACATTGAAACCCATTCCCTCATAACCCTTCCACGACCCAAAACACACACACAGAAAAAATAATTTATAGCTACAAACCTTGAGGAAAAGGTTTATCCACAGAGGAAGGCAATTTATAGTAGGCCAAGACCATTAAGGCCCATCAGAAAAGTGTCAAAGCCCAAATGGTTTAGGGATTTCATCTAGAGAATATTAGTTGTCAATTTGTTACACTAAAGAATTTTTTCTATTAAGCAAAAAAAAAAAAAAACAGTTGTCCACTAGGGATTGACTCTCAAATATTCTATGATCCTATAAGACCATCTTGTAACAAGAATTGATTGAGAGAAATATTTGAAATTTTAGTGTTCTTAATTAGCGCTTTTACTCCTTCCATAACATCGTAACAACCCCTCTTTTATCATTGTCGGTCCAATCCTGCTTATATTTTCTTGTTTCAATGTTGGTCTAGTCATGTGTGTGTGGGTTTACCTTCTCGTGTCCCCGTTAGTCCACTCTTGTCAATATTGTTCATTGGATTTGTTCATTACGTCTTCTCTCTAGAGGAGTATGTAAAATATTTTCATATTATTGTTGGTTTAATCATGTGTGGGTGGTCTTACCTTTTTGTCCCTTCTTCGGTATTATCATTATCTTCATAAATCAGTAGTTCAATACCTTTTTTGGGTATATGTTCTCTTTTTAACGTATTATCATTATTCTCCTACATCGATAGTTTGATACATTTTTTGAGTATATATTCTCTTTTTAAAATTACAAAATAATTAAATGAAAACAGACATTGTATCCAATGAAAAATGTACAAAACACATAATTGTGACTCACCCATAATAATAACAATAATAATATAAAATGTCTAATCATGGTGTTGGAACAATGTATACAAAATGAGAAATGTATGCAAATAGTTTCTCAAAATAATAATAATGATTGCTAAAAATAATAATAATGACTGCTAATGTCACAAAACGAGTTTTGGACAACATCCAACAATAAAAGAATTATCAACTTTACTAAACAAGTGTGAATTAAAATTGTTCATTCCCTTTTAAATTGAGAAATGAAGTTTTAAAACTCCACCAACCATTTGACAACCCACTTTCAGGGATAAATAGTCATTCCAAACATAAAATTTTATATTTGTAAAAGAAATAGATGATGAAGGATAAAATATTAAATGTGTAAGGTGGATGTAAAATTTTATTGGGTGTTAAAATATCATGGTTGTTTTGAATTCTATCTTTAATTGTATTTCTTGAAGATTTCATCAATCATTTTAAATTAATCAACTTAAGGCCCAAAATAAAAGAACAACCACATTATCGTCTTAATCTTCTCCAAACTCCCACAATCCTGAGTCTTAGTAATTAAGATATTGATGGGTTGTGTATCTTCTTAATCTTCTCTGTTAAATATCGTGATTTCGTGTCTCTTTGCACCTTTTAGGTTGAAACTAGGGAGATGTATATCTTTCATATCACTAGCCAACTATCATGATTTTAAGTCTTGTCATGTCTTGATGCTTTAGACTAATGCTTAAGACTAAAGGAAAATATATCTTCTAGTTATATATCTTTATACTGTCTTCATTCACATTGTTTGATGTTAGAGGTTTTGTACCCTTCTAGTCACCCATCAAATTAGATGTATTTAACTATTATCGTAACACAATCCTTAACACAAAACTTCATTAATTCTAAAAATATATCATTTTTAGAAAAATAAACATAATACTCTCATGAGTTAATATTTAAACACTCACAACACTCTAGTCTAGTTTTCTTCATCCCTTAACAAAGACTTGTTTATTAGGCAAACTAACAAGAATATAAATGCTTTTGACTTATACTAATTATCAATGCTTATCCATACAAGTTATTGTGGTAAAATTTAACAAATGTAGAACAAAAGTTCAACTCTTGACACTTATTTCATTTCAAAGATTGATATGTATTATTATAATTTGTGTCAACCTTATTAGTAGTATCTTCACTTACACTTAAAACTAGTCTCTTCATTTACGCTTAAAACTGAGATTATGTACTTATAATGAGATTATGTACTTATAAGCATTATATTGATTAAATTGATGGTCTCTTCACTTACATTCAAAAAGTTATTTCTATTATAAGAATTATTATATATCTATTTTTATTATAAGAATTATTATATATCTTTATTTACCTTTTATGATTCTCAGATAGTCTTACCACTTTTAAAATCTTCTTATATTTTATTCTAATATAATAATCTTATAAGATTTTCACTATAAATAATATTTTATTTTGTCGTTAATGTTTTTTAAGACATTTGTTTTTATTCTTATGATTCAAGATTTTAAATTTAATGTCATGTCAACATATTTTAATAAGGAGATTTTACCAAATTAAAATCTTAAACTTATGACTTAGTTTATGACCTTTACAATAAAAATGTCTTTAATAATCCTCACTTTCACTTAAGAAGTTGTGTATCAATAACCATTTTATCAGTATGATTAAAATTGTCTTTGTCTATGTCATTAAATAAAAATATAAAATTTATTAGAAAAAGATAACATGCGGATTCAAAAAACCTTTCTCACAGTCAAACAAAATTTTATTCACTATTAAATATTAATTACATAATAAATTCTTATTCTGAGTTACTATTTTAAAAAATAGTTAATTAATAAACTAATCAAAATAAACAATTTTTAATTATAATATTAAAAGAAATAACAAAAATATAGATAAGATAAGGAATTCCATGCCATGTCAAATATTTTAATTTAAAAAGACTTCTGATCTTGGCCTGAACCTAGTATTCAATAGATTTATTTAACCTTTGTTTTTCTTACAGATTATAAGATAGTCAGATATATTTCTTTATTAATCAATTCCGAAACAATCGTTAAGCCGATTTTCCCCTTGTTAAAAAATTGCCTTCAATACCAACTAGGGCAAGCCTCTCTGAACTGGTCCATTCCTTTTTTTTAAATCATTCACTAAATTCATTTTAACATTGTATTTATTAATATTTCACTATTTAATTACAACAAATAAATGCACTATACTTTGTCCACTCACAAAATGATTCCTAGTCATTGTCGTTTTTTGTCACGTAAAGTCTTAAAGAAATGAAAGTGTTGGCTTACTTTTAAATTAAAGTGTACCATAACTCTGATATTTAATCATATAGTTTGTTAACCAGACGCATCGAGAGCAACATTCATCTTCGCCAGCCAACGAAGAAAAACTTGCACAAACCAAAATGGAAAGTGAAATCAATGGTTGGTGACATTATTCTAATCTAAACCAGACATTTGAAATAAGACATCTCACGTTACATGGTAACTCACGCGCGAACCTTCGAGGGTATTACAACGCAAACATTGAGCAATGGAATATTCCGAATCAACTCAAAAAGATACCTTAACAGTCAATATAAAACGAGGAATCGAGAATATTCCAATGCTTTTAATATGGTAAGAAACCATTTGAGTTTCTTACCGCATTAAAAATTGGGTTTACTAATTCCCACGTTGCCACCTCACTCAAAAGAAATTAACACATCAGTTTACTCCAATAATAAAAAATAACTGTATTCTTTTTAAAAATCGTATTTATATTATTTTAATCAATAAGAAGAAATCCATACTTCAAGAAATAGCTTTTATGATGAAAAAACATTACTTCGTACCAGGAACATTTTTAAGGAAAAAAAACTCAGGTATTACATAGATATCTTTTAGAAAAATCGACTAGAGACTCAATTTGTCCCTAAAGATTGAGGCATTCTTTTATAGATATTTGGTCTTTGGAAAAAAAGTTATGTTATGTGTAAGTGATGAGAAAGAAAAATGTGATGCGAAAGAAAATGTTTTGAAGATTTAAATGAATTTGATAAACATGAAATAAGTTGAGTAATTAAGAAAAAAATAAGAAATTATGTAACAAATTTTTTTAAATGAAATAAAACAAATGATTAAAGATAATAGTGTCTCTTTTTTATATTTATCAATTTAAGAAAACTGTTTTATAATTTTTTTTAAAATATTTAAT
>Ga0123340_1007772_pt1 | contig 10219 bp, 6 predicted proteins | sample SirMexnodulemix_FD_89961 | JGI IMG/M metagenome (GOLD analysis project Ga0123340, IMG submission 89961) | Root nodule microbial communities of legume samples collected from Mexico - Siratro Mexico nodule mix | ecosystem: Host-associated > Plants > Roots > Nodule | place: Mexico: Nepantla...
AACCAAAACTATTTTTTTATTTAAATAATAACACACATTTTTATTTTTATTTTATATTATTTTATATTTTGAAATAATTTTATTTGCCCGGACGAAATTGGGTGTTGACATAGGGTTGCAAGAAAGACTAGATGTAGCCCTTGAGGAAGGGTGAACCAATATAATTACCTTGTGTGTTCTTCTCTCACTCTTCTCTTGCATTTGTTTTTGCATTGTATCATTTATCTGGATTTTAAGCTTCTGTATTTGAATATATGCAAATCTATTTTCTGCATTTTTAAATCACTATGTGCCGTTTAATTCTACTTTACATGACTTTAATAGCTTCTTTGACAAAACTGCTATAAATTGAAAGTTCAACTGTTTCAGAAAAGTCTTGCAAGTATGAAAATATTATTTATTTGAGTTGCTTATTTCAATTCTGGTTTTTCAGAGATTTATGCATGTGCATACATAGCCTTATAGTTTTGAATATCTGGATATATTCTTTTGCCTAACTTTCACTTGACTAGTTCTGAAAATCTTTAAATTGTTTTGTTGCATAAGTAGATATTGATTCCTTGCTTGTATAACTTAGATTCATCTTGACTTTGATACTGTGACCGCATCTGAATTTACTAGCATTGGGATATAAGTTCTTTTCTGAATAATTGCATATTGGTTATTGTTTGATATATATCCTTCATTTGATCTTGCAATTGAGTTTGATTTCCTTGCATACTTGATTCTAATTTCCTTATATTTTAAGTGTTTGCTATTTTCATAATTGTGATTGTTGTGAAACTTGTATATTACAAACTGCTGAAATAACCTTGATAGCATAACTACAATATTGTTCATTGCCTTATATGCGAGTGCCTAGTTTGTCATTTGAGTTGCTTTAATTCTTAAATTGAATCTCAAATTGCACATTCTATTTATATGTATTGAATATAACTAATTTCTATCTCTGTGTATTGACTATGTAGTGCCTATTATATATCATTGTGTGAAAATATGATTTTCTCAATTCTGTCAAAAAGTAAACCAGATTATTCACATTGATATTGATTCATTTTCTGCACTACACCTTGAGTCATTGATTTTAGAGATTCTTGGAAACTCTCATTCTGCGAAAAACATTTTTAGTGCTTTCTAAAATAAAAATTTTTGTAAAGTTCAATTCACCCACTCTTGAACTCAGCCTAAAAGTATTTCCATTAAGTGCTATGCTTTTAGTCTTCTTGTCATTGCTTTCTTGCTCATTCAACATATTCATCTCAAGCTCGTGCTCCCTCAATTTGCCAACAAAGATGCATATGTCATAGTAGAGAGATCCTTAGACTTGGAAATCGTTGTCAACTTAGGCAACCAATTGTTATCAAGGAATTTTAGAATTTTAATGTTGATTCCTCCTTGTAAAACACTTTTTCTAAACCATTCAAGTGATTTACAATGTGTGTAGATCATTTTTGCAAATTTGTAGTAGTCCCTCCTTGCTTCATCCTAAAAAGTTCATATTATTGAATCAAGTCATGCTTCCTAACCCTCTTCACATCAATGGTTCCCTCATGTATAACCTCAAGAGTATCCCACATTTCTTTCACATAACTGCATTGTGAAATCCTAAAAAACACATCAAGATTTAGTGAGGAAGTAATTATATTTTTAGCCATACAATCATATTAAGCCTTCTTGTTCTCAATTTCAAACCAATCAGACCAGGGTTTTTCGACAAATTCATTATTAACCATATGTTTTGGAACAAAAGGTCCATTTATTATAGCATCCCAAATCTCTCTATTAATTTACTCAATAAAGATTTTTATTATAACTTTCCAAAATTGATAGTTATCACCTTCCAACTTGGTGGTCTATTAATTAATGCACCTTCAACAAAAGACAACTTATTATCAACTATTTTTCCTATAAACAACTTTCATAATTTTTTTTTTCTTCAGAAAAATAGGATAAATTCTTGAGTATCTTTTCAATAACTAATTCTAAATATCAATTGTTAAAATTAAAGACCGAATTACAAAGGAGGTGAATTGAATTAACAAAAATTTAATAAAGAACTTTTAGAATGTATCAAAATTTGGTTAATTTCTTTTTTAAGATGTTAAAATTTAGAACAAGTACAAAAAACAGATGAAAATTCTAAAAAAAAGTTAATAATAAGAGTGGAAATAAGAGATGCACAACAATTTTATACTATTTCACTCATATATAAGAGCTACATCCAGTTACTTGACTACACAAGTGAACCTCATACTGAATCAAAAATATTACACTATAAAAATTGTACAAGAAAATACTAAGAACACCATTCTTGAACCCTACAAGGAAAGACATAACACCGATAATACATTACTTCTAAGCTGAGTTTGGAAACTCCATCCAAAATGAAAACCCCTTACAAGAAATAAAAAATTACATTTGTAATAATATCACCTGATCCATCATAAATACAAGATAAAGAGAAAATTTTAGATAAATAGACGTAACCAAGACAATTGGTCTCTGGAACACCAAAACAAAATTCCAAGAAAATGTCTTTACTTAGTACAAATTCTCTCTCATGTTGGAAAATATACGAAACTTAGCTTCTCAAAATTCATTTTAAATGAGAGATATTTATAAAATATATTTATCAGTTTTAATTGATTAAAACTAATTTTCAATATATTAATTTCACTTACAACTGAAAATAATGAATTAGTTTGTACTTTTAACTTGTGAAAAAAAAACTAATCATATTTACTAAAAGCAGATAACAATTTTGAAAGAGTCCTCCAAAACTACTCAAAACATTTAAGTAATTTTAACATATTAATTTAATAAAATAATCTATTAAAATATTCATTACAACCATATTAAAATTTAGTAATAAATATTTCAATGAATTAAAAGACTGTTCAATAAGTTAAAATTATCTTCTTATCAAAATAAATTCCAAACAATTTTTTTAAACAACTTTTTTTTAAGTGAATAAAATCAAACAACTTGAAAAGTAAAAAAATAAAAATAAAACACACACTGATATATCTAAGTCTTAAAACTTCTTTTCTTGAAACTTCACTGATTAAATTCATTAAATACATCATCTTCAACTCCAAGAGAAACCACACAATACATCATCTTCAACTCCAAGAGAAACCACACAATATTATTAGCTATGCCAATTTGCTAGTCAAACAATGTAAACGTCTACTAAATTCTAGCTACGCCGTAGCGCAATTCATGGACAATGCTTTGGAAGAAACTTTGAACACTAGTAATCATTATAATACTAATGATATAATATTGCCCTCGTCAAATCATTTAGCAGCATCTCCAAAGCAAAAGGATAAAATAAAAAATAACTAGACAAATTCTTCTTCATGGTCTTTTTGAGTTTCGATGCGCTATATCGTTTAATATACAAACTTTTGCTGCAGTTGCTATCAATTTGGCCATTGCTTGAGCATGAAGATTGGGAATTCGTGAATTGTGTAAACATAATTTATTAATAAAAGTTGTATTTTTTTTTAGTGGAAAACGTTATTTATGTTAGTTCTTAAAGATGAATGCATTTGACCAAGTTTACTTACATTATCTGGATCTTAATTTATATGAAAATAATATGGGTGATTTATTTACTGGATGTCTTATTTAATTAAAGTCATTAGAATAAATATTTTGCTAACTTATTTGGTAGTCTATTCACTTATGCCTCAAACTCAAGGCATGTGATGGTGGGTATTTTGCTGATCCTTAGACGTTTAGGAATGGATTGTGTGGTGGCAGACCTCTTACAAACCTTTGTACCCGTAAGCTAAGACTCTTAGCGAATCTTTCAAAATATGGAATCTAAAGATCTTGATGATTTCTTCCATAATTGAGAGTTGAATTCTATATTAAAAAGTTTTGGTAGATTTTTTCAATTCTGCATCTGCATCTGATAGCTTATGGCTAGGCACAATTTTGATATAATTGACGAGTTGTCAAAATCTTTTTCAAAATTCTTAGTTTAAAAAACTCTTCTTACTAAATTAGTTTAGATTTTATAATATGCAATATACAAGAGATGGAAGATAAGAAGGATTTATACTAAGACTTTTTACATTGATTCGTTTGTAAATACATACTATATCTAGTTATTGACCAATTTAGTCAAGTTTCACTATGTAAATTGCGAAGATATAATTTAGTATTATTTGAACCTCAATCACTCATACCTAAAACAACTCAAGTATTATTTGAATATGCAACCACGGTTAGCTAAAAACTTAGTATTGTTTAGAATACAACCACTCATAGCTAGACAAACCGAATATTGTTTAGACCTCAACAATTCTGATGTGAAAATTGTAGAAGGTTGAATGGATCTTGATCAACCAATAAGATATAAGAAACTTAAAACTCAGGGAAGAACATGTTTCAATGACAGAAGCGTGGAAAACAAGGAAGATGACTTGAGACATTTATGGTTTTGAAAGGAAAAACAAGACCAAGTTAGTAAATGAAAGTAAAAGTGGATCAAGACTAGAGATGGAAGTAAGAACACACCACTTTCAATGGAAAATCAAAGGATAAGTGCATGGAGATTCCCCACTTGAGAAATTTTCTCAAGATAAGAACCAAAGTAGGAGAAGAGAACTCTTGAGACTCTCAAATATGAACTCATAAGAAAGTTTTCATTCAATATTCAAATGTGTCTTTACAAAGAGCCAATGCCTCCTTATACAGGCAATGAAACTCGAGCAAGAAGAGGAAAATATAAGAAAGTTGAGTTAACTTTGTTAATCCGAGAGTCAATTCTCTTAAACATGCTTAACACATGATAGTTCCCTAAAATTGGGAAGTGCACATGGGTAGTTCCTTGAATTAAGGAAAAACTCATGATAAGTCTCCCAAGAGTCACATGAATGGTGCCAACTACACTCTAAAAGTCACAAAATGACTCTTGATAATTGAAAGAGTTCAACTACCCATGTGCATTTGAAAGTGACATACGAAAGTTAGAAGCTCTCCAAAAGACATTTCTAAACTGTCTAAATTCGGCCAAACTCTCTAAAGTTCATTTGAATTCTAGAATACTCCAAGGAAACAAGGAATATACTAAAATATAAGGAATCTACAAATCTAGTTTTGAGTCTCCCTCTTGTAACTCTTTCTTAGAATCTTATCTTTATTTTTTCTTTTCTATTTCTTCTTGTCACGGTTCTTGTACTTGTTCCTCTTATCTCCTCTTCTTTATGTTCAACAAGTTCTTCCTCATCCTTATTTATATCATACTTATGTGTAACTAACTGACTACTATTTAGAATGTTGACACTCCTAGTTATGACTGAGTGCTCTTTGGACCACATCCACTCCTGTCCAAGATTGAGTATCCTTTGGAGTGAAGCCACTCTTAGCTAAATATGAGTATTGTTTGGAAAACAACCACTCTTGGCTAAGGGTTTGGTGAATAAATGGAATGCTATAAAAGATCACATAGGTTTGCTCACTAGCTAGGGAAAACACATCTTTCAACGAATACAAGAATTAAAACACTTTAATAGTTTGTCGTTCAAATATGAACAATATTGTTGTGAAGTTTTGGGTGCTAAAAGCTTTGAGGAACGAAATTGACATTATTTTTGCAATTCTTGGTTACTTGTTCTTTTATCTTAAACTTGAAAGATATCTTTAAATACAAAGTTGAGAAGAGAAAAATTGTAAATCCTTTTCTACTCGTTGAGAGGCTTCACTTTAAGTTTCCATTTTCAAGGTTTTGTCTATTCTTGCATGAACATAGTCATGCATTACATGCCTCACAACCAACACTAAATGTTTATCTTTTCTTTAAAATAACATCCTACTAGCTGTCATGACTTATTAGGTCTTAATGAGAAAGCTTACAACCAATTTGGAGTGAAGCACAGGATCGTACGAGGCAGATAGCCTTTCTAGAGTTGACATGGGGCATGTTAGAATGTGCATTGGCTTAAAACAAATTTAGTGCAAACTTTAAGAGATCTTTGACATTGACTTGTGTTTTTGCGAGATCTTTTTGGCAGACGTGAAGATGAGAACATTCTTTGCAACACAGAATAGGCTCATAAAGATTTTTCTTAGGTACAACATTTACTAAAGTATTGTGTGCATGCATAATGTCTTATGAGACTTTTTCTTATCAAATGAGGAAAATGCATGTGTTATATCGTTTGTCAGATGAAAGACACTACGTCTCATAGGATTTTTCCTTTATAAAACTTGCATATTACAGATGAAGCATTTTCATGATTTATGCTTTGCTATTTAACAACACTTAATCAAAATTTTAAGATGTATTGGATCATATTCTAACAATCTCCTTCTTTTCTATGATGCTTAAAACAATACAGTTTAAAACATGATAATTTTAACGAGCATAATAGAAGTTTTCACAAATAAATTTCAAAATACCATGCATAAAAAGGTAACACATTTTAGCATAAATTTGATGACATTTCAAACTTTGTCTATGAACAAGACTTGATTATGTTGATTACATTAGGAAGATATAATCTTATTTTACTCTATTACGATAATTGTACAAAAAACACTGTAAGAAATTCTCGATTTACTTACGAATTATTACATATGAACTTTTGGATTTAAGAATTAGAGTATCTACTGAGGGTCTATTGTCAATTTGCTACTGAGAGCATCTAGATTTTTGGGTTGTGCGAAACCATTGTGTAATTCTTCACCATTGTGAAGTAAACCTTGCGAGCTTTCATTGTTCTCTCTTTTGAGATTGTTTCTTTCAATCTTGAGTGGTCTTGATCTTAGGGGGATATTGGGATTGGTATAACCTAGAGAGGTTTGTGTACTCGGTGTAACCTAGAGAGGTTTGTGTACTTGATGTAAACGTTTATGATAAAGTTTGTTCAAGGGAAAAATGAACGTAACCAAAGAGATTAAGGTGAACCAGTATAAAACTGTTTCATTTGTGCTTATATATTCTTGGCTTGGATGATCTTGATTGTTAATTTTGTTTGCAATGAAATGAGTTCATACTCCATTCAACATCCCTTCTGAAACCAACTGTTTCTACAATATACAAAAAAAAAAAAATAAAGGAAAACAAGAAATAAAATGAAAATAAAAAATAAAAAATGAGTCTAGAAGAATTATAAAGGTAAAATTGTTATGTATTGGAACACAAATTCCTGTCAATGGTGCCAAAAAACTTGTTAGCTTGTTTTGCTATGATGACAAATGCACCATTCGCAATATAACAAGTAATAAAAATATCGTTCTTCCTAAAGGATTGTGCAATATAATATAGTAATTACAATTATAATAAATTCAGATTCAAGTAGAATTCCATAATGTCAACCATCGATAATACTCAATCCCAATTCCTCAGTAGATGAGCCTAAGATTATCTATTAACTTTCTATTTCTTGATCAATTATATAAATAAATCCTGCAATATCCACAAGGGTATCTATTCCTATACACAAGCTTTCATATGATATTTTAATTTAGTTCCAAGTTACAAAAGATATTTTCAATACTTTTAAGAATCATTGATTAAGTCATTCATCTGAATGGCAAGCAATAACTGTAGAATTAAAATATTGGTTTATTGAAAGAAAAGTCATAAATATGAAAAACAGAATGATTACATAAGTGTTTAGAAAGGTTTAACTTAACTCCAACAACAGAAAATTTAGCTCCTCATAAACTTGATAATACTATACCTTACAAAAGAGTAGGGGAATACGATAAAAATTAACAAGAAATCCTAAAAATGCCTTCTAAGAGTGATTTCCGATCTCAAATAGACAAATATGCCTAACCCTAGTGTAAGAAACCATTAAATTGAATTCCAATTTCGATGTTCGCGCCTGGTTCAAGTTAGCTACACTGGGTGCCACTGGGTTCTGTTGTAGATCCGAGCTCTGAAGGCTAACCTGCGCTAGGCACATTTCTCTGACCTTGCTCTTGGGTGCTCTTGTGTTGGGCTCAGGTTTGTTGAGCCAGACTTGACTTCTTTTGCTCAAAATTTGCTCCTTTGTCTTACTTCTTCAAGGTTTCAATCCTCATTGTTCTAATCCAATGTTTTTTTTGCTCAATTTCAATAAAAATACCATGAATCAACAATCAAATCTTTTTTTTTGACTCTCATAATTAATTATTAAAAAAATCAAATAAAATTGAGAATTAAGCAAATTTTAAGTGTGGAGAGAGTTGATTTTTGTCATAAAATAAGCCAATAATATAATGTAAATCAACTCTATTAATGCAAAGTTTTTATTTTTTTCTAGATTCGGAATATAGTTTCTATTTCCATGTTGTTGATTTCCTTAGTCTTTTCTTAGGTGACTTTGGTGATTTCCTTTGTCCTTTCCTCCATTTCCCCCTCATGATCCTTGGCCTTTTCCAACATTGTCATTTTGCTTAAAGCGAGCAAGAGAGCCATGACATATATAGTCTTTAATTATATGTCAGACTCACTTGCATTCTGTAATGGTGTGATCAATGTTTTAAAGGTATCTATACCTATTTTTGGGGTCAACATGTATGTGGGAGAGGAGAGAAAGGAAAATTGGTAAAAATTCAAAATTGAATGTTTCTTGCAAAATGACATCTTTGCTAGCCTTGAGAATGATAAATATATCTCCCCAATGTGTTGACACTTTTTATTTAGATTTGATGATATAAGAAAAGATGATTCAAAAGTTAAGAAGGATGACATGCTATTCTTTCTTTCTTATTTTCTTTCTTCGATTTTTTTTTCTTTTACAAGTATATACTTTGACACTTCCTCTTAAAATTCGTTAATGTCTTTTGGTTCATTGTAGCCATATCAACATTGTATGCATGGAGACAATGGGATGAAGATCAAATGTAATGAGCAAAATCGTTGCAAACCGATACATGGATTGTTTGAGAGGATCACTTTTTCCTTGTTTTACGTTATCTAAGGACACAAAGTTAGCCATGAGTGGTCGACTAATGGTGACTAAATTTGTGAACTTTGGTGAATGTTTTTATGAATGAATTTATAATTTTTCGTGGTAATTTATAATATTAGTAAAAAACGAATACTTTGAACAAGTATAAAAAAATTGTATAATGAACTACGGGGTAATTCAAGAAAAAGGTTGATTAGAGTCATGTATGCCTTTAGTTTTCCACTTGGATTGGTCAATCCATTGTATCTTTTAATTAATGTCCAGGAACTTCCACTTGGGTAGAAGGTTGACAACTAGAATCTTAGGACTAAAGGAACAATAATCATAAACATTTTTACTTACAAGGGTAATGATTGAGCTTCCACGACATGGGAAGCAAAAGCTAACCCTTGTTACTTGATTCTTTTTCTTTTACAATGAGTACTTAAAGTTGGCCATTTGACATGCTCAATAGGGTGTTTTTGAGGGTTATGAATCAATATGTCTAATTGCTCACATAGAACTTGTAGTTCATTGTGTTGTTGGTCACATAGCCTTTAGAGCTTATTGTTATATTTTTATATAGGTAAACCTGATGTTGTTGTTTAACAAGCTAATCATCTTTGGTAAGCTAAAATCAGAGATTTTCTTGACTCTATTGTTTCATGGTTGTTATTATGTTACACATTATTTCATTGTTCTTTTCAAAAGGCTTTCCATATGAGTTTTAATGTTGTTTATTATTTGAGGAAGAAAGGATGATATTTTAACTTCTAGAAGGAGTATAAACATTATGGCTTGGGAAAATTTTACTTTAGCCCCACAAATGTTCTTTCCAAAAGTTAGAGTGTTGTTTAAACGAGTCGTGGAAGGGAAAAAGTCCCCTCTTCAAGCTAATGAACTCCCTAACGACAAGTTTTAGTTGCGATTCTCAAGTACTAAATAAAAATCTACATATAGAAGACTCTCTAATGCTCAAGTCAATACTTATATTTATAGAGTTTTAAGTTTTGTTTAATAATATTAAATTTACACTTATTATAGCCTATAATAAAACACTCCCTTTGATTAATACTTATATTTATATTTATAGGCTTTTAAGTTTACTTTAATAATATTATGCAAAAAAAAATATATATATATTTCATTTCTTGTATGTGATCTTTTATATATCATTAAACTAATCCAAAATACTAAACTATTAAACTCATTTTCAATAAGCCTAATAATAAAAACATTCATCTTATCCGAGTATTTTTTATTTTAATAGGTTTATAAATATAACAAATCAAAATAAATCTTTAAATATATTATTAAATTTA
>Ga0123340_1007773_pt1 | contig 10218 bp, 3 predicted proteins | sample SirMexnodulemix_FD_89961 | JGI IMG/M metagenome (GOLD analysis project Ga0123340, IMG submission 89961) | Root nodule microbial communities of legume samples collected from Mexico - Siratro Mexico nodule mix | ecosystem: Host-associated > Plants > Roots > Nodule | place: Mexico: Nepantla...
ATCAAATATTTTACTTATATTAATCATATGATTAATAGTTCAAATAATAATTAATAAAAATATTAAATAATTTAACGATACTTTAAATAAATTAACTTTGATATAGTAACGATAAATTACCATTGATCAAACATTACCACTTAAAAAAAAATGTTAATCATAAGGTATGAAAACAAAAGATTACTACATTGATTACCACTTAAAAAAAATTACTATGCGAGGAGCAAAAGTAATTCCTCTCCCTTAAAACAAAATTTGCATTAACCTCACTCGGATATGTTAATATTGCACTCTAAAAAAGAGAATACTACATTGAAATGAACCAAATCAAAGCACTAATGTCAATCATGACAATTTCTAATTATATATTATCCTTATTTATTCAATCTTTCGAAACTCATATCCCAATCAAAATAAGACTACTACCAACGCAAAATGCAGACAACTACCTGCATACAAAAGTAAAGACAACATTAATAAACCAAGGAAATAGAAGATATAAAAACTAAACAGCTGCCTTTTAAAAGCATTAAGTTTTTCCTTTGATTAAATGCGCACATTCAACAAATGAATTTTAAAACTTCCCTGTACGTTTCATTGCCAATAACATCAAAGTTATACCTATAAACAACAACTTTTACTTCCTAAAATTCAAATGAAATTTTTTATTCACCAAGTGAAACAAAACAAAATCAAAGTAATATAACTAAAAAGTAAAATATCAAATATCACCGATACAATCATTATCTTCATCATTCTTATTCTCATCACTATGTTGGAATGACACTACCAAAAAAAAACTATTTAAAGACTTAATTTTTAACTACTAAATGAAACGATTGTTAATTATGACCAAAATAGCTACCAAATTAGATTTTGGTTATTAAGTAACTATAAAATAAAAGTAATGATTGAATCTAGTAACTAATTAAGTCAAGATAATTTGTATCTAACATTAGCTATCAAGGCTTTAGTGACCTACAACATTAGATTCTAAATTAGCCTCTAACTTAATTAGATACCAATTTAGAATCTAATGGTACAGGTCACTAAAACTTTGGTAGCTAATGTTAAATACCAATTATCTTGACTTAATTGGTCACTAAATTCATATTTTTAGTTATTTAGCAACCAAATTTAATTTGGTGACTATTTTGGTCACAATTAGCAATTATTTCATTTGATAGCTAAAATTTGGTCTCTAAATAGCTTTTTTCTTGTAGTTTGATGAAGGTAGATAGGAAGAAGATGTCACATATTGTAAATGTTGTATTAAAGTTAGTATTTTATTTTTAGTGTTGTCCTGTAACCAATTTAGTTAGAGCATGGGTAAATAAGGTAGAAATAGAGAAAGATGGAGATGGACACATAACTACTGCTATGTTGCAACAAGAAATGAGAAAAAGGTTCTAGAACCAAAATAACTAACTCTAGGCTAAGTGAGTATGATCGGTCCAGCAAATAGTATTAAAGTTTTTCTATTAGGGGAGAGGGGAGAGAAAAGTTATGGAATGATTGATTCTGATTTCCTCTCTCTGGGTGGAATGATTTTCTGAGAGTTGCTTATAATTTCCCTGTTCATTTTTTTTCCTTGTATTTGCTCTAGTGTCATTCATACTTTCTTGTAAGAAAACCATACGACCAAAGTAATACAAGGCAACGTTGAGATGATTATTCATTCTCTGAAATTTCCTTATTAAATTTACGTTCATTACATTGGTGTTTTCACCATCTTTATGGTGGAAAATACACAGATTGAGGAACTCTCATTTGATGTAAAGAAACTGCTAGAGCTCATGGAATCGCGTAATAAGCAGTATGGCTCTCACTTTAAAACAATAGAATTAGCTTTGGATTAACTTCTGAAGCAAAACACTAAAGGAGATTTTGGTTCTATAGTGGTACCTCGTCCTGCACCACCATTTTAGTTCTGAAATTTTAAATTGGATTTACCTAGATTCAATGACTCTGATGTCCTTCAATGGATCTTTAAGGCCCAACAATTTTTTAACTATTATTGAACCCCTGATGATTAAGTCTAATCATAACTACGATCCATTTTGAGAAAGAAGTGGTTCCATAGTTCAAATGTTTGACTCACACAAATCCATTCCATTCTTGGATAGCATTTACTAGAGCACTAGAAATGAAATCCTGCTCGTCACTTAATGACTGTCCATGGTCATAGTTGTTTAAGCTAACTCATATTGCTTTTGTGCATGAGTATTATGTTTAGTTTACAGCTCTGGCAAATCGCATCCAAGGTGTTACAAGTGAAGCATTGTTGGATTGCTTTATTGGAGAATTGAAACCTGACATTAGATGTGATGTAATTGCTCAAACCCCAACGACTCTGATCAGATGTGTTTCTTTGGCCAAGTTGTATGAAGAAAAATACTTAACTAAACCCAAAGCCTAAACCTCGAATTTCAACCAAAAATCACAAGTCACAAACACTTTTCCAACCATAACCCAATCCCTGAAATCCTCCATTTTACCTCATGACTTCCAGCCCCAACCTCAGATCTCACCTCCAATACTCCAAAACCAGAACATATAAAAAAAAATTCTCCAGCAGAAATGCAGTTAAGAAGAGAAAAAGGTGTCTATTATACTTGTGATGACGAGTTTAGTCCCACACACAAATGTCCTAATAAGCAATATTTGATTCTGCATATGGAAGAAGATGACTTTAGTGCATTACAACCAGATCCTAATGATAGTAACGACCATGTTAATAATCAGAATTCATTGGATCACCATTTGTCTTATAATACTCTCAAAGGATCCTGTGGGCTTGGCACCATGAAATTCCAAGGCTCTATAAATGGAATGCATGTTCAAATCTTATTAAATAGTGGTAGTTTAGATAATTTCTTAGAGTCAAGGATAGCACATTGTTTAAAATTACCTGTTGAACCTATTCCCAACTTGTAAGTTTTGGTTGGCAATAGAAACTCCTTAGTGACCAAAGGATTCATGAAAGAATTGGAGGTTAAGATTGAGGAACATTCTTTGTAATTACCTATGTATCTGTTACCTGTTACTATGGCAGATTTGGTTCTAGGAACTGCTTGGTTGGCTACTGTGGGTCCCCATATTTCTGATTACAACAAATTGACCCTAAAGTTCTATTTGGACAACCAGTTTAAAACCTTACATAGTGAGTAGTCCAAACTGCCAAGGCTTGCACAATTCACTCATTTAAGAAGATTGCACAATACTCATGTTATAGATGAGTTACTTACCCTACAAATTTTGCAACCAATTTCAGCTCAGGACTATTGGAAAGATCCGCCCACTAGCATAGAACCTAAAGTGGCCATTCTGTTGCACACTTACAAAGAAGTGTTTTCTGTGCCTTCAGGACTACCTCCTCAAAGAGCTCAGAATCATTCAATTATCCAAGGTTCTAGTCCTGTTAAAGGTCATACCTAGATATCCTCATAGCTAGAAATTACAAATTGAAACCATGATACAAGACATTGCACATAGGGATTATAGTGCCTATCACTAGTCCTTTTTCTTCTCCCATAGTCTTGGTGAAGAAGAAGGATGACACATCAAGATTTTGTACAGATTATAGGGCTTTGAATGCTATTAAAATGAAGGATAGTTTCCCTATACCTAATGTTGAATAGTTGATAGATGAGTTGCAGAGAGCTCAGTATTTCTCGAAATTGGACCTAAGGTCAATGTACCATAATATATTATTGAAAGAAGAAGATAGGCATAAAACAACTTTCAGAATTCATCAAGGCCTTTATGAATTGCTAATAATACCATTTGGACTAATGCTCCTGCCAATTTTCAGAGTCTCATGAATGAGGTATTTCAAGGTCTCTTAAGAAAATATGTCTTGGTTTTCCTTGATGATATCTTGGTATACATTTCTTCTTGGTCGTTACATCTACAACACTTGGAGATGGTATTGAAACTACTTCTACAACATAGGTTCTATGCGAGACTATCAAAATGCTCATTTGGGTTGCAATAGACAGATTATTTGGGACACTATTTTTGCTCAAGGTGTGGGAATGGATAAAGAAAAAGTGAAGGCGGTATTGGATTGGCATGTGCCTGCTAATTTGAAATAGTTGAGAGGATTCCTTGGCCTTACTGGGTACCATAGAAGATTCATTAAGGGTTATGCAAATATAGTTGCTCCTTTAACCAATTTATTGAAGGACAATTTTTCTTAGAATGATCCAACTGTAGTAGCATTTGCAAACCTTAAAACTACTATTACAAAAGCTCCAGTTCTCAATCTTTCTGATTTTCCCACCCATTTATTCTTGAAACAGATGCTTTAGTTTTGGGAATTGTAGCAATGTTGAGCCAAAACCACTATCAAATTGTATTCTTCTCTAAAACGTTGACTTTGACTATACAAAAGTAGTCAGCCTATGCAATAGAATTTTATGCTATTACTAAGGTCATTGTCAAGTTTGGACACTATTTACTTGGTCATAAGTTCACAATTATGACTGATAAAAAAGTTTTAAGGAGTTTAACTGATCAAACTATTCAAACTCCTGAACAACAGAAATGGTTGCATAAATTGTTAGGATATGACTTCTTCATCGACTACAACCTGGGAAAGAAAATGTAGTTGTTGAATCCCTATCAAGATCCTTCTTTATGCCTTAGAAATTAACCTCCTAATCATAATTTGTTCATGATACTTCTCTTTTGGAAATGTGGACTAGTTATTCCTGCTGCTAGTGATTCAGAAGATATTGCATGAGTTTCATAGTTCTCTCGTGGGAGGTCATGTTGGGTTTTCTAGAACCTTGGCTAGAATATCTGCTCAATTTTTCTAGCATGGTATGAATTAAGACATTAACAAATATGTGCATCATTGTCTTATTTTTCACAAGCCAAGACAAAAACAACCCTTCCTCCATGTTTACTTCAACCATTACCCATTCCATATTCGATTTGGGAGGATCTAGCAATAGATTTTATAATAGAACTTCCTTCATCAGGGGGTTACACAGTCATATTATGGTAATTGATAGATTATTTAAGTACACTCTTCTCCTTTAAAGTAAGATTACTCAGGTAAGCTTGTAGTAGAGACTTTCATGAGATTTGTGGTGAAATTGCATGGTTTCCCTAAAACTATTGTTTTTTACAGAGACAAAATCTTTGCAAGTCAGTTTTGGGAAATCTAAGATTTTTGTTACTATAATTTTTTTTTTCAAAAAATTATTAAACTCATAATGAAAAATTTTCAAATAAAGTAATGTGTTGTGATTTTTTTTATGATTATTATATTTATAATTTCAACTTTGTGTCTTACTCATAAACAAAATACATAATCTAATAATTAAAATAAATACGAACTTGTTATCATGCTTTGATAGATATAAATATATTGCAAGTAAAATACAATCAAACCTTAAAATAATTTAAGAGACAAACTCACACATATTTATAAATATTAATTAACTCTAAAAGTAAACATTGTATTTAAGTGCATTATAGTTCAAAGTTTTTAATTTGAAATTTAACCATTTGCTTAAAGAAAAAATAGATTAAAAATCTAAAAAAAATTATTTTTATTAATTTATGATTTTTTTTATAATCATTTTGATATGAACATATTTAAAATTAGATGACATCATTTATAATCATTATCGACAGAAATGTTAATAAAATTGTCAACAATAAAAATTATCTCACAAGTAATTGTATAATAACTAAAAATCCCTATTTGACTTGTTCACCTAAACACAGTCTAGTGCAAGAGTTGTATAGCTGATAGAACATAAGAATAAACCACGAATATAAATGGCATTCCCAACAAAAGTGTGGTCCTCTCTTGTCAAGGTAGTACTAACATCATTTTTATTCCCAAAATGATTCATTCTATTATTAACATTGGTTACAAGTATTTACCTAATAATAACAAAGATTAAAAATATGTTTATTTGCATGATCTTTCATTCTAATACTAATATGCATTAAAAATGTATACATTAACCGATAAAAAATTATAATAATGTAGAATCAATTCCTAAATATTGATATATAACCCTTGTCTTAATGGAACTAAATTAAACAAAAAGATGATTACACTATCTCTATCATTGTAAGCACATGGATGATTTACTTTCTTGCTTTCCTCCCATTCCTATTTTGCATAAACTTTCATTTAAATGTATATTCCTAGAGAAATAAATACCCAAAAAAAGTAGTGTAGCTTATTGAATATTGAATATTGAATAGAAGAAGGTTTGTTATTTTTTATGAAACACTAACAGCAAATCCAAGATTTGGATGAAAGTGCATGGCCAGTACGTGGATTCCTGACTGAAACTGAAAGGAGAGAAAACGAAACCCAAAGAATAACTCTGATGGCAGGTCCCCACACCGACCAATATAACCAATGCAAATCAGACGGATGTTTGTAACAAATTTATTGGATTCTTTTGAAGATTATAATAGTCTCAGAACATTATGGGGCACACTAATTTATAAATACCATGTGAAATACATAAGCTCTTTTGGCTGGCATGTTTATTAGTTTATACATTTGCATCCCTATGTTAGATTCTGTGTTCTAGACGAAATATTTTGAGGTGATTATTTTAATGTGAAAGAGAATTATAGATTTTGTTGACTAGGAAACAGGTTGATATTTCCAACATGCATGTATGATTTTATGTTAAATGGAGCTCATGATTAATTTCAAGGGTCTAAGTTGAGATTGGCACAATTTTACTCTGAAATCCAGCTGGGAATGCTTTCTTTATTCTGTGTGAATTGTGAAGCTTGTAGATTCTGTCCCTTCACCCACCTTTCTTTTGTTTTCCAAGAATTATTTGCTCTTCTCTATTTTGTTAACTTGTGCAGGGTTTTTTAGAGATCAAAACTGATGGGCTGATGTGACAAGACCAAAACTCATGATGAAATGTGAAACAAATGAATCAAGCAAAGCAAACTTTAGAAAGACTATTGTCTCTTTGTATTATTACATCCTATATGAAAATATGAGAATTATGAAAATCATACTTTTACATAGGTAAATACCTTTTCTCCATCTTCTTCAAATGAGCCAAGACACAGTCTCTTTGTTTAAAGCAAGTTGAGAATCACATTCAAAACCAGAAAATCTTTCAAATTTTCTTTTCACTTTCAAGAGCAACAATTATAGCAAATATATATTTTTGCACTAAGAGTTGATTCTAGACCAATCAAAGTTTGAAAAGCTTCCAGAGGAGTTACCCTGAGAGTCTCTAAAAATACCATCCTTGAGGCATTATGAGAAAATCCAACTAGCTGCACTATTAATATTAAATTTAATATAATAGTTAGAAGGGGGAATGAAATAAACTTAGGAGTAGCAGAGATCAATAGGGATTGAAAAGAATATATAAATGCAAAATTCATAAATAGAAACCTCAACTAAATATATTATAAATTGTAAGAAAACAACTTCAGCCTTACAGTAAAAAAAAAAAAGAACTAAATGGAGGATAAAAATTATAAAACCTGATAGAATTCTTTATTTTCCAAATAGTAATGATAAGGAAAGATAACTAACCATCTATATGGTAACCGATGGATAATTTGACAGTTATAAAATATTTTGAAATCATTCATAATATTTCAATCATTACGAATTAATTGTGACTTAGTTTACCTAATTTACACGGAATAATTGATGTATCATGTAACAATTTTTATATATATAAGGATGAGGTCTCTCTAAAATAAGAGGAGGATGAGCAACAAGAAATAAAAATAAGAAACATTGTTAGAAGAAAAGAAGAAGAAGATTTACAAAAGTAATTTAAAAGAAAAATGACAAAAAAAATTAGAGATTTAGAAAAGGAGATTAAAAGAATAAATAGAGTTATTGAAGAAACTTGAGAAAATACAAAGAAAAATAACTTGAGAGAAACATCTTAACTTTTGGAGCTCTCCATGCACCAATTAAATTGAAGCATATGGATTACCACATCATCTTCTAACTAATTGAAACTTCCATCATTACATCCAAACTATCTCATGCACCTTCATGAATCTTCAAAACCTGGCTCATTCATGCACCTTACTAACTACTTCATGCATTTCTAGATTAGTTACTTTTAATCTAGATAACTTGGTTAATCTTTTATTTATCTTTTGTTAATCCGTTTGACCTTTGGAAGTCTGAATTATTATAAATTGAACTCCAATCTTTTGTACAAATCATGAAGTATAGAGTGAATGAGAGTACCTTTAAAAGATTTTCTTGAAAGTTGAGTTTGTCCTTTCTCTTCTTGTTTGAATTCTTATCTTGAGAAGTTTTCTCAAGTGGTGACTCCTCTAGCACTTATCCATTGAATTATAGGTGGCATGTTATCCCTTTCATCTTCTTCCTTATTCTATTTTTTTGACTTCAGTTTACATTGATAGTTAGTTATTCTCTTATTTTTCTACATTGCTGCACCATATACTAACCAATGGCTTTCATTGTTGTGCGTACTTCATCGTTTTCATTGTTGGGTTTTGTTCTTCATCTTCCAAGAGGTTGATCTAGATCATAAACATCCCCTACAATCCATATCAAGTGGTATCAAGAGTCAAAGGATCAACCAAACCCATGGAGATGTTCATCAACATCAATAGAGGTTTTCTTCAAAAATGGCTTTAAAACCCATCCATGATGCAAGGTGATTTGTTTTGTTCATTGAGTTTTCTTGATTGTAGAACTATTTTAGGTTAGTGTACATCATGTTCTTATGTTTTGTTCTTATGTTTTGTTTGAAGTTTCATCCATTAATCAAGTCATTTTATCCATCTTCTTCATTGGGTTTTGGTCGATATTGTTTCTCTTTCTAGGAAATGGGTATGATGTTGATGCTTAGTTAATTTTATGTCCTATAAACTTGTTCCTTCTTGGAGTTCTTGTTGATATTTTCTAGAATTTAAAAGTGTTTAATCTTGTTTTGAGAATTCATTTAAGAAGAAACATGTTTTAGAAAATTGAAAATCCATAAACATTAAGATTCAAGTGTGTGATTCTCTCAATTGTGATTGTCTTGTGAAATTGATTTTCAAAAACTATTTTAAATGGAGTTGCTGCAATGAATGATTGAGTCATTGATTTTTAAAAATCAAATAAAAGTGCAAAAGAAGAAAAAAAAATTATACAAAATTTAACACACCAAGTGTTTGAGAAATGGTTGTTCATATGTAGTTTACCTTAATTTTCTTAAATCAATTTTCATATAGACTTCCTTAGAGATTTCCAAATTGTTTCTAGGGTTGAGTGGGATTTCTTTTCTAAAATTTTGTGATTCCTAGGTACCTTTCATTTCTAGATTTTACATGAATCCAATGAGTATGAAAATAACACAATATCTCACCCTTCTTTGAGTCTTTTTCAAGGTTTTTTTTTTTTACATTTTATTGTCCAAATTGTCACATTAGTTGTATAATATTTTGTGTGCCTGATCTTTTGAGAATTTTTAGTTTTTCTTTTTGTTTCCTACTATTTTATCATCATTAGTTGAATTTTCAAGAATTAGTGCTTTTAGATTCATTGCAACATTCACTTGAGAGATGATATTTCTTGATTTGAATTTCAAGCAACTTTGAGAATTTATTGAAATGTTTCTCTTGTGAATGCAGTGCAGTGTGAGATGGAGAGTACCATACAACATGATTAGAAGAGGAGAATAAAAAGAAGAATTAAAGAAACAATTTGAAGAAATTATGACAAGAGACAAAATTAGAGCTTTGGAAGAGGAGATTAAAAGAATAAATAGAACTCTTTAAAAAACTTGAGAAAATACAAGAAGAAAAGAGAAATAACTTAAGAGAAACATCTTAACTTTTAAAACTCTCCAAATAAATTGCACCAATTAAATTAAAGCACAAGCATTTTTCTTTTCCATCACATACACATAGGATGATTAATCACATACACATAGGATGATTAATAAACTTTGACCTATCAATCTAAATGGAATGTCAAGTTTTCATAGTGATATTTACTATGTAAAATTTAATAAAAAAATAAAAAAATAGTATTTAATCATAATATAAATAAATAAATAAAAGTTATAAGGAGAGTTAGTAAAAAAAAAATTCAAAATATATAGTCAAATATTGATTTTCTTTTTTACATTTTAACTGAAATTTTGATTCAATATTTTATAAAATCAATAATTTTAATATTTCATTTTTTCTTCATAAATTTATATATTTAATTTTTAATTA
>Ga0123340_1007777_pt1 | contig 10217 bp, 7 predicted proteins | sample SirMexnodulemix_FD_89961 | JGI IMG/M metagenome (GOLD analysis project Ga0123340, IMG submission 89961) | Root nodule microbial communities of legume samples collected from Mexico - Siratro Mexico nodule mix | ecosystem: Host-associated > Plants > Roots > Nodule | place: Mexico: Nepantla...
TTAACAAACTTTGTTTATAACAACTTTTTAAAAAGAGATGCTAATATTTTTTTCTTAATTAGCATTTATTTAGGAGAAGAGTGACTCAGCTGTGAGTGTGAAAAAAAAGAAAAAATATTTAATACTTAAGTTTAAAATAAATATAATAAAAATATTATTAGTATACTAAAAATTTAATTAGTACATAAAGCAATTTGTATCATACACAAAACAATTGTCCATCAAGACTGTCATCATCTCCATAACTAATAATACTTACCTCATTAATCTAAAACTATTAGTCATCAAGTACCTATAAGATAATTAAAAAAAAAAAACTCATGTTCTTAATTGATTTACAGTTTTTCACTTTCCTTTTTTATTCAATTAAATATATATTTTAATCATCACTTCGAAGTGATTGATTAAAATATTACCATATAAAAGAAATCTAGTTAAAATTAACATTATATATAATACTATTAGTTAAAATACTCATGATAAAATATAGTTTGTTATTTATTTTGTATACAAGCTACTGTTAAATTGTAGGTACATAAAAGGGTTAGGAAATGGGAATGATTAATTTGGGTTAGGAAATAGGAATGATTAATTTGGATAATCAGATGATGGACTTAGTATGCATGTATGTAACAAAGAGAGAGACAATTACCAAAAGAATTAATTTAGTTGTATGATATAAGTTTGTTATGTATGCAAGGAAACCAAACAATGATTATGAATATACATCCATCATAAAAAGTTGCGTCAGTACATTAGAGTCGTGCTAGGTAACACGACTTTAATTAAAAAAAATCGTTATTTATCGCACGACTTGTAATAAAACAGAAAAAAAATACACTATCAAACTAAAGTCGGTTTAAGTAAGACGATTTCACTTTTCAAAGTCGGCATCCCATGGACGAGTAGACCCAATCTTGTAATTTTTAAAAAATTTATCCAAATCGATGTATTTCAGGCAAAACTGCACCATTTTGGTAGAAAAAACCTCATTTATAACTCCACTTTATTTTTAGTACTTAATACAATTATCATATATATGCTCCACAAATAATAATTTGAAGAATCAAGTACATGAAAAACAAGAACAATTATATTATTTTCATTTTAGTGTAGATGTAGAAAGTTTTGGACATCAAATTCGTTAGTTATTTTTCCTATGATAGCAAGTGCATTAGTCACAAATGTAGCAAGTAATAAATATATAGTTCTCACCTAAGTGCAATACACAAAACAATTTAAATGATTATAATAAATTTAGACTCAAGAAATAACCCATGATTAAAATGTTATGTAAAATAATAAAATTAAAACAAGTAAATATTTTCTAAATGCTTTCTATTTATTCATTTGACAAAATTAATGGGATTTAGAGTAAAATTAGATTAAGAACTCAAGTAAAATTATTTATAATAAGAATAACTTATTTGTAAAAAGAGATAAAAGCATGAGATTTAGCATGTTTTAAGATTAGAAAGAGTTGATTTCATCATGATTTGTGAAGATAAATAAAAAATATCATATAATATAAATCTATCAAAAATCACTACTCATTTTGATAGAAAAGATAAATGAAGAGTGAGTAGGTAGAAGACCTCTTCAAAAAGAACTCCTACTACCATCACGAAAGAATAAAAAAAAAAGAAAAAAAGAGAAAAAAACAAAAATTATCTTACTTTATTAATATATATTTATGTAAGAAAGTTACATCAAAGCATAAAAAAACGTAACAGAAATAAATAAATGTGACAACCGTAACAGAAAGATAGCAAATTATTGTTAAGAGATTATTCTTTGAAACTCTATGCTATGTCGCAATTTTCATTATATCATGATGTTCATGGTGTTATAATTTCAAATAATGGTCTTTATTCAGTTAGAATGAATAACGAGGCACATGAAACACCTCAAAGTACACACAATACAATGTCCATCAACTATCATTTAAACTTATTTAGATGAGATAATCTAAATTCTGTGAAAAAAACCACCTTATCTTAACTCAATATTTCAGGGATATAGAATTTCAATCTCGAACTAACGAGGTAACAAGGGTATAATATTTAGTTATTTATGATCGAAACTATTGTTAGTTTACCTAAATTCACAAATTTAATAAAAAAAGGACGAGATTATTTGATGTGTGATAAAAAAGAAATTATTGAATCGAAGTTGTTATCAATATACAAAATTTATTTGGAAAATAAAAATCATAATAAAATATAAAAGATGTTATTAATAAGTAATATCGGTACAATAATTTTGTGAATATTTGATAAGGGGTGTGGACAGTGGAGAATTGATTTAAAGTTATACAGGTGACGGCCGACTAGTGCCAATACAAGGCTATCATGAGTGGGTCACATTAGCATAGCCGATAGTGTTCGGGAATATGGTCGAATGGTGTTCGGTTTACACAGAATAATACACGGTTACGATTGAGGTGTCATCTAACTTAGTCACTCAACTTACCTAACGTTCCTGACACTCGTCAACATTAGGCAGGAGAAAGGCGAAACTCTACAGGTATTCATGAAGAGATTCGAAAAGTTACTACTGCAGATTTGAAATCTCAATCTTGAGGTAGTCCTTCACCACTTGGTGACTATCCTTAGGTCGGGACCGTTCATAGACAATCTTTACATGGAACCGGCGTCCAATTTAGATGAGTTGAGGAGGAGAGCTATCAAATTCATGTAACTCGAAGAGTTAAGGGAATTTAGAAACCATGTCAGGACCAAGCCCACTACAGAAAAGGCTAAACCTAAAGAAAACAACAGACCCCCTCCACCACCATATGCCAAGCAGAGAGACATTAGGTTGTCGAGGTTCACACAATACACGCCTCTTAATGTGAACAGGAGGCGAATACTTGAGGAAGCCTTACATGCCACGCTCCTTCACACCCCAAGAAAGTGCCCATTCCACAGAACGCCGATACAACTAAGCATTGCCATTTTCACCAAAACTACGGCCACAATACGGAGGAGTGTATGGCGCTTAAGGATAAGATAGAGGAGCTCATTCAAGCTGAACATCCAAAGTGATTCGTGAAAACTTCAAGACAAAGAGAAAGGACCCCATAAAATAGAGGTTCTCGGGAGAACCAGGAGAGAGCCCGAGCAGATGAAAGACCAGTTTGGCGACAGTAGATCGACAACGATGCCCAACGAAGACCACAAGACTCAACTCTTAGAGGAGTCATCAACACCATTGTCGACGGATTTGCAAGAGGGGGGTCAACCACAATGACTAGAAAGAAACACCTAAGAGCGGTGCAGGTCGTGAATGTTGTCACCACTCCCTTGCATAGGAGGATGCCCTCCATCACCTTTATTGATGCTGATATTAAAGGAATTGACCCCACCCAAGATGACCCTATGGTCATTACTGTCGAGATCGAGAACTTTGCTGTGATGAAAACCCTTGTCGACCAAGGAAGCTCGGTCGACATCTTGTATTGGAAAACCTTCAAGAAACTTCAGATTCCAGAATCTGACGACTAACATTATAAGGACCAGATCGTAGGTTTCTCAAGAGAACGGGTAAACACGCATGGATATATTGATTTGTACACCAAGTTTAGAGAAGGAAGGGCGGAGAGCAAAATCATAAAAATTAGATACCTCCTAGTTGATATCAACACAATGTGATGTTAGAACGACCTTCCCTAAACAAGTTGGGGGCTATAGTATCAATCCCTCATTTGACAATGAAGTTTCTGTCACTTTTCGGCGACGTAATCATGATACACATCAACCAAAAGGCGGCAAGGGAGTGTTATGTCGCCAGCTTAAGGATTTATCCTACAAGCCAAGGGCGAAAGGAAGGTAAGCCACAAGAATGTCTCAGGGAGAGAACCCCAGGGCGAGAACATCTGGTCGTTGTGGTTGATTTGGACCCAAGGATAGATGATATCTGGGTGGAACCAAGCAAGGAGGTATGCGTCATTCCGCTGAAAGATTCCGAACACACCACGAAGATTGGGGTTTCCTTATCAGAGGACCAAAATGAGAAGTTGATTGGCCCTCTACATGCTAATGTCAACATGTTTGCATGGACAACGACTGATATGTCAGGCATTGACCCTAACATTATTGTCCATAAGCTTTCAATATGTAAGGAAGCCAAGCCAGTAGAACAAAAAAATTAGAAGTTGCGCGAGAAGTTGAGAAGCTGCTAAAGCTGGATTCATTTAAGAAGCACACTACACCATATGGCTAGCCAACATTATCATGGTTAAGAAGCTGAATGGCAAGTGGAGGATGTGTGCAGACTACACCGATCTGAACAAGGCATGTCCGAAGGATGCCTATCCACTGTCGAACATGCTCTTAGTCGATGGTGCCTCGGGAAACAATTGTTGAGTTTTTTGGATGCCTACTCGGGCTACAACCATATCAGTATGCATCCGAGAGACAAGCTGAAGATAGCGCTCATGACGGATGAAGCCAATTACTTTTACGAGGTAATGTCATTCGGGCTGAAGAACGCTGGGGCGATATACCAGAGGCTTATGGACAAAGTTTTCAAAGGCCTCATAGGGCGGAATGTTGAGGTCTGTGTGGATGATGTGGTTGTAAAGTCTGAATCTCGTAACGTGCACATTTAAGACTTGTAAGAGATATTCACTATCTTAAGAGCGGTAGGAATGCGGTTGAACCCAGAAAAATGTGTTTTATGCTAGCGCACTGCGACATTAAAGCTAACCCTGAAAAATGTAAGGCTATCATTAAGATGCAAAGCCCAAGGAATATCAAGGAGGTGCAGCGGCTGATCGGGAGGATAACGACGTTGTCAAGATTCATGCCCTGAATGGCCAAAAAGATGAAACCCATAATCAACCTACTTAAGAAGACTTCACGCTTCGACTAGGACAATAACTGCCAGGAGTACGGGAACCTCCTACATGCCCGACCCGAAGTCTTGCACAGCATCACGCCCCATGGCCCTTTGCCATGTTGGGAATGGACATAATTGGACCTTTCCCCGCAGGGAAAGGCCAATGCAAATTCGTACCAGTGGGTGTGGATTACTTCACCAAGTGGATTGAAGTTGAGTTATTAGCTGACATCACCGCGAGAAAAGTCCAAGACTTTGTTTAGAAAAGCATTGTTTGCCGCTTTGGTGTACCACATAACATCGTAACCGACAACGGAAGACAATTTACAGATCGAGGACTTATCAACTTCTATGAAAGACTGGGTATTCGGCATATAACTAGCTTAGTGGAGCATCCCCAAACCTATGGACAGGCCAAGGCCGCCAATAAAGTCATCCTCAACGAATTAAAGAAACGGCTAGGTGTGGCTAAAGGAAGGTGGCTTGAGGAGCTACTTGAAGTACTTTGGGCATACAAATGCACCCCACAGTTTTCAACTCAAGAAACGCCATACAGTTTAACTTATGGCACTGATGCCATGATTCTTGTGGAAGTTGGAGTCCTCACATTACGCCGACAACTCGCGGATCTATTAATGAACAATGAAAGCTTAGCGGCCAATCTTGACCTCATCAGCGAGCTCCGAGATAAAGCAAGAATAAGGGACGAGGCTAGAAAGCTGAGGGCGGCAAGGAGATACAATTCAAAGGTGAATCCATGATGTTTTAAACTGGGTGACCTAGTGTGGAGGATGTGAAGCAACGCAAGAAAAGATGAAGGGAAGTTCTCGTCTAATTAGGAGGGACCCTTCCGCATTATAAGCCTAGCTGGAAAGGCGACTTACCATCTGGAAAGCCTAACTGGCAAGCTCATACCCAGAACATGGAACGCCACATACTTAAAGTTTTACTTTAGTTAAATTTCTTACCAAGTATTCACCATGCCGCAGTTATGTTAATGAAATAGACTTTGCTCGAGATTTGATCTAAAACTGTTGAGAATTGCAGGTGTAGGGGGCGAGAACATGGCATGGGGAATGCATCACCCAAAGGCGTCCTCCCATAGCCCCCAGCATGGGGAACGTGTTGCCTAAAGGCGACCTCTCACAATCCCAAAATGGGGAATGTGTCGCCCAAAGGCGACTTCCCATAACCCCTAGCATGGGGAACATGTCGTCCAAAGGCGACCTCCCACAATCCCAAAATGGGGAATGTGTCGCCTAAAGGTAACCTCCCATAACCTCTAGCATGGGGAACGGGTCGCCCAAAGGCGACCTCCCACAATCCCAAAATGGGGAATGTGTCGTCCAAAGGTGACCTCCCATAACCCTAGTATGGGGAACGTCTCACCCAGAGGTGACCATAACCCTTTATAGGCTTGGGGAGCATGTCGCCCCACAGCGACCTCCCATGATTACGAGGTGGTGAACAAGTTACCCTATCATAATATCTCACAGGTAGCCCATTAGGTGGACAACTACATAGAGTCTCGAAGGGAACTAGTTGCCTGACAGCAATTCTACGCAACTCAAAGAAAAACTAATTACTTCATTTTGATTTCTCACAGTCATTCGCAATGGGGCGACTATTGGACCTTTTCGCCAAAATTACAATCATGTCGCCCAAGAGTCAATCTCTCATGACAACTACTCACCTAGGTGCGACGCCACGACAGTCAGATGTTAAGAGTGTATACACCTGGGAGGTAAACAAAGGTTCATGGGAGGCAAGTACGTTTGAATACTTAATGAATTCAAGATAGGAAAAGAAAAACGTCAAGCCGATATCTATCAAGCATCTAGGCGATAAGTAGAGCAATCAAAACTTGAGTAATAACATATTGTATTTAATAAGAGTCATAATGGGCTTTCAAAATGTACATAAAGCCTATCTAAGTGTCGTTCAAGAAGACTTGTCCAAAAAATTGACAAAAGTAGTCAACAAAAAATCCGACAGCGTAGTCGTCCACATCGACTTCACAAAAAACAAACCAAAACCCAACCGAGGGACTTAAGACATCCTCTCTTCAATCAAACGAGTCCTTCTCAATAACGGCAGTGGCCTTGAGTGCGGTAGAAGTAGGGATTTCCTTGATTAGTACTAGGCGCCCATTGAACACGTTCTTGTCTTCATCCATTTCGTTCTGCCCAGGGACGCCATACAACAGGACTGCTTGGCAGAGGCTTGTTTAAAGGACTGGGAGTGAACCTTCAACACATAGTCTTTAAGATCGTTTAGCTCCATCTCCAATCAAGTCTTCTCGGAAATAACCTTATCATGGGCTGAGGTGCCCTCAACAAAGTTATCCTCAGATTTCTTGAGCTCGGCGGTGAGCTCCCTTACCTTCCTCTCGGATGCTTCTAACTTGACTCTAAGGGTTTCTCGCTCTGCCTTAGCTTTCCTCAATGCCTTTCCTTGTACAAAGTTGGCATCCAAGGCCACCTTCAATGAATCACTTGAGGAAGCCAACTCTTTTGTCAGTCTGGCCATCTCTGAGGAGGACCGCTTCAACCACTAGGCATGTAACACTTTGGCAAAAGCAAGGGTACGACTTTGCATATCGAGATACACATTTTCTATCTCCTCAATAGAGGCATTGTTCCCACACCTCTTTCGGCTAAAGAGAGTGAGAAGTTGATTCCTTCATAGAATGCCAAGTCAGGGGTGAAGAGCTACTCGACATTGCTCAATCCCGCTCTAGGACCTTCTTGTCGGGCCTTCTTTGGCGAATGATGAGAGTACAAAGGCTTCTTCCCATGATCTTTCCTCTTGCTCTTCTTATCATCGACCATAGGCGGAGCAACATTAACATACTTGGGCAAAGGACGGATGGAGGAGTGCCAAATGCTCCCGCCTTGTTGGTTTACGACATCCTCTCCGCCTTGAGCTTCTTCAACCTCTCCAAAAATTCAACACCTTTTTGAGCCATGATCCCTAAAAACAATAAGTGATTCAACAGAGTTAAAACCGGACACTAATCGGTCAAAGCGAAAACACATACTCTTTAAATCCATCTAACGCTGTGAAGAAAGAAAAAGCTTAAGTATATTCGAAATAGGAAGCCGCCATGGAAACTGATCCAGGATATCAAATATCTTCTTGTCATTCCCGGTCACAAATGACCTCGACCAAGAAAGATAATGGACAGAATCTCGGGTCCAATACAAGGGGAACTTACGCGTATCCCCGTTAAAGAAATAATGCCTCCCGCCAGGTGAGATGATTATTTTGAAAAAAACATTCTTAAAATATTTGTAAGATAAACAAAAAGACGTAAAGAGGGCAACCCCTGATTGGCTTATTAGTGATAATCACCTAACCGACCAAGCAAGGCGAGAGTTGTAAAAGTGTAAAAATACATAGGGAGATGGTTTCAATCGAAACATCTCCGCCAATATGTGAAAGACGCGAAGAGACGCCCAGGAGTTGGGGTGCAGTTGGGTAGGAGCTACATTCGGGGTACGCAATATGCCCATGGTGAACTCGTCGAAAGGGATCCGGACATGTGAATCTGTGAAGAGGCACGCGTACATCAAGAAGAAATTGGTCTTGTCACCTTCTCGCCTATGACACACATTATCGATGGCCCAACATCGATCTATAGAAAGCGCCCCTTTTGGTATACTCAGCAAAAACGCGATACACTACTGAGTAGCTTTCCACCATCGATGACCAGCGCTACTTAGTAAACTGACGAGTGATGTGGTAACTCGCCCAATCATACCCCGTTCGGCGAGGGAGATTATCCTTAGCAACCTCCGTAGCTAACCGAGCGGCCGCGTCATCGCAATCCCCTCGCACCCTAGACCCAGAGGTGAATTGAAAATGAAGTGGGGAACGAACCCAACGCTCACATCAGGTGATGTTTCGCCTTCCCTACCACCCATCAAACATGACACATATCTTGAGGGATGCATACGTGATCCACCAAGACCTCATCCAACTTGTCAGGACTTCAAACCGTCAAGTGTCCGGATTGAAGCACCATACTGTAGGTAGTGAGCATGGATAAGTCTCTCGTTGGGACCTTGAGCCTAGGAGGCAAGCGTGTTGCCTGTAACAAGGAAGGGAACACTCCTAGCAGCATGCATCACCAAAAATAGCCTCTCGTGCCACACTCTCAAGCTTGGGGGGCTAGTGTACAAGTGACAGCCGAGTAGTGTTTAGGAATATGGCCGAATGGTGTTCAATTTACACAGAATAGTACACGGTTAAGACCGAGGTGTCATCCACTCAGTTACTCAACTCTGAAATGGCAACTCAGCAGACAACCACTAAAAAGAACAGTCTGTAAAAGTTGTTATACCCTAGAACCTCGACCAATTATAACACTGTCATACATATTTGACCCTTATAAATACCATGTGAGTGGACCCATAAAAGTACGCAATTCCAATTCCTACTTTGCCTGTCTGACATTCGTGTACTAACTTTGGCATTAAAGCACCTTTTGCAGGTGTCCTCCTACTGCCCACTAGAGAGCAAGGACAATGTTGGAGTTGAAGTGATCACTGAGAACGAGAACTACCTCAAGAGCCGAAGACTGCAGCTAAGACCGAATACCCTCCAAGTCTCGTAAGAACATAAGTGATTAAGAGAAAAGGTGAATTGAAAATGAAGTGGTTTCCTTAACGAAAAGATAATGGACTTGATTACATGTTATTGATTTGATTAAATTAACAAATGTTGGAAGATTATTTTATTATAATGTTAAATTTTTTCTTAGGTTTTTAAAAGGTTTAGTTAAGTTTTAAATTTCTTATGAATATGATTATTTTTAACTGAATTTCTATAAACAGAATATTTTATTTAGTATTTAAGATTTTATAATTTTTTTTAATTTAGGTTTTGTGATTAATCTTATTTTTAACTAGGCTGACATGATTTTTACTTTGCATATTATTATTGTGTATGTATGGATACTGAAAATAAAAAAGTAGGTTAATGAATTTTTAAGACTCTCATAAATTTTGAATATCTTTAATTAATTTTATGATAAAAGTTTGGTTCTTTTGAGAGTCCAAAATTATATATTTTTTTATTGAGTCATCAATTGAAGTGACATGCTTTGATTTTGCAAATTCAAATATAACACTACAAACTTAAATAATAAGAAAAATATTTTTTTATAATAAAAATAAGGTTGTAAAACTTCATTTTTTTACTATCCAAATTTGTGGTGTTCTTCATGTGACCGCAAAATTAAACGGTCAGGTCACCCTAATTAAGAGTGAAGACACAATTAAAAATTACAATTTAGAATACTCAATAGAATTAAAATTTATAATAAAAATTTAATTAAAATATTTAAATGAAATACTTAAAACTTAATTAAA
>Ga0123340_1007780_pt1 | contig 10216 bp, 3 predicted proteins | sample SirMexnodulemix_FD_89961 | JGI IMG/M metagenome (GOLD analysis project Ga0123340, IMG submission 89961) | Root nodule microbial communities of legume samples collected from Mexico - Siratro Mexico nodule mix | ecosystem: Host-associated > Plants > Roots > Nodule | place: Mexico: Nepantla...
ATATATATATATATTAAATTTATTTATGAAAATACAAATACCGCGATTGATAATAGTTTTTGGAGTGACTGAAAAGATAAGCTATGTACACCACAAACAGGTTCAATAATTGTACTCATACCCGAACTGACATTGATTCGTCAGGATTTGGTGTGGATGAGTTAGTAAATGTTTGCAGAAAAACTCCTTGCAAAAGCAAGCAAAAAGTGTTGCTCTATTTGGTACATTGGAAGGTAAAATATTCCTATTCAAACATGCAGTTAAGGGTTAATTCAATAAAACACTATTTAACTATTTAAATTGCATGAATTCGTTTAAATTAAGCTAGTTTTCTTATATAAAAGTTTATAATAAAAACTGACAAGTGCATGAGAGGCAGAATTTGGACAAATTGCTTATTTAACTCATTAAAAATATTGGATTAGATTAGAATGAAATTTCATATTCTTTTATACTAAACTTAATTCAATCTAACTCCCCTTTTAAGAGATTAAGTGATTAAATTGTATGAGTTGAATTTAAATTTTATAAAAAAAAAATTCAAAATTTTATTTTTTAAGTATCAATATAATTAATAAATAATGTAATTTTATTAAAATTAATTCAATATTTCATGTAACTCAATAAATTAAGTTATAACAAGATTCTTAAAATTAATTCAAGACGGAAAAAAACATAATACAATTTCTTTATAACGAGTTTTAGATTGAATTTTTAATCATTTATACTAAAATCCTCGTTGAATCCGTATGAGTGGATAAATCAAATTTAATCAAGTGATAATAAAAAAATTAATATAACTGAGTTGAATTGAATTGAGTTTGATGATAAGTAAACTAACAAAATGATTATAGATAAATATGAAACCAAAAGTATAAAAAAATAAAAACGCCATATAATTATTATATGAATTTTTTCAAACGGGTAAAAATTGATATTAAAAGCAGAATAATTATATTAGTTGATTAGGTGTCATCTAAAACAGGAGCCGGAAAATACTCGGTTTTTGTCGTTCAATAATTGGAATGGAACCTTGTGCATTATTTGGTAAATAAAAATGTTAACAATATTGTGTTTCATTCGATATCTTATATATCTATAAGTTAACAAACATAATTTAAATAAAGGTATAAACACTACAGAAAAAAGGTTTTTGTGTTATGAATTTTAAAATAATGCAAAAAAAAGTTTATATAAAATTTGTTTTTTCACTAATATTTTCTAATTAAATTATAGAAAAATATTATTAAAATAGCTTAGTTAGGTACATAAGATAGTTACAATATAGTTTCTATTCTTAATTCATCATCTATCTATCTATATATCAATAAATACAATCACATTTTACGTAAAACTGTATATAATCAGGACCTTTTAAATGAAAAATATAATTGAATAATAGAGTAATTATAAGACGAATTTTGAAAAGATTATTTATTGATATAAAAAGTAAAAGAAAATGTTATGCAATTATGATTAAACTTTGAAACAGATGAGAATTAACGTGAAAATAAATGAGACGTATTTGGCTTTTATATCAACAAAGTTTTTAAAACCTAGAAAAGTGCATTTTACATTAATGTGAATAAATAATCATATATCAATTTTATATAATCTTAACCTTAATTTGTTTTAAATTTTCTCGTTTTTCTACTATTGTCCACGCATGTTTCAGCTTTAGAGGTAGCAGCACATGGCAGCACATGCTGGCAGTATAGTTTCATTAAATTTTTACGTCACTTCTATACAATTTGTTAACAACCCACTTCCTCTTTTTCATTATTTTAGCTGACATTGAAATTTGTTTCCATAATCTACAAAGCATAAGATATGGCTAATAAAATATGGTAAATTTGTATAGCAGTCAAATAAAATAAACTGTTGGAGAAGGAAAAGGCTAAGAGCATCTTCATTGGCATAATCTCCCATAACACAGAAGCTTGCAAGTAATGGATTCAACACCCCTTTGCAACCTCCACTTTGTGTTCATCCCGTTAATGGCCCCAGGTCATCTTCTTCCCATGGTGGACATGGCCAAATTGCTGGCACGACGCAAAGTGAAAGTGAGCATAGTCACCACACCCCTCAATTCAATCCACTTCCAAGCCAGCATAGACAGAGAGATTCAATCTGGCTCACCCATCCAGATTCTGCATGTTCAGTTTCCATGCGCTGAGGCTGGACTACCAGAGGGCTGTGAGAGCCAAGACTCTCTTCCTTCAATGAATCTCCTATACAACTTCAACGTCGCTTTGAACTTGCTGCAACACCCAATAGAAGAGCTTCTGCAAAACCAAAGCCCTTTTCCAAGCTGCATAGTTGCCGACAAAAATCTCCTGAGCGCGGCTGGTGTTGCAGACAAGTTGAATGTCCCTAGAATAATATTCGACGGGACTAGTTGCTTTTATCTGCTGTGCTGCCACAGTTTAAACAAATACAAGGTCCATGAAGCTGTGTCTTATGAGCAGAAATTTCTCGTGCCTGGATTGCCCCACAAGATCAAATTGCGAAGGTCCCAACTTCCCGGGATATTCTACCCCGGCAAGGACTTGAGGTTGCAAGCTTTTCGTGAGGCAATAGAGGAAGCTGCGAAAAAAGCATATGGGATAATAGTTAATAGTTTTGAAGAGATGGAAGCGGAGTATGTTAAAGAGTATGAGAGGGTTACGGGCCATAAGGTATGGTGTGTAGGACCTGTGTCGCTGTGCAATAAGGATGACACGGAGAAGAGTCTGAGAAGTAAGAGAAACTCAAGTGATGAGAGTGAGTATGTGAAGTGGCTTGATTTATGGCCTGCAAGGTCTGTGATTTATGTGTGTCTTGGTAGCCAAAACCGTGCAACTCCTGAGCAGTTGATAGAAGTGGGGTTAGGATTGGAAGCGACAAAAAGACCATTCATTTGGGTGCTTAGAGGTGCATATAGAAGAGAGGAAATGGAGAAATGGCTGTTGGAAGATGGGTTTGAAGAGAGGGTGAAAGGGAGAGGGATTTTGATAAAGGGTTGGGTGCCACAAGTGTTGATATTGTCACATAGAGCAATAGGAGCGTTCTTGACACATTGTGGATGGAATTCCACGCTTGAAGGGGTCTGTGCTGGGGTTCCCTTGGTGACTTATCCTCTGTATGCTGAGCAGTTTCTTAATGAGAAGGTTGTTGTGCAGGTGGTGGAGACTGGGGTGAGTGCAGGAGCTGAAACTGTTGTGCGCTTGGGAGATGAATTTAAGGCTCGAGTAGAGGTGACGAGGGACAATGTTACGGATTCAATAGAGAAAGTAATGGGTGAAGGCAAAGAAAAGGATGCGATAAGGGAAAGAGCTACAAATTATGCAGACATGGCAAGGAAAACAGTAGAAGTAGGTGGTTCATCTTACAACAACATGTCTCTGCTAATTGAAGACATCGTCCGTTTGAAAAAAATGTCACGACAAAATGCCACACCAAATGTTTTTTTAGAGTAAATTATATCATGTAGTATGTTTATGTTAAGCTTCGGTCAAATTGTAGTTTTAAATTGGGTGTTTTGTTTCTTCACATCTTTTCCCACTTACTTTGTACCTGACAGATGATTGAGCAAACTAAAATAATATATATATTCTCCCAAAGATCCACCGTATCAGATAATGTATTCTAAATTCTTTTAAATAATTAATTACTCCCACTTTCATCTCGTGATGATACACACTAAGGAGATTAGTTAAGTCTTTAAAATCGATAGAAGAGGATATAATAATAGTTTTTTAGGAAAATGCAATTAATTAACTAGTTAAATCTACACCCGAAAATACTTTTAGTGGCAACTGTTATATCTTTTGATGAAATATAAATGGTCTACAAAATCATTAAGTTGATTATATAGTTTTATTAAGGGCTGGATTACTAAAAAAACTTTAATGCTGGCAAGTGTATCCAAAATTTCAGCGACAATCATAATGAATGCTTGTGAATCTTCTTATGAGAAAATATTTAACGGATAATTTATTTTCACATAAAATTTAAAATATTTGATGATTTAATTTATTTGGAAGAAAATTAAAAAAATAAAATTATGTAAATTTATGAAGATAATTTAGTTATTTAAAATGAGGTAATTTCATATTTTATATAAAAAAATTAAAATTTGATTTTTTTTTAAATTTTCTTTTCTCTTATATAACTTGGTCAGTCAATCATCAATTCAGTTTCAGAGTTGAGACGTTATGACTAACATCAGAATATTGTTGGCTTAATCGAGCTTAAGATATTATTGATTTGACCTTTTTTTATTGACGTTGTAGAGTTCCTTTCAGACGTATGTTTTTTCAGTTGATGTATTTTTTTTTCATAGTTGATTGGAATTGTTCTTTAATTATAAAGAATGGAGACATTTTTTTTATTAATGTTAACTAAAATTATTTTAGCCCGTATCAATTGTAAGAAATTTTTAATAAATATTGCTCTAAAAGTAGAAAAAACGAAAAAAATATAGAAAAAATAATTCAAATATTAATCAAATTGCGATCTATGTTAACTAATAAAAAAAATATAGTAAACTGATCGGGTAAAATTCACCTTCGTCAAGCTATTTTAAAATTATACAAGCAACCTAAATCTGGATAATTTAAAATATTATTAATCATTCCATACGTAATAATTTCATGAACTCAAGCCCTTGTGGAATATTGGATTCCGTCTATTCAATTGTTGATGGGTCATGATGGTTTCTTAGTCCCCATGGTTCAATACTAATGGGCAATCTCTTCCTGGACTTCCACGTTTACCTCCTGCACTCCATCGTATGGGAATTTATATTTTTGTTAATTCTAGAAAAAGTTTTCTGCAAAATAGAAACTGACTTACGAAAAATATTTTTTGAAATTATAACGCTTTTTTTTAAGAAAAATGTTTTCCTTAAGTAATTTTCTCTTCTAAAAAACGTTTTTTTACATACCCATCTACACTCTCCTCTTTTGAAAAAATATTTTTTTATACTACATAAACCTCTTACAGAAAAACTTTTTTTTAAGATATTTCACCCACCTCATAATTCATTGTAAATTTCATTTTTGGAAACTCATTTATGCACGAAATAGCTGAAGAATATCCACATCACTCAGCAGCCCCCACTCTACCACTCTTCCTTAATTATTTTGGGAAGAGTTTTTCTGGATATTATCAATTGCCAATGGGTGCAGGAAATTGAAATAAGAACTAAACACTAAAAGATGACTCTTTATTTCTTTTTCACTTTCAAATACATTAATACTTCTTATCAATATGTCACAGTGTAGTTTAAAAAAAAATTAAAAAAATGTGAATCGGATGGACACTCTTATCTGGTTCACAAATTTACAAATCGGAAGAGGTTCATCCATCACCCATTCAGTTTGTAACTTTTTTACCTTATGACAACTGGACGAGATGGGGTCCGGTTCACAACTTACAAACCAGATGACACCTCCCATCCAATCCATCCGATTAACAATTTATGAACCGGACGTCAGGCTGTCCGGTTTTCAAATTTCAAAAAAGAAAAATCGGATGACCTCGTACAGGTGCTCTATCATAAACACTTTAAAATTACTTAATAAAAGAAAGGTATTTGAATAATTTCTTCAAGTACAGTTGTAGAATTAAAATTTTTTACAGGGTTGGAGGAAGAATTTGCTAAAAGGAAAACCTGGTGGAAATCTTTTGTCCAAATCTCTAAGTCCATATCAAGTGAAAGAAAAAAACACCTTAATTCCACTGTTGCATTTTGGAAAGTAACAAGAGTTTCTTGTCTATAAACGGCAAGTCGTGTCTAAATTGAGGTGGTCCAACTCAAGTCACGTCCATTCCTTGGAACTCATGCCATATGCATGTCTTACAACGTGTTTTTGGTTATCGTTAAAAACAAAAATCTAATTGGACTTGGATCTGAAAGATTGAGCACAGACACGTACTTCGTTTATGTGTCATTTTATATCTGATTGTTTTGCTTTGTGTAGACTTCTTTTGTTAAGAGAATGAGATTGATTAAAAAAGATATACTATTCGGATTCACTTCATGTGAAATTTATTTTATTTAAGGACTTATCCATCTATCCTTAGATGAACAAATTGCATATTTATTAAGAAAAAGAGTTGGAGAGCAGAGAAGTAACCAGAATTTTCTCAGCATCTCCCACAACACAGAAGCTTGCAAGCAATGGATTCAAAGCCCCTTTGCAACCTCCACGTTGTGTTCATCCCAATAATGGCCCCGGGTCATCTTCTTCCCATGGTGGACATGGCCAAAATGTTGGCACGACGCAAAGTGAAAGTGAGCATAGTCACCACACCCCTCAATTCCATCCACTTCCAAGCCAGCATAGACAGAGAGATTCAGTCTGGCTCACCCATTCAGATTCTGCATGTTCAGTTTCCATGCGCTGAGGCTGGACTACCAGAAGGTTGTGAGTGCGCAGACAATCTTCCTTCAATGGATCTGCTATCCAGTTTCAGCGTCGCAATGAACTTGATGCAGCGCCCAATAGAAGAGCTTCTTCAAAAGCAAAGGCCCTTGCCAAGCTGCATAATTGCTGACAAACATTTTGTGTGTATGGCTGAGGTTGCTGACAAGTTCAACGTCCCTAGAATAATATTCGAGGGGTCTAATTGTTTCTATCTCCTATGCTGCTACATTTTAAAAAAGGAGAAGGTCCATGAAGCTGTGTCTTATGATGAGAAATTTCTTGTGCCTGGAATGCCCCACGGAATCGAATTTAGAAGGTGCCAACTCCCCGGGTTATTCCATCCCGGCAAAGACTTGAAGTTGCAAGCTTGTCGTGAGGTTACAAGAAAAGCTGCAAAAAAAGCATATGGGATTGTGGTTAATAGTTTTGAAGAGCTGGAAGCTGAATATGTCCAAGAGTATGAAAGGGTTACGGGGAATAAGGTATGGTGTGTTGGGCCTGTGTCGCTGTGCAATAAGGATGACACGGAGAAGGCTCTGAGAAATAAGAGAAACTCAAGTGATGAGAATGAGTATGTGAAGTGGCTTGATTCATGGCCTGCAAGGTCCGTGATTTATGTGTGCCTTGGTAGCCTAAACCGTGCAACTCCTGAGCAACTGATAGAATTGGGGTTAGGACTGGAAGCAAGCAAAAGGCCATTCATTTGGGTGCTTAGAGGTGCATATGGGAGAGAGGAAATGGAGAAGTGGCTCTTGGAAGATGGGTTTGAAGAGAGGGTGAAAGGGAGAGGGGTTTTGATAAAGGGTTGGGTGCCGCAAGTGTTGATATTGTCACATAGAGCAATAGGAGCTTTCTTGACACATTGTGGATGGAATTCCACGCTTGAAGGGATCTGTGCTGGGGTTCCGTTGGTGACTTTTCCTTTGTTTTCTGAGCAGTTTCTGAATGAGAAGATTGTTGTACAATTGGTGGGGAATGGTGTGAGTTTGGGAGCTGAATCAGTTGTGCACTTGGGGGAGGAAGATAAGGCTCGAGTTCAGGTACCAAGAGAAAATGTTGCAGAATGTATTGAGAAGCTAATGGGCGAAGGCAAAGAAAAAGAAGTCTTTATGGAAAGAGCCATAAAATATGCAGACATGGCAAAGAAATCAGTGGAAGAAGGTGGCTCATCTTACAACAGTATGTCTCTCCTAATTCAAGACATAGTAAGTTTCAAAATGCCTTGCTAGATAATGTATTAGGTTTATTTTCTATAGAATTTGACAAGTTTTTGTTTTATGGAATTTTTTGAGCTTTTATTTTGTTATTGTTTTTTAAATTAAAGTAAACTACTTTACTTTTTTTTATTCAAAGTCACTCTAATCAGATACAAAATATGAGACATTCTATGCACCTCAACAGAACAAGAGTTTATTGAGTGTAAATAAGATGATAAGAAAAATTATTATAAGTATTTTTTTATTTGAAAGTTTTGTACAACTTGGAAGACTTACTTTCTAATCAATCAAATATCTCTATAATTTTCAAAAAAAAAAAAAACTGCTGATACTAAACAACATTTGACCCTTCCAATTTTTTGAAAACATCAAATGATGATGACCCTAGTCTAACCAATGCAACAGATGCCAACGAGTAAAAGATAGGAGCTTTCAGTCTAAGAACATAATAGATGTAAAGATGGAAGTGGATCATTTGATGCATCACATCAAAAGTACAATACCAAAAATGCTTATCGTACATTCCAAGTCCCAGCCTGGAAAATCCTCAAATAATGGGATTTGGAAATTATTATAATGACAGAAAAAAAAAAATAAATCACATCATCTTTAATTCAAAATTTTAAAATATTAAATTTATAATAATTTTTTTTATATATTATTTAACTTTTTTATTTTTATTAATTATGAGACTTAAACTCATATTTATAACCTATGTATTTACTCAAGCTACAATAAGTTTAACCTTTTTATTTTCCTTATTATACCCCTTTTTCAACTTTGATTTGATAAATACTTGCAGAAATAAGTGATAATAACAAAAAGAGGTCCTGCGCAATATTGTTAGTTTCATCAATAAATTTCAGAGACTTTTGCTTTTTCCATCCCATAATTATTAACTGCACTCACATACTGAGACAAAATGACTAAAATTTCCTCCTTTGAGATTGTGTCACTGCCCTCGGCCATCGCTTCGCTTTTGCCACCTTACACCTTCATTCTACATCGTCCGCTAACTCTTGGAGATCAAGAAGAGGAGAGAGTTATTTCGAAAGCTATCATTTACGTTTTCTTCTTAAAATTATGTTTTGGAAAATTCGTTTTAGAACACATTTTATATATATTTTTGAAAATTTCATTCTAAAATAAATTTTATGTGTTTTAAAAAATTAAATCCTAATTTTTTTTTAAATATCATATATACTTTGAAAAAATTGTTCAAAAATTCTATTCTAAAATTTCTGTTACAAAAATTTTAGAAAGTTTGTTTCAGAATAATTTTCCGAGACAGACGGTCCACAAGTCACTTTTACAAATTATTTTAAAAATCGAGTGCCTTTAGAAATTTTGAGGGTTACGGGAAGAAAAAGCCACCTCGGGTTGTAAATCTTCAATAAACTTGTGGATCAACAGAAAGTAATGCTCTAATCAAAATCAAACTTTCAGTGCACTTCCATAAGTTCTTCCTGTACCTCCGTATCTTTTTAAAATAACAATTTTGTCTTTATATAAAAGAAAATATATTAACCTATATAGGTTCTTCCTACACCTTTATCTTTGTAAAAGAAAATATATTAACATTCTACACATTATTCAGTCTTCAACGCGCACTTCCTTTATCTCTTTAGGATAAAACTCTTAAAAATTATTTTGGAATGAAATTTTCTTTTATCTCCTTTACTTAGAAACTCCTGAAATTGTTATTTATTCAATTAAAAAAAATTTATATTCAAGAAATTGTTAGTTTCTCATTAATAGCAAAATAGCAAGGAGTCCATCCTTTGGGTTATTCAATATATAAATTATTCATGCCTCCATCCCGAGTTAGTCTACAGGCTTTAAGACATTTTCTCTTTAAATTTTTAGATTCTTTAGGTTTTAATTACATTCTTTAACTCCAAGTGTTTAATTTTTCCGACTTTTTAACTTGTTATCTTTATAGTCAAATATATAAACAACTTTGACAAATGCGATCTGTCTAGTCATTTAGTAATATAAAGGGATAAAGCAGCTCTACTTTTAAAAATAATAATATATTTACAACCGCATTTAAATAGCTAGATATCAGTTAACTCGTCATTTTATAGTAGTTAAAGAGTTGGTTAAGCTGTCATATTTAATTTCACATTGGTTTATAAAACAGTTTACAACAAAAGCTACAAGTGTTGTTCCGTCGAATACAAGTTAGAAGTTTAAGTGAGTCCACTTGGACAGAACCAGCATCCAAACTTTTACATTAACAAGAAACTCACAGTCAAATGTTTCAGATTCTTGTGGAATGTACGAGTCATGTTCTTACTTACGGCACCAATCTTATTTGTTAGCTTAAAACCATAAAGTATCATGAAATGAAATCGTGGGAGTAATTTAGAATACATTATTTCATATGTTGGGTCGTCGAGAGAATATATATTTGACAACTTATTCCATATACAACCGCTTATAATGATGACATATAAAAAATATATATATTTTTTAATTTTTTATTAAAAAAATGAAGAGTTGATAATTAAAATTATTTATTTTTAACTTTTTTTAATCAAAGATTATATAATAATTAAATATTATATATATGAAAATTTTGAA
>Ga0123340_1007785_pt1 | contig 10214 bp, 11 predicted proteins | sample SirMexnodulemix_FD_89961 | JGI IMG/M metagenome (GOLD analysis project Ga0123340, IMG submission 89961) | Root nodule microbial communities of legume samples collected from Mexico - Siratro Mexico nodule mix | ecosystem: Host-associated > Plants > Roots > Nodule | place: Mexico: Nepantla...
ATATATAAGTATAAATTAATTAAAGATTAGAGAAGGATAATAAAGTATTAATTAGAAAAAAATTAGTTAATTATATCTTGAACTTAAAATTAAAAAAACTTTTACAAATATGCCAGTTAAATCCAAACTATAAAGGTAGTAACATTTTGTTAGTCCAAGCAAACTGGTTTGAACATTCTTCAAGGTCTTACTGTTAGCCTTGTTGATGTATGAAAAAAATTATTTGAGTTCGAAATTACAAATTTAAGCGGATTCCTCTTTTAAACCCATAAGAAAAAGTTATTGAATGAGATATAACAAAATTGATAATTTTTAATAAAATTTAGTCATAATATTGGAGAAAGTATTAAAAATAGAATGTTATAGTGTTTTCAGGCAATTTTTTTTCATGAGAAATTAGTATTTTATAGAAAAGGAAAGTATGGTAAAAATAAAAATAAAATTCAAATTTTCTTCTAGTATATTCCTCTTCCCTGCATTTTAAGCTCCCATTTTAGAACCTCTTATGATAAATGTGTATCTATTGTAGTTGGCTCAAACTTCAAACAGCTAGCCAAATCTAGAATGCACAGAGAAAATCTAGAAATGCAATAAAATGATCATTTGGATGGCTCATTTTTTCCTGTACAGTAGGAATTTCAACCTCCACCCTAAAAACATAAACAAATTGCCTTTTTAGTGTTTTTCAAACTTGGTTGTATCCACACAAAAAATTGATCTCTTGTGAAAAGATTATTTTGAAATGAATTTAGCAGTCTTCCTGAAAGATTGTTCTGGAAAAAATTTAACATCATTCTAGAAAAGACTACTCAGTTAATGAGATTTATCATCACTAGACTAATATATAGGACTCAAATGTTAGAACTGTTGAAGAAAATTGTTTATCAGTCATCATTATCCAAAAGTACAGTTTAATCTAGTTCTTTTTGTTTGTACTAAATTGATAACCGTATTTAAATCACTGATTTTTCATGCATTGATTTAATTAAAACATAGATTAAACCCCTCAATTAGGAGATAACTACAAATCAAAGGAATAACAATCAAATTGCAAATTAAACAATGGTAATAACTATGCAGCTTTCTATACATATAACTTCACCAATATCTTTCTGCTCAACAGTTTCATACTCATTCGTGTGATTGATTATCTTTTCTGGAAATTTAGGAACTTAATGCCATATGCAAATACTAAAAGGAAGAGGAGGCAAAAAGCTACATGAGTTAGTGCAACAACTCCAAGGAAATCATGCTGAAAGCCCAACTTCCTGTCAAGGTACTCTTTTACTGTCATGAGTGTGAAGCCAGGAACCTCTATTGGACTATTTTTGTCACCAACTTGGGATGTCACAAGTCCATATATAGTCCAAGCCACAGGAGACCCCCAATAATACCACCTCCACCATATTGGAATTTGCTGCATAATAAGTGAAATCTAACTATTAGTTTCACAAAAAGACAATGAATTAAATAGTAACTTAGCCTACATGAAAAGGGTTAATTGAAATTTTAAATATATTCAAGGATTCATTCATGCCACTAAGGGTCATTTTTTATTCTTTGACCTCAACCCATGTGGACCTCACACATAGTATGAACACCCTGTTTGTTGGGTCCAAGGTTTCAAAAATTGGTATGCAGCCATAATCTCAACCATGACTGCACTGCATCAGTCAATTTATTCACAATTTCTCACAATGTCAAGGATCACAACAAAACTAGCTGCAATTTAGAACCTTAGTTGGGTTTGTACAACATCATATAATATTCTTGAGTTAAAATTTAATTTTATGCATGAAAGTGATAATTTTCAGTATTCCTTTTCCATTTGCCTTGCCCTTTGGCTGGTTAGTAAAATTCTATTGGCAACAAGGTTTAGTTAAAGATGACTAGATATATGTAGATGGTACGCTTGTTGTCGAACAAATCTCGCTAAAATAAACTTTCATACCATCTTTTATACCATCTTAGAAAGTAAATTCTAAGTCTAACTCAATTTCAACAACCAACTTGTAAAATAAGGTTTTTACTCATTTATCTATTATAATTTAGCCTATATCTCTAGTCGATGCTGGATCTTATAAGAAACAAGTTACTCTTTTGAGCAAGAGAGTTATTCTCATCCTAATCCTCATTTTTTTTAATCTAACGGTTAAAGTTGATTGCTTTTTATAAGCATTAAGGAAAACAAGGAAAGGTTAAAAAGAGGAGTAACTTTTTCAGAGTTACTCTAGGATGGATATATATGGATAAATGTGTGTGTGATAACTGTTGTAATACACATACATACCGTTCTTGGGATAAGAAAACCAGAGAACAGGTTCCAGAAACTGATGAAGAAGGACATAACAATTGCAGCAATTTGATAGTTTGGTGTCAGAGCTACAGTCATCATTCCATACAGTGTGAAGTACAGAAAGCTCATGAATATGAAGTAGTAGAACCACAAAAAGTTTTCAAAACGTTGTTCAAACCCAATCATCCAGTAGAGAATAATGGAATAGGCTAGACTTTGAGTTGCAACATAAATTACTTCAATTGCTACCTGCAACACAGTACTTTTATTAATGAATTGTGCAACTTTGATCAGTTATTTAATAGATGCTTTCTTCTACCTGACCAATTGCATAAGGCAATTCTGAGTACATTCCAGCAGCTCTTTCACGGTATAGAACTGTTCTTTCTATTGCAACAACAGGTTGAACACTGTTAGTGTTGGAGGCTCCAAGGAAAAATACTGATGCATACATAGCTCCAAGGAGATTCAACAGGTCCTGTTCCTTTTGCCTGCAGAAATTATATTTATTGTCAAAGTTTTTATCATGAACAAACAAAAGTTCTTATTGATGGCCTGAAGCTACAAAAGAGTATAAAGATGATACTAAAAACAAAGCTGGTTTTTGCAGCTTGTTCTTCTTATGCCTAATGATATCTTGGATAAAACCGTGTCATTGTTTATTTAAGTTAGAAAAAATTTAGATGTTAACAAGAACTAATCAAGTGCATTACAGTCAAATTAGTTTTCAACTTACGTCTTTTTTCCTTTGTCCCAATAAATAAGTCCAAAAATGAGACCAATAACTATTGTGATGAATAATCTGATGGCATTATACTGTGGATTCCTCCAGTAGGAGCAATTCTGCTTCCAGAAGCAAGCTTTACATTGAGTAACAAATGATTGAGAGTATTTAGTCGGAAAGTAAAGGTCCTTTGTTCCAGGTACTGGTGTGAATAGTTCCTTAATAAGTTCCTGGTTCATTCTGTAAAAGGGTTATCAAAGTATCTATGAGTAAAACATCATGGGAAAGTTGAGATAAATTTGGACAAGAAGAAGCAGGAATCTCTACAAATACAACCACAACCACTAGTGCCACTTACTGATAAAGGTCCGACTTAGTATATAACTCTGCAAAGTCCACATGAAGCTGAGATTCAACAATAGGAGAAGTGATCTCCAGCATCCATGTGGCTGGATTATATCCATCTTTAATCCTAGGAACTCCTGTGATACCCTTTGAATGGTTCGTGCAAAATATACTGGCATCATACAAATTCAAGAATTTAGACATTATAAGGGTAGAGATTTACCTCAAAGTACTCAATAAGATTCTGAGAATTCCGACCAAGAGGACCACCATATATCACTTGTCCACCTCTCTTCATCAAAAGCAGCTGATATAAAGATGTAATTCAAGGGAGAGTGAGTATTGTGCCTTCAAAAAACCATTGCAAAAAGTAAACTCCCCCATTGGTTCCCAAGATTTCAGAAGTTTTTTAGACCTTGACTTTATAAAACTCTTGTGGGGTTTTACTGCTAAACAGATATCAGTATTCACCTCGTCAAAATTTTCAAATATATCAATGCTTGGTTGATGGATTGTGCAGACAACAGTTCGACCTGTATCCACTGTATTTCTGACAGTACGCATAACAACTGCTGCAGCTCTAGCATCTAGACCAGTTGTTGGTTCATCCATAAAAATAATGGAAGGGTTTGCAACCAATTCTACAGCAATGGTGAGCCTCTTTCTCTGCTCTGTTGATAAGCCATTTATTCCAGGAAGGCCTACTATAAAATGCCTCACTGAGTGGAGCTCAACCAGCTCTAAAATTTCTTCAATGAACATCTGTAGAATAATAATTAAATTTGTAAAATAAGAAAAAATATTCTTTTAGTAGATGAATAGTATATGTAGCCAATTGTAGAACATGTACACTAAACAAGTATGCAGAGAGTCAAATTTCGAAGTAGACAGACACAAAAAGAGCCAGTGATGGGAAGTTCAACATGAAAACTGAGTGAAGAAAACCATACCTTTCGGGTTTCCTCATTAACCTCATTACTGAGACGCAGCCAAGCAGAAAACACAAGAGATTCGTAGACTGTAACATTTGGAGAATGTATATCATTTTGTTCACAATAACCACTGATCCGAGCAAAAGTTGCCTGGTTTTTGGGATAACCGGATATGCTGATGCTTCCCTCAATATAACCACCTGTTTTCCGTCCTGCAAGAACATCCATCAAGGTGGTTTTCCCAGCACCACTTACACCAACTAATGCTGTTAAAATCCCAGGCCTGAAAGCACCACATATATCTCTTAGTAGTTGGAGTTTATTCTCTTCAATTCCTTGTTTCTTCATTTCCTGACAACAAATTACCAAACTCACTTTTGAACATGTGCAAGTGGTGACATCACTATATAATTTCATGAACTTATTGTTGAGTTAGATGCTTCCGTACGTAAAACTTTTATCTTGTAAACATAATATTTTTAAAGTTATTTAGCCATTCCTTTCTATGTGCAGTTAGATTGGTTGATTTTACATTCTACAGAAAGTTATTAGGTGGTGTAAGTGCAAAATTGGACTCTTGGTGTCAATTGTCTCATTTACATACACGCACACACTACTGCTTATTATGGAATCATGGTGAAATATAGCTTCAGTGTTAGGTGAAAAATGAATTTAGCATAGCCAGGAAAATACAAAAATCAAAGAAAAAGATAAAAAATAGTTATATAAAGTTTTATCTGGAATTAGGGGACGTGATTAAAGTGGTACAGGAGGAGGGAATTGGAGGTTACAAGTGGCATATCGATGTAATAATTCACATCTTGAAATGCAAGTGACAGAGGCCTAAAGGGCAGCACCATTCCCTTCTTGGACTTTGTATTCTCTGGAGCTTTAGGAATTGAGCTATGAGCCGTTTTTCTTACTTCCATATCAATACCTGTAATAATTACAACTATCTTTGTGTTTATTTCCAATAGATGTGAATTGCACATTACTGGTATATAGATAAAAGCTATACTTAAGATACAACGTACAAGTGACATTTCTTTTTGCTGGAGGGTATAAAGTAGTTTATGTAAAATATTATTCTTGGCTTCTTATGATCTCATTGCAGATTATTTGAAGAGAAAATCAAACTTTACCTTCAAACCAATCTGTAACTGAAGCTGAACTCTGCTCTGTAGTTCCTGTTGCCCTTTTTTCTACTGAGGATGAAGCAAATGTGCTTTTCTTTTGGTCTTCATCTTCCACTATAATAGATTTTGAGTTTCCAAATGCTGCAATTTATTTTAAAAGCAATATCAGAGGATGCTTCTATAGAATGATTTTTTCTATATGAAACATAGTATTATTATGCATGTAACACAAAGCAATATAGTATGGAAACTTACGATTCAAATAGGTTAGAGCCAGAATGAAAAAAATGTTGAAAAGCAAAGAAAATCCTATAAGTGCGCCCACAGATATCCAGTACCAATAGTCTTCTGTAAAAATGCCTCTAGCTTTAAGAAAAGCCTTTCCAACTGTGGGCTCAGGAATTCTTGGGTCAATATTTGTCTGTGAAAAGTGAAGAATCAGCTACAAACTAATGATGATCTTGTGTTTATAAGATTAAACAAACACTAAGATCTTACAGCATTCCATCTTTTGTCTAGGAACTCGTTGATGGCTATTGCATTCTGACCATACATCATAGGTGAAGCATAGTAGCACCATATCATCCATGGTCCAATATCATCTATAAATGGATAGAGGTTGGATGATCAGTTTAAATGAAACAATTTCACACGAAAAATATATAATCTGAGTTAATATTAAATCTTTAGAGTATATGATTTTGATGGTATAAGGAAGAATTCTCACCTCTTGAAACAGTAAATCCACTTAGGACAAAAACAACTAAAATTGTGAAGGAACCAAGTGTGTTTGCCACAACTTTTATCCTTCCAACTGCAGCAATAAAGCGGAATAGGGATAGAGCCATTTGATTCACACAGAAGAATGCCAATAGCTGACGAAAAAACCTGTAAAAGGTTTCAATATACAACATAAAACAAAATTTGAAGTCAGTAAAGTTAAGGAGTAAAGAATGATAGAAGAGTAAACCAATTATTTCATTTCTATGCTATTGAGAAACTCTCTATCTTCATATTGCATGCTCATACCTACTAGCTGCAGGAGCAAATCCGATAGTATAATAAGTGAAGATGATCCATAATCCTGATTCCAACAGGGAAAGAGGAACTCTGAGGACCCAGATGGGCAATGCAAAAGCCCATGCTGGAAAAAATAGGAAATCTCTCTGCTTGTAGAAAACGGGAAGTTTATTGATTGTCATTGCAAGCTCAGCCACTCCATTGAACATTACATTAATGAGGCTGAAAAATAGTGCACCATAATATTTTCCTGCACCCTCAAGTTGACCATGCTTCATTTCTGTTCTGAAAAACACTGACATGGTAATCAGAGCTAATATAGTAATCTGAAAAGTCTTGAATATGTATACAAAATAGTTGCGCTTCATCAGAAGCCACTCTCTTGAAAAGCATGCCTTGAAGATTTCCCATTTGGAGATGCCATACTTTTCCTTCACCAATGCAGCGGGATGGCATTCATTAGGATCAAATGGAGCTTTGATAGTTTCATGCAGTTGCTGACCGATACTGTAATTCTTGAAATGGGCTACAAACTCAGACACGGTGACATATTGGTAAGGTATGTCCCTTCTGAACCAGTACTGTTCTTGATCCTTTTTGGAAGTTACCTCTTGTAAGAAGTCTGCAACTCCTTTCCTTTCTGGGCATTTGAAGCCCACACTTTCAAAAAAATGCACAACACTCTCACGGGGACCTTGATAGACAATCTCACCTTCTGAAAGCAGTATTATGTCATCAAAAAGTTCATATGTTTCTGGTGCAGGTTGCAGAAGAGCTATTATCATAGTAACATCCATGATATGCACCATCTGCCTCATAAACCTGACAATTTGGAAGGTTGTGGAACTATCCAAACCAGTTGAAATCTCATCCATGAAGAATGCTTTTGCAGGGCCTACCAACATCTCACCTGCATTCAAGTTACGTAATTTCTTGTTTATGAGAGCTGCAAAATGGATGATTCTGCTAAAAGGAATCTAATATGACACAGTTAATTTTCCTCTCAAACTCCATGGTATAATCATCTAAGTCTTTGCAAACATAGAAGAATGTGTTGGGAAAATCTAGGTGGAAAACACGAGAGAACAAATGATAAGAACTGAATCAGACTCACACAAGGAAATAACACCACCTTCAACCCAAAACTTTAAGATATTGGATTTATGAGTCTTCTTTCTTATATTTTGCTCAACTTTCTCATTTTTACTCTATATAAGACTAGACTCACTTAGATACCTAACAGAATGATGCATTCATCTAATTATTGCTATATTTCATCATGAATTGGTATCATCTTAGAAATCATTTGACATGTATATACATGTTTGAGCTGGTTACAACACGATCCCAGCTAAAACTTTGAAGTGTATGTGCTTCTTAAGTTACAGTAGAACCAATGTCACCCTAGGAAAAGTATGTGAGTACATGTTTGTGAAGAACTAAAACAAAATAAAGTCATTTCAAAGCATCACTACTCTTATGTAACAACACATGCAACTGTAAAACGATGCTTCTGAGTGAAATTTCAGTATCCACATACCAGTAGTTAAACGCTTCTTTTGTCCACCAGATATGCCCCTTTGCATCTCATCTCCCACCAAAATATCAGCACATATTTCCAATCCAAGAATCTGTGTATTGCATGTAAAAGTTAGTCACAGAAATTGAAGTTTGGTGGCCTATAATTACCAAAGAAAATGATTCCAAACAAAGTGTGACCAAACCTTTAGAATGTAATCAGTAACAAGACTTGTTTCTTGACCTTCCATTGCTGTGGCCTTCATGAAAGCATCTATCTCAGGATCTGGTTTAATGCCAGCTGCTAGTTCCCGTCTTGACAACTCTTCCAGCATGTCATACCTTGTTCCAACTCCCAGGCAGCGTCCAGAAAAGTCCAGTGTCTCTCTCACAGTCATTTCTCCATAGTGAAGATCATGCTGACCAATATATGCACATGTTCTTTGAGGAACAAACTCTGACAATTCATGACCGCAGTAAGTCACTCTCCCTGATGCCTGTCCAGAAATTCTCTGATTGAGTTCAATGTTGAAATTTCTCTTTCAATCACTTTTTTTGGTATGTTTTTAGTTTGGATTTTATTTCTAGCCTACTAGGTATAAACCACTATTAAATAGCTTCAAAGGGAAAACTTAATCTCCATAATATGAACATGCTCAAGATTGGCTAATTTTTCAGAGTTTCTAGCATGATCAATTATGTCACATAAATGTCTCAAGTTAACCAAGTTTTTTTTTTTTTTTTCTGCAAAAAGAAATACATAATATAACTAAGGAGTACCAATGTCTGGTTTAATATTACAAATGAATTCTACAATCTCAAGTTAACTTAGTAAAAAGGTATTTTACAATCATAATCATTCTTAATATCATAATGACGTGAATAAAACATTAATATTTCTCCTGAATCAAAATCTTCCTTTCCTCACAGGTTAAAATCATATGATGTATATAAACAATTAGTAGAGTTTTCTATACAAAATAACAAGGCATGTTATATAAACAAAACATACATTTTTATAAAAAGAGTCCTGTGTAGAGGGGGGTGCAGGAAGCATTTAAGCAGTGTAAAAAAAATTTAAAATTTTCAAGACATTAGTAAATGTGTAATGAACTGTAACATGATATATATGTATGACAAATGTTAACTGTTATTCTTGGGGTACTAATCAAAGAACAGTTTTTTTATTGGGATGAAAAAAAAAACATTTTTCTATGATTTTAAGTATTTCTATGATTTTGAATAAAAAAATTAAGAATTCTTAGAGACCAAAGATACTTGTTAGTGAGAAAGAACTTATATGTAGACAGTTTCAGAGATCAATTATTCATAAAAGAAGGGAAGAAGAGGATATGTAACCCTTAAATCCTTGTCCATTTTTCCAGCTAGTGCCTGCAGGAATGTAGTTTTTCCTGACCCTGGAGGTCCCAAAAGCAGAGTCATTCTGCAGAGATAGAAAGAAAGTTAAATTTAGTTAGCAAAGGAATCAATTAGGTACTAGAGTTGTTGATGCACTTTTAGAAAGTGACTTCAATAATAGGAATTTGTATAGCAATAGTAAGCATTTTTATCAATGAAATTTATAGTTCTAACACATGACTCTTAATTTATTTGATTGGTTATTTATTTCTAAAGCAATAAATTTGATAAATGGATTATTTACCCACATGGTTGTCTATTTATTAAGCAATGGTTATACGACTTTAATGAAGAATAACCATTTTAAATAATTACATATATATGGAAATTATTTAGAGTCAATAAAATAGATTTAATCCATATATGTAAAATAAGATGGATTAAATTAGAAAAAGAAAATGAAACTGATCAATTTTGATAAGGCTGTTGGTACGCAGATAAGTTTAGGTAGATGGAACCATATATTCATGAACTAATTGGTTTTCCAAATTAATAATTATACTTTAAAAATATTAAAAAAATAATAGTATTTATTAAAACATAGACCTACATTATAATTTATATATCAAATTACTACATATAAAAATTGAAATTTAATTTTATTTATGTGAGATAAATTTTAAAATATACATACCTTTTATTTATTTTTTTAAATTGAGTAAAAATAATTAATTGGCTTAATTAATACAGATGAATCAAACCGACACAACCTTTTCACTTCTGGAATTGAAGTGAGTAGTCCATCTTTCCAACTTCAATTATCCAAACATATATTAAATATTTTATTTTAAACTTTCATATTTAATCATTTTTATAAATATAAA
>Ga0123340_1007786_pt1 | contig 10214 bp, 7 predicted proteins | sample SirMexnodulemix_FD_89961 | JGI IMG/M metagenome (GOLD analysis project Ga0123340, IMG submission 89961) | Root nodule microbial communities of legume samples collected from Mexico - Siratro Mexico nodule mix | ecosystem: Host-associated > Plants > Roots > Nodule | place: Mexico: Nepantla...
TTATTATTTTTATTAAAAATATAAAGATATATATTTTTTTAAAAACTATACAAATATAATTGCACTTTCTTGGAAGAGAGGAGGTATTATGATTTTTTTTTTCTGTTTTTATTTTTTTCACTTAGATCAAATAAAGAAATTAATAATTTGTTATTTTATTTTAAAAATATCCCAAGCGTAGGGTTTCCTTCTCCTTCTGGCAGTATCACCACTAACCCCAAAATTGCAAATTGTGCAGCTAAAGGCAGAGAGCAGCACTGTGAGAAACACAACAAACACTGCTGCAAGCAACTGTTACCAAACACTCACACACTTTCGTCAAACAGTTGGAAGGCGCAATGGGAGGGAGGAAGAAGAAGTTCATCGACAAGAAGAACTCTGCCACTTTCCAACTCATCGCTCGCGACTCCTCCGACCCCTCTTTCTCCCAATCCGACCTCGTCTTCGTCCGCGTCGACAACAACCCCGTTTCCTTCCCCGTCGCAGAAGACTCCGTTTACGACGATGCTGCCGATGACTACGACGATTACGACGGGGTTAGCGGCGGCCCATTGCCCGAGGACGTCAGGAAGGAGATTCTGGAGCTAGGGTTTCCGGATGATGGCTATAACTACTTGAATCACTTGAGGGAAATCAAGAATACTGGCGCTGGTGCTGCTTTCTTTCACAACCCCAAGTTCAAGCTTCAGCACCTCCCTCGTGATGTTAAGGTGCTCCCGTCTTTTTCTCTCGTTTTTTTTTTTAATCCGAATTTTGGGTGTCTTTTAGATTGATCAGTGTCTTTGATTTTCTTTCCGGGTTCATAAGATAGGTGGCAAATAAGTAAGGGAGCATTTGTTTTATGGTATGATTTTGTGCTCCATAGGGATATTACACACAAGTTAGGTTTGTATATTGAATAATTTTAGAAAAAAAGATTAAAATTGGTTTAATTTAAAATGTGGCAAATAAAAAGAAGAAAGTAACCTTGTACAGTCCGGTTATAATACACGATACTCACCCCTCTTCATGATAGAAACGGTTCTAATTGTGAAAGTGTACTTTTTTTCTAACTAATGTAGGACTATTATTCTCACCTTCACATTCCCTGGAATAATGAAAGATGACGTGAACTGAACATTCCCACCCAAAGTTATAATTCTATTGTTGTAGTTGTGCGCATGAAGTTTTGCAGACTCAAACACGGCCTTAGTGACTTTTGTTTAGTTTAGCATTTAAATTGTGAGGTCTATGATATTAATATGAGCTTGAACTGAAGGGATGGATTGCTAGGTTGCTTGTTGAAGTGGAAATTGATTGTTTGTGTTTTTTTTTTGCTGGTGAGTTTAGGCTTATGATGCTTCGAGATTGCAAATTTCTGAGGCCCATGCAGAGCCCGAGGAGAATTCTCTATACAGTGTTGCATCCAAGACTACCAGCGTAAGGGTGCAGAAGGCGGTTGATCCTGAAGTGGCTGCATTGCTTGATGACAGCGATGTGTCACGGTTGGGATCTGATGTTGAGGATTTGGAAGAAGACTTTGTTGTTCAGGCAAATCTCCTTGAAGATGAAGATGGTGAAGAGAAGAGTCCTTTTTGTAATAAAACGAGTTTTTGTGAGGAATCTCTGGTAAAAAAAAGCCCAGACATTGCACATGTACTGCAAGTTTCTACCCATTCCAGAGATACAGATGATTCTGGACCTTTTCATGGGGTAGCAAATGGTGTACCAGGAGTGGAGTGTGTTGCTGAGAAGCCACGAGCTCGTCGTTTGCTGGATGAGCAATTTGATTTGGTGAGTTTCTTATCCATAGCATTTTGTTCTGTGTCAATATTTTGGTTCTCTGTTGCTTTCTCTTTAGGAATTGTAGTATTTAATGAGGCATGTCGAGCCTCTTTGTTTCTGGTATCTGAGGAGGATGCCTTTGCCAAATTTTGTCTGTTGCTATAATTGCAGGTATCATGTCTTTACTGACTGTCTGATCCTTTTTACCTAAGTTTCTCATTCTCTGTATATTTGTCTCATAGCTTGAACGCCAGGAGTATGGGACTGATGACGATGAAGATGACGGTGATTATTATGAAAATTATCAAGCCGATGAAGATGAGTCCCTTGCTGAGAAGCTCAAACTCTCTCTTAACAACCGTGGGATGGATGATATAGAACTTGATGATGACAAATATAAGGTTCCTGCAGATTTATTGAACAATAAAGAGGCCCCACATGAGGAACAAGACTATTCTGCTGCTGATCTGATTCGTCGTTGCAAGGAATATGCCGAGGGGTATGAGGCTGAAGATGAGAACAAGGATGTTGTACTTGTAGAAGAAAGTAGTGATGAATCAGAAGTTTGGGATTGTGAGACCATTGTTTCGACGTACTCAAATTTAGATAATCACCCAGGAAAGATAGAAGCACCCGGAGTGTCTAGGAAAAAGAAACTTGCTCAAACCGTGTCTGCAGCCTTGAGTTCCTCTAATCAAATAATATCCCTTAGAGGGAAAGAGAAACTGCCTGTAGACTTCCTTCCTGGTGGTAGGAAAGCTTCCACTGAAAAGGTTAAAGGCATTCCAAAAACTGAACAGATCAAGAGAAAACAACATGGGCTTGAGACAAAGGAGGAGAAGAAAGAACGGAAGGTATCTATATTGTCAACTTGATTCTATGATACCTATGTTTTATGTTTTCCTTTTATACAAGTCTATTGCTATTATTACTACCTTACATTGACAATAATGGTTGGTTGTGTTGTTTTGTAGGCTGCTGTGAAGGAGGAACGACGTGAGGCACGTCGCATTAAAAAAGAAACAAAAGAGCTTTATAGATGTGAAGCACATCGGGCACAGAGAGTTGCTGCTGTGGCTGGTCCTTCTTCCATTCATCTTCTGTAAGTCTTGAAATTGTAAGTTGGCTTATGACTTTCTATAAAAATTGGATACATTGGTTCCTACATGTATGCGTACAATATATGAAACCTTCAGTTAAAGGTGAAAGTAGATCAATATCATCAGACAAGGTCAAAGGTGCTTGGATGATATGCCCCAATACTGCACAGCAGATATCACAGTACAGGATATGACATATAGAGTTAAAGAAAAAAGACATTATGCTTGTATAGTGGGATTTATTAAATGATGTATTTATTAAATATAAACAAATTATATATATATATATATATATATATATATATATATTAATATTTGAAGTTATCAAAGTCTAACAAATTTCACTTTTATGGAGGGATTGGCTTTTTAGTTAGTTTAGAGACATTTTTCAGTGTCTTGAATCGTTTCAACTTGTGTCAAATTCTTTCACTTTATTTTGAAATGTGTTTCAGGCATTTGGAAATTATCCATCATGATTTAAATTTATATTCTGGATTGCATTAGCCTGAATCCTATGCTTGTGATGATTTCACGAATGTTTTTTTTCTAAGATGTATTTTGTTTGAGTACTGTATCCTTCCTGGTAAGAAAAATAGGTTTCTATCTGATGAAGAAAACTTAAGTTTTTGTATGCAGGTCATGGCTCGCAAACCTCGTTAAACATGTATTGGTTCAGCAAAAATATATTCTCATTTTTGTGCTTATAGATTGACTTGTAGTGTGGCCGGTGCTATATTGTTTACTAGGATAGGGATGATTACTAACTTTGAATTTCATTGAATGTTACGGCATCATTTTATGTTAATTCTCACTTTAAAAGCGAGTGTCCAGATATTGTGGCTTATGTGTTTTTCTTTGTGCTGACTTTGGTTTTCTTTCTATCTCTGTAGGTAAGTTAACAATTAGAAGTACTGCATGCCACTCGTTCGTGTGTCTGCTGTGTTCCGCTCTTTTAAAGCTTTCGAGGTTCTATGACGATGCTTTCGCACATCTTTATCAAGTTTTGCCACTACACATGGCTGTGATGAGTCTTTTTATACGAGCAAGAATGTGCTCAGAAAGTTTATTTGTTATTCTTATGCATAAGGTTTACCAAAAATCTTTATTTTGTTATTGCTGAAGGAAGTGTTTTTAGTGGCCTTTGTTTCCTTTGTTTTTTAGAACAAAGTACGGCAGCCATATGTACGTTTTGTTTTGGCCTTAATTATACAGGATGATACGCAAATAGTTTTAATTATTCTTCTGAGTTGAGTTATATGGTTTACTGATCAAAGGCTAAGAATATATTGTGCCTTTGGCCGATATTCTGTGATATATGTAACACCTACTTTAGCTATTTAGAAAATTTGGAGTTTGAGTTCGGCTTCAAATTTTGAATTTCAAGCAGAGGTCTGGTGGAGTTTTGAACTGATGCAATTCTATTTGGCCGAATCCGTAGTTCTTGCAGAGAATTCGGACTATGAACTATTGAGCCTATTGCTATAATGTTGGATAGGCACCCCAAAATCCTACGTAGCTTTTCCTTCAGCAAGTGAGCCATTTTAAAACTAGCAAAACTTATGTTATTTAATGACTAAACCGGAATTATCACATTTTCAATGTACATGTTCCTTAAGATATTACATTGCCCATTCACAAGGAATAACGAGCTTTAGGGGGATGTCTGTACAAGTGTCCAATAAGAAATGCCAATTATTTAGTTTTTTGAACTAGTTTCAACTTTAGGCTGTAATATTTACCATTTCTATCCGCATCTCACTTCGTTCACACTAATAGAGTAACACCCTAATATTTACCAAAAAGGTCTGCGTTTTACAAGAACAAAGCTCCTACTCATTGTAAATCAAGGATGAAAGGTTTGGAAGAGAGTATTTTGGTTATAGGAATGTTAAAATGTAAGATGAAAGGGAGGAATGTGATAATAAAAGCATGAGGCGTGAGGCAGGCACATGGCGTTGGCTTATCCAACCCAAAGGAGATAACAGGTGAGAGAGTGGCACTGAGCCACAACCAATAAGGAGAATCCAACTCAGCTTATAGACTGCCCTCACCTTATCCACAATCCCCAACTTCCTCTCCTTAGTTAACAGCCACCAATCTCCCTTATCAGAATCTAAAAACCTTCCCTTCTTACTTCTTCCTTCTCTTCCAACCCTTCACTCCACTCCATTCTCACACAACCAACCATGTCGCTCACAATTCCCACCAATCTATCCAAGCCCGCCGCCCTCCGCCCCAAACTAGGCGCCAAACTCCGCCCCACCATCGTCTGCAATGCCAACCCCAACAACTCCGACAACAACACCACCACATCCTCCGATCTGAAGGCCTTCTCCGCCGCCCTCGCCCTCTCCTCCATCCTGCTCTCGGCGCCGCTACCCGCCGTCGCCGACATCTCCGGCCTGACTCCCTGCAAGGAGTCGAAGCAGTTCGCGAAGCGCCAGAAGCAGTCCATTAAGAAGCTGGAGTCGTCGCTGAAGCTGTACGCGCCGGACAGCGCCCCCGCCCTGGCCATAAAGGCGTCGGTGGAGAAGACGAAGCGGCGGTTTGACAACTACGGGAAGCAGGGGCTTCTGTGCGGCGCCGACGGGCTGCCGCACCTGATCGTGAGCGGGGACCAGAGGCACTGGGGCGAATTCATCACTCCTGGGATCCTGTTCCTGTACATCGCGGGTTGGATCGGGTGGGTGGGTCGGAGCTACCTTATTGCCATCAGGGATGAGAAAAAACCCACCATGAAGGAGATCATCATCGACGTTCCTCTCGCCTCTCGCTTGCTCTTCCGGGGCTTCAGCTGGCCCGTTGCTGCCTACAGAGAGCTCATCAACGGTGACCTCATTGCCAAGGATGTTTAGCCCAACTCATTCCCTTCCCAAGGTCCCTTCTTCACTCCCTCTTCCACTTTCTATTTCTGTGCCTTTTTTCCCCATTATTATTCACTTCGCTTTTTTCTTTCTTCTCTTCTCAGATACCATAGAGGAAGCCAGGCTGGGATGTTTATGCGCTCACTTTGTATAATTTTTTACATGTAATGCAATGTAATCTAATGCATCTCAACCTTTTCGCTTCTTTTCTTCTCTCTCTCTCTCTCCCATTCCTAAATTTAAATACAACGTCTTTTTCTATCCAAAACTTCGGTTACGCTCTTCTTTTCCTACAACTCTGGGATTTACAATTGCGGGGAAGATTGATTTTACAGAAATAATTGCATTTTTTCTTTTTAAAATATATTATAGATCCTTTGTCGAACCAATCGTGCACCAAAAAATTATATCCAAGATACTAAAGTAGGCAAATGTCCATGTTTCGTTGATGAATTGTTGGTTTTTGGTTTATAAAAATATATTATTGTATAGGTTATGATGATCCCAGCCCGTACTATTATTACTAAAATTAAGGCAATAAAATCATTTTAAACTAAATTATATTATCTCAATTAATAATCTATAATTGTTATGAATATTTAAACTACATAACTAAAGCAATCAATGCCAAGAAACACAAGATTGTATTTTAAGAATGCAAGAAAAAACATGCAATTTGAGATCGAAATTTGGTATGCTAATAGTTTGAAAATATAAATATTTATACACTTCCAGTTTTTAGATGTCTCGATAATTCTATATATAAAGACACTGTCCCGTCTGTTTTAGATTTACTTTCCAAGGCTAAGAATATCAATCCAACATTATATTAGAACTTGTTGTGACATCATGGATTCGTAGAGTCACCATTTCTTTTCTATTTTATCCTTCCTTTTCTGGAGATGTGCATAGTCAGGTAGAGGGAGAAAATAATCCCCTCTGATCGAAGTGGCAAGAGTAGGCAGAACATGCTGAAAGTCATCTTTTTGACGTGCATTTGCTTTCTAAAAAAAATCATCGTTTATTTTTATCATTTTAAATGAATTATGCCAAGAATCATTCATTAAGAAAATTGTATGCCAACTAAATTCACACGTCGATCACGCACAATTCCTACAATCCTATCTTCTCCCATTCCTGCCCCCTAAACACAAAAAAGGAAAAAAAGAAAAATCTCCAGGCATCCTCAGTCACTTCTGCCAGGTCGTTCCCTGTTCTTCTATACTATCACCCACTTTGATTCTTTCAGATTCAATTGAAACCATAAGACGACGTTTTTACAGAAATCTCACTTTTAACAAGGAGAGGGGAGACGGACTGTTCTGTTGTCCAGAATAAAGCAATTTTCTTGCCAGGACGGCTTCCCCAACCATAAACCCTGAAACAATGGCAAATCAAATTAGTGGACTTGATTTTGTAAGACACTGAAAAGAATAAAAAATGGAAGAGGAAGATTGATACTACATGAATGTTGTAGAAACTGCCAAGAAGCAATCTTCAATACTTCAGGATTTAAAAAATGAAGAAAACATGAATTTTTAACGACTCAAACAACGGTAAGGGAGCATCATTACATTTTCATTCTATTCTGTTCTTCTACCATTAACATTTTCCATTATTTAATTTCCTCCGTAAATTAGATATTAAAGGTATTCCTCCATTGTCACAGTATGTGAACTATGCACCTATAATGCCTGAAAACTACTAAACTGTCTTCAGTACGTACACAAGCGAGTCTGGTCAAAGGTTAGAGATGCAAGAGACAAGGATTATGTGCTGGACTTTCCATCCAACCAGCATTTTGAATTCGATAGTTCCACTGTAATGACGTAAGTACTCGGTAAGCTACTTTTATGTACAGAGAGAAACAGTTGAGACACATTGATACAAACCTTTGAGGTCATTCTCAACTGCTGAACCTCGACGAATTAGAAGAGTGCCAGCCTACATTTGAGGGAGGAGCTAGGTAGCAGTTATGGGGTTTTAGTTTTTATGCTTTTCTTCGAAGCTGAAATAAAAGCAAAAGAGTAAATGTAAGCAAGTTACAATTTCAATGAACTCCAATGAATTAGCAAGAGAGAGAAAAAAGATAAAAAATAACTTTCAACTTGCAAATTCATACCTGAGCCTCTAACTCGGCAATTCTTTGCAAGGATGCATGTTCAAAGCAAGCGCGGCGCTTACATTCTTCCTCCAGCAAATTAGTAAATTGGTATCTCAGCTCTGCCATTTCCTGAACTAAGTCCTCTGCTTCTTCTTTAGCCCTCAACTTTTCCTCTCTTAATTCTTCCTAGCAGAGGAGGTCAAAATACAATATAAATCTCAGCTAAAAAAATCATTTGCGTGGAGTTATGAAATAAAGTGTCATTAACAAAATTCATGCAGACCACTTCAATTTTTAGGATGGACATACCTTAAGTTTCTTGACAAGACATTCATATTCTTGGATCTGTTGTGACATCTCCATCTCCAATTTCAAATCTGCAGCTGGATCTAAGATGATTACAGATCTTCCAACATGAGGACCATGTAATACAGAAGTGCTGTGGAAATATTAAGAAAAGCATTACATGAAAGTTTAGTGGAAGTTGATGAATCACTTTTAAAAATCCAATCCATTTAGAGATAGGAACTTGGGTATATGTGATACCTAAGTTCCACATTGAATAGCATAGAATGCTCAGTGAAATACTTAAGTGGCTTGGTTCTCCCACTTGATATCCTAAATCTTAGACCCTAAAATGTTAAATTGATAAGTCCCCACTATGAAACTATCAATTGAAGGTCAAGCCCGAAAGATAACAACAGATCCCAATGAAAACATCTTCATCCTTCAGCAACTATACACAACTAACATAACATACTTAACTGGTCTCATGTCAAAGATAATTATTCAAGCATCTAAATATAACTTCAAAATATGTACCTTGTGTTCTCCACTACGGTAGAGTTGTTGCCGTGTTCACTCAAGGAAGATTGAGTATCGAGTAGTGGTCTGTCCTTATTTTCTAGCCAGTATCCATCCTTTAGAGAAGAAATTTTAGAGGTTTTGCTGGCAGCATCAAGCTTCTCTTTAAGTTCCCTATTCTCTTCATTTAGAGAGAGAATTGTTTTTTGGGTATCCTGCAATGCAACCTGGAGCTCCTCAATTGAACTACTCATTTTATTATTTTCATCTAGAGTTTCTTCCTGGATTTTCTTGGCCTCAAAAAGACTCTGTTCCAAGGCCATCATGTCAAGCCTCATGCTCTCTAATTCAAACTGCGACTCTAATGCTATGGATGAAAATGAGTCCTCTAGTTTCTCCATGGACAAAGTGGACTTCTCTAGTTCTATTTCTTTATGATCTAGTTCCTGGATCAAGGAAAATTGCTTTGAACTGTATCGTTTCAGCTCTTCCCTCAAGCTGAAAACCTCCTCTTGTAAAACTTCCATCCCCTCCAATTTCAATTCAAGGCTGCGAACATGCTCTTCCAGATAGTTCACCTCTGCATTCCTAGCACTGAGTAGATCCTGAAGATAATCTGTATAAATACAAACAGATTAGGCCGGTGAAAGAGTACTAAATCCTCAAAAAAATTACTGCAGCATTCAATAGGAATTAAACAACTATTACAGAGTAATTTTGAGGTAAAAAAGACATGTAAGAAGGGGGGAAAGAAGGACTAGTCCTTCGATGACAAGCCTCTTTGTTGCCAGAGTTGTTTACCCATGGAAGTTCAAATGTATGCCACGAAAAAAAAAAGAATAAAAAAAAAACTACCTATTTCTTGAGAACAGTTCAGCAGCTCTTTTTCCAACCTCTGAATGCGTTTCTTATCTCCTGCTTGAGCTTCTGATAGTAACTTCTCACGTGGTTCTAGTATCTGCATCTACATCATAAATCAGAATTTGTATCAGCATCAGGTGTTGCCTTGATAGAACTCAACTTCAAAACCATTTTAGTCATTTACTCATTCCTGTATCACATTACAAGTAATGGCAAGATTTTACGAACTAAGTCCAAACGGATCTATGCAAGGTTAGGCTTCACTCCGTATTGTTCCTTTACCAAGTGTTTTCTGTCCCTCTCTCTTTAACCAATGTCTATTTGAGTGATGTAAGCATTTAAGCATGCTTTATTTAGACTTTGAAGTTCAGCGAGAAGAACGTGTGCAGTAAAATTTGACACTGGAGCTCTATATATAGAATCAACAGCATTACAACCTCATATCACCGCCGTCGAACTAGCCACAACAACCTACCAACGACGTAACATAACTGGACTACTTGAATTCATTGGGACTAAGAACGTTGTAAAACGCGCTTCTCTTTCCTATGCCGCAAATCATAGACAAAATATGTATTGGTTAAAAAAAACAAGATGATGCATAGCTTCAATCGCAAACGGCGTGGAAAAACCAATCAATATTTGCAAGTTACAACATTGAAATACAAAAAAAAAAAAAAAAAAAAAAAAAACACCAAAACACACAAAACAAAAAAA
>Ga0123340_1007788_pt1 | contig 10212 bp, 4 predicted proteins | sample SirMexnodulemix_FD_89961 | JGI IMG/M metagenome (GOLD analysis project Ga0123340, IMG submission 89961) | Root nodule microbial communities of legume samples collected from Mexico - Siratro Mexico nodule mix | ecosystem: Host-associated > Plants > Roots > Nodule | place: Mexico: Nepantla...
TATATATATAGATGCAATTCAATCCATATTAATACTTACATCTCACATATACGACAGTATGACATCTTTGGTAATAATTTTATAATATCAAACGAAAAAATTTAGACAAAAATAAAATGTATAATTAAATCTATTTATGGGATATATGTTTAAACACGATAACAAAACTATAAGCGATCACATTTCTTGACAGAGTGGGATGTTTACAATTGAATTAGTCACTAGCGTATATAGTATAAAAACTTTCAAGTAAAATAATTAAAAAAAAAATAGGTCACATAAATATTATAATCTAAGTAATGTGATATCATCCCGTATCATTTTTTAATTCTTTTAATGCTTCACATATAAATATTAAATAAATAAAAAACTAACGTTTAAAAAAAGTGATTTATCTCTTTATCGTTCTTATTTATATATTTAAAGAAAATAAATAATTAAATATTATTAAAAAATAAATTAATATCTAATATGTAGTTTTATCTTTTAATAATCATGATATTAATATATAGGATCAAATAGGTTGAATACACGAATATAGAATATCAAAAATTCAAACGTAACATAAACTTTGAAAAGAAAAAATGATCCCACTTGTGTAGCATTAAAGCTTTGTGATCTCTATTGCTATGCCCCCACTCTCACACTCCACTATTTTTATTGGAATTGTATGGTGTGAGAAGTGGTTTTATTAGTAAAGAATATAATACTAACTTTTGCAGTCCAATATTTGTTTAATTGAAAAAAATAACAAGAGAATACTTGACAAATTCCTACAAATATGTGTTCTCATGCGTACACTTACATAATCTTTTTAATTTCTATATTGCATATTTGTATCATTTTTATTATTCATTTGATTTTTGTTTTTCCTATATAATAGGATTATTATGGATACTTATAAATCAAAATGCCTGAATTGATTCAATACCGTAGTGTAGAGGTAGATCACATTCCAATTCAAATAGCTGTAGTGATGAAATAAGACAAACAAATAAAGCAATAAAAAGGATTAAGACATGAGATTCAAAGAAGATTCATCCTTAGGTTTCCACCAAATTAAATCGGTCAGCACCATAGTAAAAATCAAAATATAATAATGTACAATTGAGAAGAAGAAAAGTAAATATTTGATTAATAAAGGGAAATATATACAGGTTAGCAACAAAAACAAAGGAAAGCAATATGATGTTACTCTGATGAGACTCAGTGGCTACAAACTGGTTCTCCGATTGGTGCACTGAGTCTTTTTACAAGTAAGTTGTACTTGTAAAATTGAAATTACTTGTAATTAACTCTTTAGTTCTATAGATTCAAATCGTTTCTAATGTCATCTCTAAGAACTATTAATTTGTTTTCTTTCCTTTTCATGTGGTCAAATAACTTTTTCTTATTTAATGATTTATGTAGGTCTTTGTCCTAAATAGTAGCCTCTCTAGTTTAATTTCATGAAAGATGAAAATTAAAAATGACATATTCGGAAAAGAATTTAATAAAATAATTAATGCCCTATAAATAAATATTAAAAAGCAAAAAATACTCAGTGTTTCAAATTAAAAACGCATAAATTATTTATCATTCATTTTTTTTGTTAAATAAAAGAATCAATAAATATATTAAAAAATTAAATTAGTATCCGATCGTGGTTTAGTAGTAGTGCTACCTAGTACCACACCAGAAAAAACAAAAAGCAAGCACTGAGACATTTGTAAAATAAGTCACTTCACACTTGTGTAACATGCAAGCATAAGCTACTCAACGAATCAAGAGTTGCTTTGTGCCATCCTGGTTCCTGACAAACCACCACCAAGTCCTTTGGAGATTGCATGCGTGAAAAGATGAAAATGACCTTGAATTATCATCAGCCTAGGTCAAGTGTATTTAGGTTTTAGGTGTTAAGTTTTCGACAGAATTATTTTGACATTTTTGTTAGTTTTTTGGAAAATACACACTATGTTTTTTTTGGACAAACTGTTTGTCACAATGTAAAACCATGCCAAGTTCACCTAAGTTGTTAACCTAATTCTTTCCTTTTAGCAGGTCAATTACTACGGCAAAACTTCCACACTTGCATGATTAAATCCACTCTATAAATATTTTATTAGAATACTACATTCAGTACGGACTCAACAATTCTCTCTTTTCGCTCAAAACCTTAATTGCTAGTCTCAAACTCCGTTCGTCTCTATGGCCAACTCCAAAAACTTCACATCCATTTTCACCGTTATTCTCACCCTTCTCTTTTCATTCACCGCCGCAAAATCCCCAACTTTCTATCGAACCATGTCTCCAACCTCTTTGGGACTGAAGAAGGAGAAGCTCAGCCACCTTCACTTCTTCTTCCACGACATTGTCAGCGGCCCAAACCCCACCGCCGTCAGAGTGGCGGACGCCGACTCTACCAACTCTTCCTCCACGCTTTTCGGATTCATAGCAATGGCCGACGACCCATTGACCGTGGGCCCCGAACCCGGATCCAAACTTGTGGGAAAGGCCCAAGGGATATACGGGTCTGCGGCCCAACAGGAAACGGGCCTGTTAATGGTACTGAACTTCGTGTTCACGGAAGGGAAATACAATGGCAGCACGCTGAGCTTGTTGGGGCGGAATGCGGTGTTTTCCACCGTGAGGGAAATGCCAATCGTTGGAGGAAGCGGGCTTTTTCGGTTCGCACGTGGGTACGCTCAGGCGAAGACTCACACGTTTGATTTCAAGACTGGGGATGCTGTTGTGGAGTACAACGTCTACGTGTTCCATTATTAAGCATTGCGTCATTTAGCAACAAAGCATCGTTTTATTCTCTTATTCTTGTATTGTGTTTCTCTTCTTTGCTTTATTCTCGGATGCTTTTGGAATCACAAGTTGCATTTATGCTTCCTGTGGTCAAACCATGTATGCTTTAGTTGACTATGTTGACTTCAAAAATCATCGTGATTTGAGAAACCATAATGACTTTGCCACAAGAACGAATAATAGTTCTTTAACATCCACTCGTTTCTCTTACTTTCACTATACAATTTCTTTTAATAATAAATTATTATATTTAACTAATAAAAATAAATATAAACAAGATTTTAAAATAAAATGATAATAGTATTTATTGTTCCTTTACGAGAAGTGGTTCTTTTTTGTTCAGTAGGTAATTCTAAGAAACTATGAACTATTATTTCACTGATCTCAGAACATGATGAAATGTTGAAGCTGTGCGTATAACTTGGTAATGACACGCATAAACTCGTTTTGACAATGCAGCCTCAACTGTTTTTTCCGGTCTCACTTGCACCAAACCAGGCAGGTGCATAGTGTGGTCACGATTTTAGATATCCGATGGATTGGTTAAATTCAACTGCTCTTGTTTTTTAGGCCAATTGTGACAAAACATGGCCGGTAGGCACACAATATGAGTGGCCGATTCAACAAATGACACTAGAAAGCACTAGAGGGGACACCACAATTTCTGATATAAAGTTGCACATGCATCTAATATAGAAATTGTTTTATACTCAATGAAAACTGAAAATTAATAAAAAATTGTCACGACAAAAGTCGATTCTAGGTGTAAAGTTGAAGAAATCGTGGACCTTGAGTATAACTTTGATTTATAATCTTTTTTATGGTGAAGTCGTCGGTCTTTATAACTTTTGTTCGAATCTTTTACATTTATTTAATCTGAATAAAATAATAATTTTTGTTAAATGTAAAAAGTTAGTGGTGACTGAAATTAAAAATGTTTTATTATTTTACATATTTAACTGTGTGAATATTCTTTTTACATGATTTTATGCTTTTAAACAAAAAAATTGTCATTTTATGCAAACTGAATAAATGCAAAAAAGTCGTTAAACTCGTGACTAATGTGTATTACTTCTATATGAAATTGGTCATATTTCTTTATGACTTCACCTTTTAAAAAAAATCAACAACACTATTAAGTTAAATCACAGTCGTGTTATACCACTTCTTCAATGTATTTTCAGAAAAAGACTTTGACAACTTCTTTGTTAATTTTTATTTTTTATTAAAGTTGAGTTTGAGAATAACGACTTTTCAAGAAAGTAATTGTGTTTTCTAACACGATTTTATTTTTGTAATACTTTTTAAATCTGTCCATTTTGATAAATTTGGAGCAAAATTGCAATATTTAGGGAAAATTTCTTCTAACGTGTATTTAGGTAAATGTTTAATCATGATGAAATTGATTATAATTTTAATGTATTTATATGCCTTTTTTTATATCACCTTAGAGTATGTTTAAATATATTTAAAAATATGTTTTTTAATCTTAAGTAGAGCATTGATTACATTTATAGATATATTTCTATGCTATTAATTATATTTATATTTCTGGTAATTAATTGATTGAATTGGGGGTGTTAGGTTTTGTTCAGAGTGAATTAATGGTCCATATATTTTTTTCAAAAAAAGAAAAACAAACTCATTATTTTTTGTGCGTGAATACATGTAGGATCAAAATAAAAACATGTGATGACTACATCTAGACTCCCTTGTTTCAATGAATGACTTGATTTGCTTGTCTTCAAACGAAACTAAAAGTATAGTTTGGGATACCATGAAGCTTTAATTTTGCTTGTCGCATGATGACGTGAAACTCTAATTGTGAGTTTGCGGAGCAGTGAACATATTGAAATTGTTACCAATCATCGATGGATTTGCAATAAAAGAAAAACACGACCAAAATAACAAAAGAAAAAACACCATTATATTAAATTTAAATAAAAGTAGAAAATCATACACACTTATCATGTGTTAGAACGACATATATATAGTAAACAAGATTCGATATATAGAACGACATATATATGGTAAACAAGATTCGATATATACAACTTAAGTGTGATAATAAAGTATTAAAATATTATATTGTCTATTGCGTACACATTATAGGTCGACCATCTAATCTACAAGCATTAGAACGCTTTTTATATCGATTGTATAGTATATTCTACATCGGTTTCAGAATTGATATAGATACATGTAATGTAAAAAATTTTGAACTTTTTATATCGATTCTATAATCGATGTAGTATGTGCATATACTATATTGGTTGATAAATAAATCACTAACGTAAAATATCAATCTTAAGAGCATTCAGAAGGAGATACTACACTGGTTGTGGCTCTCAATCGATGTTGTATTTATCCTATTACATCGGTTGGGAGCCCACAATCGATATAATATCTCTATTTAAAAAAAATAGTTTTTTTTATAATTTTTGATAAATCTCTAATCCATACAAGAAAATACCATAACAATTTACAGTTTTTTGTAACAAGTACAAATAGGTGAAATAAGAAAAAAGATGTCAAAATACTAAAAAAAAAAATAGTAAATGATGGAATTTAAAAAAAAAATTGGATTTTGAATCTCCTTCGGGATTGCCCAAAAGATTCGTTACGTTATTTCGAGCAACTTTTATTTGTGGAGCATCTCAATCCGAGTTTTCTATCAAAAGTTATGGTCGTTTAAAGTTTTTTCACCCTCTTTAAAATCTTAAATCTATGATAAACCTATACAATATAAGAACTCTACCATCAGATATAAACTAAATCAAGTTGCTGATAAAAAATTTGAGTCAAAAATAAATTTTTACCTATTTTTAATGAATTTTATAAAATTGCTAACCTCTTGCAAAGAGAAGCGACAAGAGGTGTTGAACCAAACATTCACAGTGAAAGAGAAAGGCACGCCAAACATCTATAGAAGAAGCCGAAAATAGACCAAATGAATCCTAACAAAATAAGTGAACACAAAGATGCAAATGAAAACCAGTGAGAAGAGAAAGCGACACCACGCAAAATGCAAATAAAAGCTAATGAGAAGAAAAAGCAACACCACGTGAAAACCGTGAATGCAATGAAGGATATAAAGTGAATGAAGTCAATGAAGGCACACGAAACAACTTTGAGCAAATAAATGGAGTGAATGAATACATAGAAGCTTGAGGGAGAAAATGTAAACACAAACCAGTGAAAGGGAAAAGTGAAACGGTGAGGGTTAAAATAGGAATATTACATCGGTTATTGAAATAAAGCGATGTAATATCTAATGGTGCTTCAAGACATCAGATGAAATATCTAATGTCTAACTCTAGTATAACTTCATTATCTTAAATCTAGTATTGCAATATTTTCCATTTTTTTGTTTTATTAGTGAGTTTTGTTATGGAGCGACGAATATTTGTTAGATGAAGTTGAATGAAAATATCTAATGGCCTACATAACTACATTTAAAGTTCGAGTGACAATGTACCAAAATTGTAATGCAGAGATCAGATCAACAATTGAGATCATTAAACATTTAGATGATTTGGTGTTAGTAGTCTCATCACAATACATTTATACTCTAGTGTAGGTTATATCCTTGGATGGATTTTGTGTTGTCTGTATTTTCTTTGGAGGAATGGTTAGGAACAATATTTTTTGGAGTTTGTTCTATTTTGTTGGATTTGACAGTAAATCTTAGTTTATACCAAGAATGTTTTGTATAGGGTTACCTCTTATGTGCTCCTATTTATATTATTTTTTATTGGTGATAAAAAAACCATCTCATACTATAATAATAGATTATATTCATCTAATTTAGACAAAGTAACATAAACATTAGACAATACATAGTCTATGTAGAATTATTTGCTATTATGATCCATAACTAATATATTGTATTATTAGGTCAATGACAATAAAAAAGCACTTTGAGTACAAAGTCATGGATAAAATATATTTATTATGTTATACATTAAACAGTTGTGCAAAGATAGAAATAATCTATAAGTTAAAGATAAATACAAATATTACACCATCCTATCAAGGAAACACGTTGGTAAAATGTATTAGAAAGCACTAATTAAGTCAAAAAATACGTTGGTAAAATATATTAAACACTAACCACTGATAAAGAATTATAACTTATAGTCAGTCACATATCTTTCTACTTAAGATTTTAAGAAAGAAAATGACATGATACGATTGTGAGTTGACCCTCGCGACTTACACCATGAATGTACCGTATAATTAAGTCTACTAGAAATCAAAATATTCAATTGTAACTTGACCCACTTGACTTACACACCACAATATAATTGATGAAACTTGTAACAATTTCTACTTTACAATTGCTCCACTGGGAATCAAACTCTTGACAATAGTTTTAATACCAATTGTTAATAAATTGAACAGTTATCACTAATTCAAAAGTTATATCTTATAGTCAATGTATAATTCTTTTTACTGAAGAGCATAAAAGTCCAAACAAAATAATAATTATGACTTAGATCATATAATCTACACAATGAGACCATTATCCACCTACCAACAAAACTCAAAATAATAATTTTTCTCAATAATCATCATAACAAACTATATTTCTAAACGTCTCAACAACAACTATTTTTTAAAGACTCATAAACAAACACTTACTAGCTTGAAGAGCAAATATAAAACTATTTATTCATTGATTAATCTCTATGTAATATTATTTTTTTAAAACTCTATATTGTTTTTTTAATATTATTAATGAAGAAACCTTAGTTCATATTTCATATTCATTTATCTTAAATGTTTTGGATTATACCACTTTCGCTATTTATTGAAAGTAGAATGTGATCATGGAAAGTAAGTATCTCGGGCAGCAAGTAAAAAAAAATATACTTCTGTTTTCTTTTTCTTTGGCAAAAGTGATTAAAATAATACTTGTTAAAAAACTTGTTTCAATGAAATTTAAAGGTTTTCAATAATTAGAGGTACTATTAGTGGTTGAAATGAAACAATAAAAAATTTCTTATCTCTCTTGCACCTTTAAAAAAAAAAAACATTTTAAATATCCTGTAGAAAAATTGAGTGAAAGAAAGTTATAAAACATAATTCAATCTCTTGTATCTTTCTATGGTATCTTTCTATGGTAATTATTATGAATTATTGTTTATAAATAAATAACGTTAAGAAAATTGTAAAATAGTAATAATAGTGAATTTAATACGTTCAATATTATTTTAAAAATTCGACAAAAGATAAACTGAATTAATTACTTTAAAAGTACCTTGAAAATTGGAGGAAGTACATTAGCGAGTAAAAATCAATTAACAAATATATGAATTCAAAGTCCTCGTTATGACACCTAAAACTTTCACAAGAATATATTAGAAATCAATTCCGAAATACATGAATTTAAATATTCACACGTATTTATTTAATATTTTTTATTTCATACCATATATAAATATATTTTCTAGATTTCCTTAAAGAGAATTTCTTGAATTAAATATAAGAGTGTTTTTTTAAATAACAACCTTAAATAAAACTTTTTGGAAGTTGAACTTATTTATATATGAGTCTAACGAACATGATATCTTTTTCTTATAAATTAGACAAGACGAAGGAACACATTTATTAAATGCATGAGTACTAATGAATACATCGTAATCAATTAATAAATATACGAATTCAAATATTTATTAATAACACCTTTAACTTTCAATATCCCTTTCCAAATATATAAGCTCTTAAATATAAAAAATTTAACTTTTTATATACGAAGTAAGAATAATAATTAAAGTTCATTTAATGCTTTTATTTTACAATAAAATTATATTTTTTAATTTTTTTTAATTATATGTATGATATTTACGTTTAAGGATAAGAATATTTTTGGAATAGTATCATTGAATAAAATTCAAGAAATTAAAAATTCCTTGTATTTAAGTGCACCAAACACGATTCTCTCTCTTAATTTTTCTTACTTTTATTAGAGTATAGAGGAGAAATAAATTTACATTTAAAACTTATTTTTTATTAAATGTTCTAGTGATTAATATGAGTAAAGTAACAAGGAGATCATCATAGATGTCGCTATTTTTTCACAAGAAATAATATCCAAAACTTCCTTATTTTATATCAAATATAAATGAAAGATGTGAAATCTGATTTTTTTATTAATTGAAGTTTATTAACAACTACTGAATTCGATATTTTTTATATATTTCAATTAAGGACTCTTTATTTTAGTTTATAACTTTGGATAAATATAATTTGTATTCGTATAATTAACTATTCTCCCAGTTCATACGTTCCAATTCTGCGGTCTATAAATTGCTAACTTCCCTCTTTCCTCACACATTTTACTTTTCCCTCTCATTGCAATGGCCAATTCCAAGACCCTCACGGCCATTTTCACGGTCATCGTTCTCAACCTGCTCTTGTCATTGGCCACCGCAAAATCCCCTGCTTTCTACAGAAACCTATCTCGGAAGTCTTTGGGACTGAAGAAGGAGAAGCTCAGCCACCTTCACTTCTTCTTCCACGACATTGTCAGCGGCCCAAACCCCACCGCCGTCAGAGTGGCGGAGGCCCAGTCCACCAACTCTTCCTCCACGCTTTTCGGATTCATAGCGATGATCGACGACCCATTGACAGTGGGCCCCGAACCCGGATCCAAACTCGTGGGAAAGGCCCAAGGAATATACGGGTCTGCGGCCCAACAGGAAACGGCCCTGTTGATGGTAATGAACTTGGAGTTCACGGAAGGGAAGTTCAATGGCAGCACGCTGAGCTTGTTGGGGCGGAATGCGGTGTTCTCCGCCGTGAGGGAAATGCCAATCGTAGGAGGAAGCGGGCTTTTTCGGTTCGCACGTGGGTACGCTCAGGCGAAGACTCACACGTTTGATCCTAAGACTGGGGATGCAGTTGTGGAGTACAACGTCTACGTGTTCCATTATTAACCAACCAGTTCTTCATCATATGGAAGCCATATAGCATCGTTCTAATGTCTTATCCCTCTCGTGTTTCTCATCTTTGCTTCATTGTTCGATGCTTTTGGAATAACAACTTTTTATCCTTACCGCCGTTGTTTAACTAAATATAGAATAGGATGCATTAATTAATTTTAAAGTAAATAGTAAATTTCGATATTTTTAATTAAATTTTTATTATTATTTTATTAAGTATCAATAATTTATTTATTTATTAAATAAATTATGTGTTTATCATTTTGTCTCATTGTCTTCCTTATCTAAATGTTAAAATATGTAAGATTTTGTAGAAAATAAGTTTTTGTAGGTAATATAAAAAAATATTAATATTTTAACTAAATACATTAACATCTAGAAGCAAGTGAGCCATACATCATAATAAATATGTTACACATTTAATTAAAAAAATTAAATGATTAAAAATTAATTAAAAAATATAAAATTTTAA
>Ga0123340_1007789_pt1 | contig 10212 bp, 5 predicted proteins | sample SirMexnodulemix_FD_89961 | JGI IMG/M metagenome (GOLD analysis project Ga0123340, IMG submission 89961) | Root nodule microbial communities of legume samples collected from Mexico - Siratro Mexico nodule mix | ecosystem: Host-associated > Plants > Roots > Nodule | place: Mexico: Nepantla...
ATATATATATATATATATATATATATATATAATTTAATCATGAATGACAATATGAAAGCAGTTGTTTACAGAAAGAGTTTTCTAAATATTTTGTATGAATTAAAAGTGGTACAAATTTATGAGTTGGCTGCTGTTATGGCTTTTCTTATGCATTTTATTTTCCTGGGTAGAAGAAAGGGGCCATAATTAATTCCTTATGCTTTCTTTTTGTTAATTTCTATTATGCATGTCTATTTTTTAAATTCAGTTTTAAGATTTCTAATTTGATACTGCTCCTTCAACTGTCCCAGTCCTTTGTTACACACAGAATACTTGTCCATTCTTCAGGTTTGGATTCCATTGCCACTATTACAATTGAGAATTACTTTTGTCATTAGCCATGATATCAACCTATTCTTGCCTTTCAGATGAGCATTCTAGCAGAACCAATCATCAAAACTCCTCAATCTACTTGTTGGAATGGTTATTGCCAAGATTGAGTTTTCCAGACAAGATTGTAGTGAAAGATGTAAGAACGTGATGTGTAGATAATTGTTTTTGGACAACTCCAATACAACTCTAACGTTATTTATTAAACTTTGGTTTTTTGTTGGACTTAGTTTTTTTATTTGTTGAGCTTGTAGGCTGGTGTCTTTGTCCAATCATGAAGTACTTGTTGTGAAGGGATGTCTATGTGATTCATTATCCTAGCAGTGACAGGTAACTAAATTACTGGGTCATATCTCTTATGAACTTTCTAAGTATATTGTCACTGTCATTATTACTTTAGTAGTCTTCTTACTTATTTGCTTTCAAATTTTTTATTGTTTGTGTTGTTAGTTGATGTAATACAGTTTCACTATGAGAAAAGAGTGTGACTTGGCTGGAAATATTGACATAGACAGGATCCAAATCAAGTACTGTCATCAAGTTCGCCTGAGACTAATTTTATATGCCACATGAGAAACTAAAGAGGAAATCATTCTACTTAGCTGTTCCAGAAAGAATGACGATTTTTCAATCCTGTACAATGGGATGAATACCCCATCAAGCATCAAGCATTTTCTTGTCTAAAAACGTAATTATTGTGCAAAGTTCAATCACACGAAATACTTCACGGGCTTTATGATGACGGTGACTAATTTGTACTCATCGATAGCATGAACTCATCCTTGAAGTTGAAGTTTATTTGCCTTCCATCTCGTTTTCCTGCTTATGATTTTGCTGACATTTTTCATATCTGCTACCATAAAATTCTGATGCTTCAAAGTTTATAGCATGAGTATTTCGGACGCAAATATATTCCTTGTTTAGAAAAGTATCTTTCTATTGTTATTTTGTTGAACCCCTTAAAATAAAATTATCTTTACTTTCTGAAGTGATGATTGCATTGTTCGTCATCTTTGTATGTGCCAATTATTCTAGGCTTTGTTTGTTATTTGCTTTTAGGACGTAAAGAAAATGATAAAGGTTGAATTGGATGGGTCAAGTTCATCCGTCTTTGATAGCACATTTGCAGAAGAAGGGAAATGATTGCAGTGATTATAGACTTTCCATGAGCCCCACCATTTTTTATACCCTTTTGGAAGGAAAGCAATGTCTTGTGGGCTCCAATCACCACATATTTACACACATTTCATTCATTCTATTTACGTATTCATTCTTTCTTATTGTAAAAACCTAATGAAATTAGGAAAGGTTTTTTTTTTCTACCCTTTTGGAAGGAAAGTAAGTAGTCTTGTGGGCTCCACTCACCACATCTTTACATACATTTCATTCATTCTATTTGCTTTTTCATTCTTTCTCATTGTAAAACCAAAGGAAATTAGGAAATGTTTTCCTTTTTACCAGAATACCAATCGTGAGTGATAACTCCTCTAATTGTCTCTATGCCTTCTTTCCTTTCCTTTTCCCTGAATGGTATAACCAGAGGCTAACAAACTAAAAGGTGAATTTCCTTTCCTTGCAAACGAAAAGGACTTGTTCTGAAACATATCATACAGAACTGTTGACATCTCTTCCTTCTCTCTTTCATTATTTTTTTATTCCTATTATTTAGAAAATATCCCAAGCTTACAGATGGATTAAAGCAACGAAATCCAAACCAATAAAAACTACACAATAACATTATTTCTGTTGTTCGCAGAATACTATCCAATAATATTGATGTATGCAACGAAATCTCTACTATTTGATTCCATATACGGCTTTGAAGTTCTAAAGCAAATATAAGATAAAATTACAATTACAGCTTTTTACAATTCCAGAAATACTATAATATCTTTGATAGAGGTGGAGAGTTACACAAGATGAAGATATTCAACAAAATCTTGGTGAGGATGAAGAACGAGCAGGATCAAGCAAGAACAACTTGGATACATGACCGTTCATTTCCTTGTGTAATTTGGCCAGTTGTATTACTCCCCACTGCATCTTGTCCATGTTCAGTTCCATGTCTTTTCTCTCTTGGTTGAAGCTGTTTCTGGTTTTTTTATTGTACAAAACTATTTGGGAAGGTTTCACTCTTGGACTCTCAGCTACATAGTCAATTGTTGGAACTTTTGATTGTTGAGAAATAAGAGCCTGCATTGCAACCCTTGGAGGTATTCTTGGGTTCTTGGCCAGATCTTTACTTGCTTCAAAGCTCAGTTTGGTGTAATTAAGACATCTACACAGTCTCGATCTTTCCTCAAATGCGATAATTGGGTGAGACTGCAAATCATTTTTGGATCAGAAAGCAATACTTTGTATAACACTATATATAGTAATAGTCAAATACGGTAGTACAAAAGAAAGAACAAAATTTTACTTCTACCAATGCGGTCACGATCAGTGGGAAGCAAGAATTCAGAATATTGAGATGAATGTGAACTTAGGAATAACAGTTTTTTTTAATAAAAAATACTCTCTATATTAACACTGTAGTAGAATTTAATATTGTTATCTATTAACAGTGTAAGGAAATCATTACATATAACAATTTTTATAATGATTATCTTAATCATATTTACCATGACCTTTTTTATCGGTAGGCAATATATAAATCTTCATGGTGAGATTGTAGAAATTAGAACCTATATTTTTTACAAGAATTCCCAAACCCGATCTCATGGCTTTACTTTATTAGATTTTTTCCACTCCCCGTTTTATGTAATGTCAAACACAAACTTCAACAGAAAACCACAAAAGAAAAGTTGAAAGAGCCAAAATACCCATTAAACTATTTTTAGCAGAAAAAATTGACTCTATAACATCCAATATATTATTTTGACAATTGAATGTCCTATTGGTAATGCCGGGGGGAATGCTCCTAGAAAGATGGGGGGAAATAATTTGAAAGTGTAGGGAAATGTTTAAAATTATAATAAGATTGTATGTATCCTGGCCCCTTCCTTGTTCTTTCTCTTCTTTTTTGGTTGATTGCATATGGCACATAATACACTCATATGAACATGTTTATATAATAAATAAAAAAATGTATATATATGTATGTATAATAAGCCTAATTAAAAGGAAGAAGAAAAGGAAAAAAAAAGTGAAACAAGTTGAGAATAAAATAAAAAAGGGATCTTTATTGTTTTTTGTACAAATTTTAGTGTCAGAAAGCAAAATAAAAGCTAGCCTGTAATATTTTTGTAATTATTAGACCAAAAAATGCTTTCTCAAGTAAAACAAGTTCTACTATCATCTCTTTGATCTTTTTCATTCCTATGACCATTTGATACACATGAAAAGCAAGGGAAAAAGGTATGTGTTATTCACCTGAAGATAGATGTCAATGGCTTTATAGACTCCATCATAACAATCCCTTGCTGAATCTGGCAAGCATTCTGCTACTCCAAGAAATTTAGAGATCTTGAGGTTCTGGTCAGGGGATATCTCTCTCAAATACTTGTCAATTAATCTACCAACCCTTTTCAGTTTCTGTAAAGACATTGCATCATCAGAACCATTGATATCAACAAATAGCCTAACCAATCTTATCACCAAATCAATATCATAATAAACTCCCATGTCATGCCCAGAAACTAGAAGATCATCCAGTGTGGCTTGCTCAATCACCCCACCAATCAGTTTCTCCAATTCAGTTCTAACATCTCTACTCAACCCAAACTTGGACACAATCCTCAAAACCCAAAAAAGCCCTCTGCAAGAAAAGGTCATTTTTCCAACAGACATGACTCCGTAAGTTGCAGTTTCTGCAATAGCAGCATACTCATTGCTGTTTTTGCAGTTAACTGCTCTGGTTTGAGTAGCTATTTTCAGATAATGCATCAGAAATCTTGTGAGGATTAAATCTTTGTTATCAGCTTTGTAAGCTCCAATAGCCCGGATAAGCTTCTCAATGATATTTGGTGGTAAAGTTGCCAACTCATCAAACCACCATGCCTTGCGTGACAAAGTTGACTTCATTTTTTCTGGGGTAGTTTTCTTGGATGAAAAGGAGAATCTTTTATGAGAATTGGTTTCTGGGGAAGAAGATGATGATGATGCTGAAGGTGAGGACATGAGGAGGTTTGAATCTGAATTCTGAACAAACTTGGCCAAGACACTAATGATCTTCTCCAAGAGACCATAGCCATCTGCATATGTATAAAACATCTCACAACTCTTGAGACTCACAAGTATGTCATTCCATTTCCAGTTGAAGATTCCCTCAAGAAAAGTTTCTGTTTGTTGCAAAAGATTGTTCTTGAGTACCTCCTCAGTCATTCCAAGATAAACAGCACAACAGTGGAGGAGACACACATTAGCTTCAGTGATTTGGATTTTCCCATCATTGTAACAAAACATTGAAACTAGCTCAAACCCTTCTGGCCCTCCAGGGAAATCATTGATCCTAATCCCCAACTCCTTCTTCACATGGCATCTTCTCTTTCTGTGATTCAAGATTTTCTTCAACCCTCCACAGTATTTCGTAATAACCTTCTGCAAAATAAATAAACTAGACTTTCACCTCACCTTACACAACCAATGTTCATAACTTTTCTCTGAAATATATACCAAACTACAAAAAAGAGTCAGTGAAAAATACCTCTTTCAAGAGAAATATCTGCTGACCATCGATGTTGATTTGCAAGTCACAAGGCTTCGGCATAGCTACTTCTGCATTGAAGGAAAACAGATAAAAAAATTGTGCTTTTGGATATATGTAAGCACCCTTTATGACAAAAGAGAAAGATAAAATTTTGTTATCATCCCACTGTGGCCTGGTTCTATGTGATTAATTAATCAATACTCTAACCAAATAGGTGGTTCAGTTTTTTATAGGTTGCATCATTCCCAACTCACCCAAATAAACTATGAACAAGCTTCAGCCACAACTCTTGTTAACTTGAATGGTTTCTGATCTCTCTTTTTTATTCTTTATATAATGATTTGTTTATTATTAACTACGTTTTTTTGTGCCGTGAGTGTACAGTGCTACTGATAATGTTTTAGTTTTGGCCATTTTATGACAGATCCCATGTACATGTCCCCATCTGTGACAAATTTTTGGAGTTATTGTAAACGTGGAGGCATAGGAGCTAGCAGGCTAAAACAGCTATGAATATATTTTTTCCTAAACCGCCCTATTGTTCCATGCAGCGAACAAGTTGTTGTACCTTGTGAAATAATTGAAGAAAATCACAGAAATGTTTTGGTGTGTGTGTTGGTAGAAGGAATAGCAAAAGCTTATGTGAAGATTTTGTCTGATGCAGGAAACTGTGTTGAAGTGAAGAAGTGGTAAGCTAGAGTCTATTTGCTGATATTTTTAGTATTTCACATTTGTGTTTGTCACGTAATGCAATTTGATACACTTTCGTAACACGTGAACATGGACCCTGGAACCATCACAGGAATTGTTCACAAGGATTGTAGATAAGGAAATTATATATCTTATTCTTTCATATATGTTCTTGCAAGAGCTCGGTGGGCTCGAACAAGAAAGAGTGCTTTCTAACCTCCTTTCTTATAAACTTTGATCACTCCCGTCTCCTCCGATCTTAACAATCTCGGGTCCTGCATGCAATCCGGGTCAGAGTAAAAACATGATAAAATTAAATAAAGCAACGTTACCTTTAGTTTTTATAGTAATTGAATGCGTCTAAGCGGATTAGTCTATATCTTATTTGATGTGTGACACGAATTAGTTTATGAATAGAAAATCTGGTTGATTGATTAGTTCTTTATCCATTTTTTGAATACTTCTCAATCGGCTAACTTATTTAGATAGTCCAATTGTATCTTGATTTTGTAGCCTAATAATACAATATCTAATATATAATTAAGTTATGAAGTTTATTTAAATATGAAAGTTAAAAGAGTCATTGAGGTGATTATTTTTTTTAGTGGGAGGACCTTTTTCTTTGACAGCATTTAAATTAGGACCTTAAACCTCAATTATTAACTCAATTTTAAGTTAATTAATTAATTATAACATTACTGAACTTAATATTATTTTAGTCCAAACATGCTTTACGATAAATCTGAATATTAATAGTAATATTTCTTAGGATAATTTAGACATATAATTTATCTAATTCTGAATTTTCTATGTAAAATTGTACCTATTTAAAGTTTTAAAAAATTATTCAAAATTTTATATTTAACTATTTTATTTGACTTTTTCACAATCTGGTAAAAATTAAGGGAATAGTAACTACGATTAATTCAATTACAAATTAAGATATATTACAACTTTATTTACTTTTCTAACAATTATCTTAAAAATTACATATGTAATTACCTTTTATTGGTTGAAACTTTAAAATTAAAATTAGTACAGTGAAATTCAAATTTTTCAATCTTAAACTTAAAAATATGAGTTTTTTTTTTAAATTAACAAGATAAATAGGAATTGATTATGTACAGGAAATATATATTCAAAATTATATTAATTCTCTTTTAAGCATAGTGTGAAATTGCTGTGTACGGTGTATAATCTACCATGTTTGACGACAAAAAGAAATCATGTCAAATATGAAGAAAAATATATACTAAAATATGGTATGTCGCACAAATTATTTAATTTAATATATGAAATTTGTCATATATCGAATTTTCAAAAGTACTTTTTTCTGCAAGTTTCTTTTCCTTTTTGTTCTGACTAACTGAATTATAAGTGTCGGTGCCTCAGGTCAAATTATTACGCAGCAAAGAAAAAAGATGTTGGTAGTTATAATTTTGAGGAATATAATATTTGTCTTATAAATATAAATAAACATACGGTACAATTTGTTAATTAAGTTAAGAAATTAGAATAATCAATCACGGGTCTCTCTCTCCGACCAATGCAACGCATCTTTGAATATTAAAATGTTTGGCATCACCAATTTACATATATTCTAAGTTTTGTGTCAACTTGCCCACACACAAAACATCTAATAATAATACTCCTCAAAGAAAAAACTTGTAACAACAATTTTTAATTTCACGTGTACATATTATTCTTGGGGTTTTGTTAGCAATAACTATTATGGCTTAAACCTTTTTTTCCGTAATTTAATAATTGGATTATTTTGGTTGTCTTTCTGCAGGGTGTCTCTAGGTTTAATAATTATTAAAATTTGTTTTTTTTATATATTTATTATATGAGAGATTATATATAAGTGTATAACTACTACTTAATAAAATTTAGATTAATTACTTTGTTCTTGTGTAATAAATTACACGCAACATAAGATTATACTAAATAGTATAATAATGTTAAATTAGTAATTTTTAAGTGATATCCTCCAATAATTATACTTGGAATATATTAAATAGTGTAAACTATAGATATACAATAACATCTAATACTTAATATTAGATTTAAATATCAATGTCTATTATCCTTATGACCAACATATTTTCATAATCTGAATTTTTTTCACATGTTTAATTCTTTATCAGTTACAAAAATTTATAATTAATATTATTTAAGTATGAGTCTCTCTCTTATAGTAATTTTTTTTATATAAAATTCATGAAACTTTTTGTATTTACTAATTCTTTTTGAAAAGCTTAAACAAAATTATAAAAAAGGAAAAAATAAGTGACCCTTTATTTATTTTTGAAATAAGTAAAGTTAGATTTTTTTTTTATTGGCTGTAACCAAATTCTGTCATGACTACCCGAATTTACAAATAGTGAAAGAAACAGATAAAATATGTAATGTATTAAGTTGGCCTTTCTAAATTAAAACAACACATAAATAAAATAAATTATAGGAAACTTCTATTAGTAATTTTATTAAATATTACAATAAAGAGTTTTAAATATTTAAAAAAGTATGGAAATAAATTATTAATCCTATTTGTTAGCCCCCATTCGGCTTTGGGGTTTTTATTTTCTATTTTTGTTTAATTTTTGGTGTAGTTACGACTCAGCTTATCGGCGGGCCATTCGTTTTTAAAATGTAAAAATCTTAAAATATCAAAACAAATTAAGTCTTATATAGCACTTCATTAAAACATATTTTAATCACTATAAACTAAAATGAAATAAAATAACATGGGTTGTGTTTTGACCTAAAGCGGCACAGTAAATATGTAACAATTGAAATAACATAGAGTGTAAAAATTGTGTCAACAAACATGAGCTATAAATTAAACACAAAACTTATACAACATATTAACCTTAAAATAGGCATTAATAACATGAGAATCACAAAATTATATTACTGTCATTTTCACCAACCACTGTACTATCAATAACTTCATATAAAATAGGAGTTTTATTTTATATATATCATGCTGATTTTGTACACTAATTTTTGTGAGAATAGGAAAACAGTAATCGATTAATTTACATGAAACGATAATATATAATTTGTTCTTACAAATTGAAAAACTAGAATATTATTTGAGAAAAGCAGTACTTCGCTTAGCTGTTGTCCTAAGACCCGTTCTTCCTGCACTTACATTTGTTCTTTCTGATCTTCATATATATATTTTTTTAAATTCTATTTTTTTATAAATTATAAAATACCAAATATAATTTTATATTTTAAATTATACAATTCGAAAAAGATGTTTTTTTTTTTTATTTCAGATTATACCGGACACAGTATATATAATATATACGCTTTTGGGCTTTTCTTAACCTTTGGATCTTGTTGACTCTATTTATTTTCAGCTGGATAATTACTTTATGCATCTCTACGGTTTCTTTCTACACCTCCATAAGGATATTGGAATTGTCTAAAATGCTATGTTGGATTGTGAAATTCAAATACATATTTTAAATTATATAATTCATAGTATATTTTTAAATATAGATTACATAATTCAAAATTTATTTCTAAATATAATTTATGTAATTTAGAAATGTACTTTAAATTAGACAGTTTAAAAGACATCTCCAGATTTATGTATAGCATCATGCATAAATGTATTTTAAATTACATACTAGTGGAATCCATAATATATTTTTGATATATTATGCACCCTCAGTGACAGAATAGAAAATGTTTTTTCACATGAGGATATATCCCATTATCATCCACTTTGGCCTGGTTTTATGTTAATATTCCAACCAAATAAGCGCTTTATTTTTTATATATGCTGCGGCATAAGTACCACCCAACCAAACTATGAATCACTTTCTATTGCTCATACCTTTGTTATTAACCTGAACTGAATAGATAGAGTAAATTACAGAGCAAATCATTGCCTTTTGACTCTGACATTTGCATTTAATTTGATAACTCCACCTTGTAGACTTAGTATTAGCTAATTCTAATGTGAGTTGCTATTAAAATAACAATTGTTAGCAACCTTATTGAATGGGGATCAATTAATGTGTCATGTGAGAGTAATGAGTGTGTAATATGCTGATTCCAAACTTTGAATTTCATCATATATTTTACTGATATGTCATGTGAAGTGATTTTATTGAAATATTAATATCTTTATTACTCCCCCTATTTTGTTGATTTACTTTTTACTTTTTCCTTATTTATCTATTTTAAGCAAAAAAAAGAAAAAGAAATAAAACCCAATACAACAATTTACATAACTTTTTTATTTTTATTTTTATAGAGTACCCTTTTAAAATTATTTTAGTTTGCTGCCTTTATTTATTATCAGAAATATGAAGTACTGAAAAAATGGATGGAAAACTCAAAATTAATGGTTTGGGGTTTTAACAGTTATTCCTTCATATTTTATTAACTTATTTTAATATTAAGTCCATAACTTTTAATGAACTTATCTTTGCAATATATTCTTTTACATTATACCTTTTATTATCTTATCCTATCTTATCATC
>Ga0123340_1007791_pt1 | contig 10210 bp, 5 predicted proteins | sample SirMexnodulemix_FD_89961 | JGI IMG/M metagenome (GOLD analysis project Ga0123340, IMG submission 89961) | Root nodule microbial communities of legume samples collected from Mexico - Siratro Mexico nodule mix | ecosystem: Host-associated > Plants > Roots > Nodule | place: Mexico: Nepantla...
AAATGGCGGAAGTGGGTCTCTTGCTATGCCTTTGGAGAAGAACCTGTCATAGAATTCAACAATGAAGAGGTTATGAGCACTTGTGGTGAGCAACAAGAAGAGGGTTCACTTTGGCAGAAGAACATACTCATGGGAGGGAAGTGCCAGCTCCCTGATTTCTCTGGTGTCATAATATATGATTCAGATGGTAACATAGTGAATCATGCTAAAACTTCTCGCCCATTACTGACATGGAAATAAGGATTTGAGGAACCCCACAAGCCTTTTTCATTAGCAGATGCAGAACTAGGGTTGCTTTCGATCTGTGCCACTTTATGTTTCATGATGGTCTCATATAGTCTTATAGTTTAAGCAGTGAGAATAGATTATTGCATGAGTTAGACCAAGACCAGAAAATGGCAACTTGTTGGGAGGGTCTCATTTTTATGCATATATGAAACTCTTGTAATCTCCTATACATGCCCTTAAAGGGGAACATGAATCTTTAGTTTGAAAGTACCTTAATTTTCAGCTTTTATTTAAATACATATAAAACCTCCAAATCTTGACAAATATGCACGAAAGGTATTTGGTTATTCCTCAAAGAATTTAATTAAAAAATAGAATGATAAAATTCAAATGGTTAATTTTGTTTGTGTTGTCCCACATCAATATGTTGCTGTAAAACAGAGTGTGCATTAAATGTGGTAGAGTTAGTGTACATCAATATGATACACTTAAACATGTAAGCAGATTATAGAGCACCAAATTCTGCTGTTTTCGTAAAAGCTGAACAAACACCCTAATAAAATGAAAGGCAGAGTTAAGTCTGCAAAATTAATACAAAAATGAATTTAAACTTACATAACAGAAAAAATCCACAATTAAGAGGCACAAGGAAAAAACAAAAGTGAGATAAAAACCCACTATATGTGCATGATAGTGATAAAAGCAAAGTTAAATAAATTATTTTTATCCTTAATAATTTGGTACAATTTCATTTGTATGTGACAATTCAAAACCCATAATTTTCGTAAAAGATATCTTAGTGTTTTATGTAAATTTTCCTTAAATAAAATTGTGAAATTAAAATTCTAAGGTACGCTAATATTTTGACTCCATATAGTAAAGGATGAAAATGACAAAATTAAGGAAAACAGTAAGACATTGGTTTTTCCATTCAAATTTCATTAGCTTTGCATCTCCTTATAAAGTATTAAAATACCCAAACCTTAAATCCTAAATTCACTTATAAATATCATCTTAAGAAATGGACATTAAGTCTAACTCAACCTTACAAAACCAGCTCGTCAAGTTATAAAACAAGACCGAGTTCAAGAGAGGAGTGAATTGAACTATTAAAAAAATTTCACAAAATTACCTTTTATAAACTGGAGAATGAAAGTTCTTTAATAAAACTACTAAAAAATGGTATTATGAAGTTCACAGTACAAAAATCAAACAGTTTTAGATCTGAATCAATCAATAAAAATATTTAACTGAACTAGAAATAGTAATAACCTGATTATTGGATTAATCAATACAATATCAAATACAGACTGAAGCAATTTATTGAATTGAAATGTAATTCAGAACAACCCAAAAACAACCAGAAGAACATTATCAACAACAAACTTATGAGAATTCTCACAACAGAACAGTTCAGATTAAAGATAACACAAGAAACAATACTTGTTTCAAGAAAACCTGTTTCCAGAAATTAAACAGATTAAACAATGAGTAAAAGAAACAATAAGCACTCCAAAATTATCAAAAATAGATTTTATTTATTATTAAGAAGAAATAACAGTTTCGAAACCAAACATAAATACCAACAAAATGAACAATCAATTATGCACGAAGAATAATTAATTGAACGAGCGATAACAGAAATGATAAGTGTTCAAGAAGAGAGAAAGAAAGATCAAGAACACAAAGATTTATGCTGGTTCACCCTTCCTCAAGGGCTACGTCCAGTCCTTTGCCAACTAGCAAAGTGTTCCACTAAGAAAAATCTCCAAAATTAATGTTACACAATACACAACACTTGCAACCCGCAAGCAACCACTGCTCCCAGCAGCAAACAACCTACTGCACCCTACAACAGTTGTTCAACCAATGTAAAACCCACTGCACTAAAGTAGTTACAATTACAAACCCTATGTAATATTTAACAATACACTCACAGTACAAAGATGGTCAATAATGAAACTATTACAGCAATGACTCTATTCAACAGATTACAAATTGAATAAGAATAGAGTAGAACACTTAGCTCTGGATCAAGATCGAAGTTTCACGAATTCACATCCAAAGTAATGCTCTAAGATTAGTGTTCTTGATGAAAATTGATTGCCAAATGATCTCAAGGTGTTCTCGTTTTTTCTCTCTTTGAAAATTTCACAAGTATTCACACAAAATGACTTAGATGATTTGAAACCATGTGCTTGCACTTTATATAGACAAATTGTTTTAAATCTGTTAAAAACTCAATCAATTGTATCAATCGTTCAATCGATTGAATTTTCTATAACTTAGAGAAACTTCATCAAGTTCAGATTCTGAAAACAATTTACTGAATTCCTTTCTAAATTATATGTTCAAAATCTGAATTGGCCTTATTTAAAACCTTTTATTCATTCGATCAAGTAAAATTAATTATGGAGCTTACTTTGAATTATAAAACTTGCAACATATGATTTTAACCAAAACCAAACTCTCTCACACACACAGCCTAAGTCTAGAACTAAACTCTAACAAGCTCTATAGCCTTCATGCAATCCACACTGCTAGCTATGATCCATTGTAGACTTCATCCTTTTATTGGTTTCATCAAATCATATGGCAGCTCCTGGTGCTAACAAAGGTGAGGTTTGCATTCACTTATAAACTATTTAAAGGCCTTATCTCTAGTTGATGTACGATCTCCAACACACATCTCTCACACCAAGACTCCCCAACTCGTGTGTGGGACTGTATATTAAGGATGGCCTGATAATGACCCAATAGCGGGTGGCTCGAAAAGTTCAACAACCTTTCTAGGATAGACTCTAATACCATCTCAAGAAGTAGACTTTGAGCTTAACTCAATCTTACATAACCAACTTGTAAGGTGAGGTTTTAACCCACTTATAAATTATTGAAAGGTCTTATATCCATAGTCGATGTGTGATCTCTAACATTTAAAAGAAAGACATTATAGAGGTATATCACACCAGTCTTCCCTGCATTTTTTTGGCACATCAAATTGTAAACAACCTTACATCCAGATATTTATACAATAAATAAATGAAAATGAACAATATATTTCCATCAATCCAAAGAATTATTCAATATTTAGATACATATAAATGAAGTATAAAAATATATGAAACTTGCATAACACATGTTGTTTCAACAATACATAACACACAAACCTATAAAATTGAAAAAATAATTAATATAGTAAACAAACATACTATATCTTGATAGGGGTTAAGTGTTTTATAATTTTGGTTATCCAACTACTTCCCTTGAAATTAAATATGATAAGAGATTTGATGCAGGTTGTATAATTAAGAACATTTCGTACATAGAGAGAGAGGATAAAAGGGTGTGGATAGGATAATGAAGAAAGTTTTCAATTAAATCTGCATATACTATCTTACAAAACATATTACCTGGGGAAAATAAGAAAGTGTTCACATTGCTATGGTCTTTAGACATTATTCAAAAAGCTCGATTGTTAGGGTGGAAAGTGCTTTTAGATAGGATTCCTAGAAGGAAAATGATGTTGACACCACTGTTCAACGTACCCTATATGACACTCCTTTATGGCACAGGCGTAAGTTGGCAATGAGAGACAAAATCACATAATTAACATTAGTTTCCTTCTAGAAGTCTTGTATCCATATCTTTTGAAACCCTCCGCAAGTAGAGGAGCAAATATTGATGAGACATAGCTTGGAACAAATATTCTTGAAAGACTGAGGACCTAAGGCTTTGGTATAAATGTCATCCAGTTTCTCTGTGGTTGAAATATAGGAAGCAAATGGATGAGATCCTTCTTCAATTTTTCTCTAACAATGTGACAATCTATTTCTATTTCTATGTGTGTGTGTGTGTGATGGTTGTTGGGACATTGTGGGCTTCATTCGCGTTGTCGAATGCATTCCAAATTAACTAGGAGGCTGGATTTTGCAATATAACGGACCTAGGTCATTCTTCGAAGGACCACTTGAATGTTCTCAATTACTAAAAATGTAAAACAGTAGCACGGTGGGGGGTGACAAGTACGAAACTTAAACAAAATAAACAAAAAGAAAAACGATTCAAGCAAAATAGAGAAGTTCACGTAATGAAAATCAACCCGGTCTCCCTTCGGTTCTTCCTAATCCCTCACTGGTTCCTAAATAATATCCCAATTACATTCGTGGGTTAAACAGACCGGAATCCCTACATCTATCTAACGTCTCGAACACTTCACAATTACAAAGCATTTTGTCTAACACCTAATGTGTCAAACCAATGCAATTGCATGGTAAGAAACATCATCGATTCGACTCCACAATACACTCCAAATGGACTATATTCAATCAGTTATAGATTTAACTCAATCATTGAATTTTTAAAATAGAAAACGAGTAGGTAATTACGGAAAAACAACACAAAACACAAACCTAGGGATAAACGAAAGCGGGAGAACCTCTAGGGACCGAATTGAGTAAGAACCTTAGCCACTCATGGTGGAATGAACACGAACAATAGCCAAAGATAGAAATGAAGAAGTGAATGAAGACGGAAATAAAACTGCAAAAACCAACAACGAACCAAGAAGAAGAAACAAGCAAGTAGGCGAAATTGTATTTCAAAATCTGTCCCCAAGACAATGTTGGCAGCTGCCCCCTTTGCTCACTATAATATTCAGAGTTTAACCTAACCTAAGGTGGCTCAGGCCCACCTGTAAGTTTCCCTAATACACCAAAAACGCACAGTTTTGATCCCAACTAATTTGGGGGTAAAATGACTAAGTTATCCTTAATTGAATATTTCGGCTCAAAGTGATATCTAGATTCTGTACGTCAACTTCGAGGCTGAGTTTTTGCACTTTACAGTCCAAATTTGGTCTTGGACCCTATCACAACGTTTGTAGATCTTTGAGTTATCTACAAAACGACATAAAGATCCAATTAATCTGAGGTCTGTAGCAAAAGTTATGGACAAAATACGAAACATGCTCATGTTTGGAAATTTTCTAAAAATTTCATCAAATTGAGTCAAACTTTCAATTAAAGACCAATAAGCCCAAATACAGTAAAATGGTCCAAAACTTGTAATTATTCTTATCAATATGCAATAGGAAAGTGGTCAAAATAAATACATATCAGGGCTCTGATGTTTGTAATGTTGTAAAAAACATTTTCTCTCACAATTAGATCCTCCTAGGGATGAATGCTAATGTGGTTTCTGTTATCCCTAAAATTCATGGGGCTACTTCTATTAAATACTTTAGGCCTATAGTTGTGGCAAATTTAGGTTTAAAATCATTTCAAAAATCTTAGCTGATAAGTTAGCTTCCATTGCTGCAAAGATTGTACCTCCCAATCAAAATGGTTTTATTAAAGGCTGACACATTAAAGATTGTATTGGTATCACTTTGGAAGCCATTAACATGTTTTCTAAGAAAATAATAGGTGGTAATATGGCTTTCAAGATTGATATGTCCAAAGCTTTTGATACTCTCAGTTGGGATTTTCTCATTCAGGTGTTGAATCAGTTCAGTTCTCACCTTACTTTCGTGCAATGGATTTTGACTATCCTTCAATCCTCTAAGCTTTCTATAAGGGTTAATGGTAGTTTGGTTGGTTACTTTCCTTAGGGGTCAGACGGGGTGATCCTCTTTCTCCTTTACTTTTTTGTAATGTTGAAGAGGTCCTCAGTAGAGGGATAACCAACCTTATTCTAACCAAACATATTCTTTCGATGGCTAGTCCTAAAGGGTTTTGTTTCCCCTCACATGTTCTATATGCTGATGACATTTTTTGTATTTTGCAGGGTCAACAAATGCTCAATTTTTAGTCTTATGAAGTTTTTACATTCCTATGGCTTAGCCTCGGGTCAATGGATAAACACTTCCAAAAGTCATTTCTCCACTGCCAAGGCTTCTCCTAGCGTCCTTTCTAAGATTAAAGACGTGCTTTGTTATAGTAGGGGCAATATTTCCTTTAATTATTTTGGAGTTCTTATTTTTGTAGGTTCTCCTAAAGACAACTTCAGCCTCTTGTAGATAAAGTCAGATTTAAATTGACCTCTTGAAAAGGGAAATGTCTGTGATTTATGGGGAGAGTGGAGCTAGTTTACTCTGAGATTTATGGTTCTTTATCTTACAGCTTTCAGGTTTATAAGTGGCCTTTCAGCTTGTTGATAAATAGGTTATAAACTTTATTTGGACAGGTGATATTAAGAAACAAGGTTTTGTGACTGTTAATTGGAGTATAATTTGTAATCCTAAGTCTGAGGGTGGGCTTTAAGTTGTTAATTTCCAACTTGAAAATAAAGCTTATCTTCTATGGCTTGCTTGGGACTTCGGTTACAATTATCACCCTTGGACTTCTTTATTGAAGGCTCAGTTTCTTAAATCTCAATATCAGAGAGTTGGGTCCTTCTTTTCCTCCTCCATCTAGTTTGGTATTAATGATTGTATGATGTCATTTTAGAGCACACTTTTTGAATGGTTGGTAAAGGTGATAATATTAATTTCTGGAATTATCTCTGGTGCTCTGAGAAATACATCTCTTTCCTTAGAAGTGTTTCTTATGCCAAAATGATTAATTTGAAATCTATTGTGGCTCAGGAATAAAAGAAAAGTGGTTCTTGGGACATGTCTCCTTTTTTTAAATATTAAGGTGTACATAATTTACTTTATATTTCTTTGACCTCTTGGGAAGATACTCCTAATTGGATGCTGAAAGATTCTGGTTCTCTAACTCAACAGGCGGCCAGAAATTTTTTTAAGAATTCCAACCCTACTTGTCAATGGGGTAAATTGATTTGGACTAATTTTATTCCTCCTACGAGCACTTTAGTGCTTTGGAAGGTTTTACATCAAAGGTTAATTGTAGACAGAGATATTCAAATTAGAGGTCTTTCTTTGTGTTCTATGTGCTCTTTGTGTAGAAAACAGGAAGAATCTCCTTTCCATCTTTCCTTTGACTGCTCTATCACCTCCCAGATTTGGAATTATACCAAATAGGTTTTTCATGAGTTTATTCTTCTTTCTATTAATGATATTATTGATTTCTTAATACTTGAAGGGAGTCTCTTAGTTATTCTTGTCAGGTTTGCAACTATTACTTACTCTATTTAGATGATATTGAGGATGAGAAACCGTGCTAAGTTTTAAGAAAATATTTCTATCTGCTAGGCTATCCAGACGGTTGAAGACTTCATCAGAATGACAGGTAAGTCTTCAAGGAAACACATGCCCAAGGACATTGTTGAGTTCTCTTGTTTGAAGTTTTTTTATATCACCACGCGTTGTCGAAAAGAGACATCTCATATTCAAATTATTTGGGATTTCCCTCATGTGAATTAGGTGAAGGTCAACACTAATGGTGCTGCTAGAGGGTGTCCGGGTTTGGCAGCATGTGCAGGTATTTTTCGTGGTAGCAGGGGTGAATATATAAGTAGTTTATTCTCTTTTCTTAGGGTACAAAAGTCTTTATATGCCGAGGTTATGGGAGCCATTTTGGCTATTGAGCTTGCTTGAAACAAAGACTTCAGACGTATTTGGCTTGAGTGTGACTCTTCCCTACTTTCTCAAGCATTTAGTTTGTTTAATATCATTCCTTGGACTTTGAGAGGGAGATGGAGAAAGTGTATAAAGATATGTATCAAAATTGAATTCAAAGTTTCTCTTATATTCCATGAGGGAAACCATTATGCTGACAAGCTGGCTTCGTTGGGTATCGAGAATAAGTTAGATTTTAAATGGTATGACGTCTTGCTTGCTGTTATTAAATTAGATTTTTTTTTCATAACAGGTATCAACTCCCTATTTTTCATTTTGTCTAGCTTGGTTGGGGAGTGTTTGTCATCTTTTCTTGCCATGGTTTGCCTAGTCCCCCCATGGTTTTATATTTTTTCTTTTCCTATTAATAATATATTTCATGTCATTACATATGATTGTTGATCTTTGAGGTGTCAGCCTAGTTGAGATGTCAAAGTTCATAGTGATGCCTAACATGAATTTTATAAAAAAAGAAATAACTATTGTTATAAAATTATAATAAGATTTGTTTTTGTTTATATATAGGTGGTTAAGTAGTTTGGTAGCTAAATGTGAAACATTAAGGTCAATTGGAAAACAAGACTTTTGATGATTGTATCTCTTGTTTTACTTATATAAGAAAATGTATGTAATATATTTTAGTATGTTGCTATTCCTTTATCAAATAAAAAATATTCTAGCAATTTTCTTTTGTTTTTATTTGACTTTTAACCTTTCCATCTTACTTTACAAAAAAAATATATATTTTAAAATAACTAATTACTTTTATTTTAAAAAAATAACAATATTATACAATTTTTGAAGGAATGTTCCAATCATATTACAAAAATACAAGTCCATAAATAAAACCGTACAAAACCGTGTAAAATAGTACAAACCATAAGCAATGTATTTATAATGTACCACCAAAAATTAGTGAAAATAATCCAAAACTAACACTCTTGAAGTTGTTTCCATTGTCCCTTATTATCACAAAGTGCATGACGTTGATAGGAAGACAACAATTTTGAAACAACAAAAGAGTTTTAAACTGAATTATCTAAAGAGATTTCTAAGTCGAACACAAATATTTATAAAAGAATTTGTTGTCAAAATGAAAGAGCTAGAAGAAGAAATTTGACTGTTATGCAGAGCCTATTTAATATAATAATGATGATTTCTTAAAGATGATTGTAGTTGATGCTTGCTCTATAATTGAGCTTTTTCTTAGATATCATGGATATAAAGATTGGATGGGAAAGGACCCCTTATTTAAAAAAGACTGGATGCTATACCATATTAAGGCGAACTTGCTACTGCAAGAAAATTTACCTTTTCTCTTTGTTCTTGAAAAACATTACAACCTCAATAGTATGAATGAGAATATTTTTCTTCAAATTACTTTCAACAATTTTAGGAAATTGTCTTTAGGAGAAGTTGTCCAAGAGAGAGTCCAAAAGATTTCACCAATTTTTTAAAATCTTGTATAATATCATCATCAAATCTTGATCTTGGAAGACCAGAAGAATACAATAAAGTTAGACATGTATATATTGCAAAGCAACTACCAGAGACAGGTATTAAGTTCCAAGTGAATCCAAGTGAATCCAAATGACGCTTATTTTTTTTTTTAACAATCATGAATAAAATAAATAAAAACACTTAAGGAATATTCCAATCGTGTTACAAAAATACAAGTCTATAAAAAAACTGTCACCATGTTCTGCATAAGTTAGCCCAGCTTCTTCTTTTATATATATAAGAAGTTTCATTAGTGAGCTCATTTTCAAATTACTGGTTCGTCTCCTATACTAATATAACATGTCTTTTACAATGTTTGTATGTACTTTGACCTTTATGGATAAGGGTAAGTTTATCACGTCGATCTTGAATATAAACGACACCACGTAAACTATCTGAAAAACATAATGGAAGTTGGGAAGTGTCACCTTGATGGAGACATTATTAATGAATGTCTAAAGATTCAAGATGTTCTCATCGATACTGAAAAATATGTAAAGTTATTGGTTGATAATATAATTATTGTTAGCTGGATGGGTGATGCTAATGCAGTAGTTATAATGATTAACAGTTTGGGGTCCCATCTTGCTATGCCACATTTTAATTGACACTATTTCTCTCTATACAATACCTTATGTGAAAACCCTTATAAAAAATATAAGGTAATCTTCTTAAATGAGTACTTCAACACTTATAAATTATAATAACATTTGTTTTTGTTTATGTGTAGGTGATTAAGTAGTTTGGTAACTAAATGTGAAACATGAAGGTCAATTAGAGAAGGAGACTTTTGATTATTATATCTCTAGTTTTACTTATATAAGAAAATGTATGTAAGGTATTTTAGTATGTTCCTATTCCTTTATCAAATAATAAATATTATAAATACTATTATTATTATTATTATTTGTATTACTACTATAATTATTACTAATATTATTATTTTTATTTTAAGTATTATAT
>Ga0123340_1007792_pt1 | contig 10209 bp, 8 predicted proteins | sample SirMexnodulemix_FD_89961 | JGI IMG/M metagenome (GOLD analysis project Ga0123340, IMG submission 89961) | Root nodule microbial communities of legume samples collected from Mexico - Siratro Mexico nodule mix | ecosystem: Host-associated > Plants > Roots > Nodule | place: Mexico: Nepantla...
ATTCATAATAAATAATTATAAAATAAATAATTTTAGTAATTTTGTTATAGGTAGTTTTTTTTATTGTAAATAGTTAATTGAATTTTTAAAAAATTACAAGCACAGGATAAAATAATAAAATAAATTGTATTAAAAAATGATTTAATTATTTATTTTACTATATAAATACAAAAATATTTTTATTTATTAGAGGTAATTCAAATAAAAGATGGCAATGAAAGGAAGTTATCAAATAGTGTATCTATTTTATATAATGATAAAGAAGAGAATTATTTAGTTATTTTGAAATAAAAAAAAATTATTCAATTATTTATTTTATTAAATAGATAGATAAATAATTTTTTGTTTATTAAATGGTAAAATTATCTAATTAAAAGATAACACCAAAAAAAGGTGTATTTTATTTATATAACGGTATAGATGATAAATAATATAATTTTGAAAATATATAAATTTACTTAGTTTAAGGGGAACTAAAATAAATAGTTTTAATATATAATTTTTATTTTTTAAATTAATAATTCATATTAAATAGGTGAATTCTTTCTCATTGGACATAGAAACATCTCACTATGAAATTTGTCCAAATATGAGTATTATAATTATTTGTCATTGCCATTGTCTCACGTACATATGTATGTAATGTTGTTTAGAAACAACAAATTTTCGCTTATTATGTTGTTCTTTAATCAATCGAATACTCATTTCAGCAAAAAATAAATGTTACTATAATTTAAGTCGAATCTAAAATAATAGTAAAATAATAAAATAGATAGCGTAAATATATAAAAAATAAAAAAATAAAAAAATATATTAATTATGTTGATCAGTGATCCATTAACTTTATAGTTCAAATAAAAATAACAATATTATTACATTAATCACTAAAAATGTAATCTAAAATAAATTAGAAATAGTTTGTGTGGGCTTAACTTACGTTTAAAGAATGATGGATGTGTGTGGGGTGAAGTACCTTAGTGAGGTATTTTTGTGAAAGCTAAACCCCATTTTTAAGAAGTAAGGTGAGTGAATTAAAAAAATAAAATATTTATTATTACATTTTTTTTCTCTTTTCTTGATTGTGATCGCCTTTGATACGTGGAATGAATTTTTATTCAAAACTTTAAGATTAAATATTTGTGAGCTTTTTCTAAAATATTGTTCAATTTTCATATTTTTATTTAATACGAGACTTAATCTCATTTTTATAATTGTTAATCAGTAGTTATGGTTAATCTTTGAAGGCACTCTGAATTAAATACTTTTTAGAGTTTAAAATTGTGAGAGTGATGTGAAACTGATAGTAAGATATATATGGGTGAAATTTTTGGAGGCATGGAAGTGAGGGTGATGAAAGTGAAACTAAGGGTGTGTAGGGAAAATAATTTGAATTTAAATTTGGATTTTCTAACACCATATTTCTTTCATATAATTAAAAATCTTAATATTGGTTTCAGATTTAGAATTATAATTGAAATTTAAAATTTGCCAAATTTCGATTTTGACTTATAATTTAGGTTATTTGTATCACTACAATTTCATTCATATCTTATAATTATAAGTAGATGTTTAAAATTTTAGAATCGTAATTTCATTGGTATTAATAATAATTTAATCGGATTTGTAATTTGACATAATAATTTGATTTAAAATTCAAATTCTATTTTTATACATACTTATAGTAACTTTCAAATTCACAATAGGATGCAAACCTTCAAATTCACAATGGCATCTAAGCTGTTTCTAAATAGAACAACAACTTTATTTATTCATTCTTGTAAATTTCTGTTAGATAGATGCTAATAACTAAATTTTTCTAGTAATTTTTTTTTATAACTGTGAGCTAAATTGATGCTACTTTATTACATTAATTATATTATTTAATTGAAGGGTCGGTTGTCCTAAGCGAAAGCAAAATTATTTTTACTTTTTTTTCTTGAGTACACACGATGCTGATTTCTGATAAATATTTAAAACTTTATCTTTTCTAATGGCTAAGTAGGCATTACTCTCAAATAATTAATTAGTGTTCAACCGTCACTAACTAATAGTATTCCATCCTATCAACCGATGCAAATGTCCATATAGTTTCTGATGTTGAAAAGTGAATTTTATAATTGGCCCAATGTCGATGCTAATAATAATTAGGGTTCGTTTTTTTTATTTTATATCTGTTTTTGACCAATATTAAAGGAGTTTTTCTGGTATTGAAATAAAATAATTTTATTGTAAGATAAAAAATAACTAAAATTATTGTATAATAGTTCAAATGACCATTTTTTTACTTTTTTTAATATATTTATTTTTTATATTATTTTTAAAATAGTAATGATCACTTACCAAAATAAATTAAATATTCTAGATTAATAGATGTTCATTTTATTTACTATATATATTAATTATGTAATTATGGCTACTATATGAAAATAAGATAATTAAGTATGTTATTTGTTGTACATTTTATGGTAGTAAGAAAAATTGACTATAGAATCAAATGTTTAGTTTAGTTGAATGTGGAATATAGGCCGTTACTCTTTTTTTTTTTTTAATTTACTTAAGAGTCGTTTTTATTTATTTTCTGCTTCTTTTTACACGATTATTTTTAATTTCCTTTTCGTATTTTTATTTTTTGCATTGGTGTTCCTTGTGAATTTTGTATTGTGATTTAAACATTATTAAGAATAAAATAAGAAAATCATTTTGTACATAAAATTAAAGAATTTCTATTATATATTGTTATTGTTATATTATTCTACTTTATCTATTTGGTTTATATAAAATATGTCTAGTGTGATATAGAAATGAAGAAAGTAATTAATAATTGGAAAAAAATATTAAATTTTTATTAGTTTTTAGATAAACTTTAAACTGCATTTGAAAAGTAACGTAGCATTATTATGTAAATAATGAATGCATTTTTTAAGTATTAAACTTAAATAACATATTTAATACATTTTTTAAGTTTTAAACTTAAATAACATATATTTAATGTATTTACTATTTCTTTACTTATAAGTTCAACGGTTAGTATTTGCACAAAATTCGTGATCCACCGTGTCCTGTGCAAGCGGATGTTGAGTATAAATGTTTTGATTAATTTTTAATTTATATTTCTTATATTTAGTTTATTTTTAATCTGTGGACAACACACAGATTAAACTGGGAAACAGGTTTTATACTGAGTCTTTACGGCTACCAATAACCAGCATCATTAAATTTAATTTTACAAAAAATTAATCTTTCTTACTTTTATTGATAGTGTATTGTTTAATAGATTAAGTAAATTATTGCCATGTTAATTGATGTTAAAAAATTACTTGTTGGTACAAACCAACTGATCTAACCGTGAGTTTTGCCGTTGACAAATATTAAAATTCATTCCAAATGCACAGACAATTTTTTTTTTTATGATACAAATTTATGTAAGAATAAAAACTTAAATAAACATACTAGTTGAGAATCCCGACCCTACTTATAAAATTTGAAATATATCAAGAACGATGGTACAAAATTGATCACAACAATTTAATTTTAAAGAATATAGATTAATTGTGACAATTAATCTACATTCTTTAAAATTAAAAGATTTAAATTTATACAAATATAAAGTGTGTCATCGTTCTTTCAATTTATATAAATATAATACTCTCATCATTATTTCTTAACGTTCATATTTTTTGAATTTTTTCTATTTGATTTTATTTTCGAATTTTTAAAATTATATTAATTACCTTTTTTTTGTCTTGCATTAGGTCCTCTTACTAGAAGAATCTGAAAAAAAAAAAGATGAAATAGAATAAATAGTATACTTTTTTGTTTGAGAAAAAGATAAGATAAAAATGGTTCTTATTTTAGAGTTTCAGTGTTCTTAATCATAGTGTTTAAGTGTGTCCATTTGGATTTGGTTCTTATTTATAAGGAGATATTTCTTGTAATTTTCTAAGAAAAAAAAATTCTAGGTATTGAAAAATAACTTCCCCACATGAAGCGAAATAATTGAAATTATGGAATATAAATCTTCTTTTTTTAACTTTGAACCCTCCTTAAATTTTAGTAATAGAGCATCTTTCTAAAATTTCCACTAAGTTGTTTTTAGATTTTCATAGATCAACTTAGAGGCCATCAATAACTCAGTTAATGACCAAACTGTTTGTTGATGAAAGTTTCAGATTTTAACACCAAGTCAAACTAGAATCATTTTACCGTCAACCTTAGTTCATTTAAGGTAGGACCTGACCAAGCTAGAGCCATTTTATTGAGACCAGTTAATGATTTAGTCACGTAAAAAAAATAGAATTTTATTTAAGCAGTGGCATGCTATAGTACATAGGAAAAGTTTAACTGAAATAAATACTTATTACATTCCAAGTTATAGGGACCATTTAATTGTATGCCTCCTTGCCTACGACGTTTTTGAATTTGTCTAAGACCCACCCATTTTGGAGACAATTTGTTTTCTATGTTATTGGGTTGCTTTGTTAAGATGAGATCTAACACTTCGAAACTTCTTGGCACCACTTTAGTTGTAACATCATGTAAAAATTAGAACAAATTCTTTATATATTAATGCAATTTTTACAAATTAAAATTCTTGAAATTTTAACAATATGGTTATCATATTCATATACGGTATCTGTATTATCTATGGATACCATGCTTAATATCTATGATTGAATTTAAGAAGATCGAGTTCTATGGTTGAACCCTTGAGATAAACCGTTATTGCCAAACCCTAATACGTTTAATTTCTGTGGCCGAGTTCAAAAAACCAAGCTCTGGCTGAACTTCCCAAAATCGACCTCCATGCCAAGTACCAGAAGGTCGAGCTCCATGGCTAAGATCAACAACAATCATGACCGAGCTCCCGAAGACGACCTCAGTGCCGAACTCTAGAATGTCGAGCTTTGTGAGCAATACAGTCTCTGCATCACCTTGGGAAGTTTCCTCATCACTTTGGAAGTATCCACATCACTTTTTGAGAAGTATCCATTTTGCTTTTGATACCGTATCCATGATATTCTCGGTGATACAGTTTCTGCATCTCTTCTCGGAGTCGTATCTACATCTCGGTACTATATCTCGTGTCACTCTCAGTTAGCCTTATCAATGAGCCCTTTCGGCTATTGATTCACTTGTCCATTATTTGTTATTGGATATTGTATCCATATCACTTTGAATTCTGTATATGTTCTTGGATACTACATCAATATATCACCTTTTATACTGTGTCAATAAGCCTCTTGGCTATTGACTTATTTTTTTTATTGCCTCTCGATACCGCATTAGTTAACCTTTCAGCTATTATCTTTCAACTCTTGCTACCGTATCAATTAATCATCCGATTATGGAGATACTTCTTCAGAATCACTCTCGGTACCATCAGTCTTTCGGTTACCAAGATACTTCTCTCATATCACCTTTCGGTACTCACTTAATTACGCTCTCGGTACCGTTTTATAAGCCTTGCAGCAATTCACTTACTTACATTTCCAGTACTATATCAATAAGCCTCGACTAACTTTACCTCTCGATTACCATATTCATATTACTCTCGACAATTAGCTTCTTGGTCATTTGATATCTCAGACTCTTTACCATTTGGTCTCTTTACCATTCGGTCATTCGGAGTTGTATACATAAAGCCTCTCAGATTTGACTTAGTTCTTCCAATTTACTCTCGGTTTACTCATCAACAAGCCTTTCTACTTTAACTTGCGACTTTGGCATCATTCTCGGTACTGCATCAGTCTCTTGGCCTTGACTTGCATCTCTCTTGAACCACATCACCCTCGGTTTAGTTGACATCATCCTCGGCTCTGGCTTGCAACTTCTGCATCTCTCTCAGAAGTTGTATCCGTAAGCCTTTTAACTTTGACACGTCACTCTCTTGGGCGCCGTATTTGTAAGTCATACAGTTTTGCATCACTCTCAAATGTCGCATCAGTATGACTAGACCCTAAGGGAGACCCACAGTGAATTTAATTTCACGTAAATTTTTACAAGTTACTTTGAGATAAACTCAAAGTTATTATGGATCATTTAATGCTCAAATAAGAGTGGGTCATTTCCCATTTAATTCCCCTTAGCAACTCAACATGGCTTAGGTCATTTATCATGATGTCACAATATTCTTTTCACTGAATCTAACTATTCTCCAATCAAATTGGAACCTACGAATGACTCTATAAAAGGCAAAGAATTGGAACCCTCAAAGATCACACAAAAAAAGAAATCTCTCTCTTTATACTATTTAGTTCACGTCACTTTTACTAAGCCTCTCAATATTCCAAATCAAAGGTAAGGGAAAGAAGATATGCATATTGCCTTATATTTTCACTGTTTTTCTAGTCAGGTACCCCCAAGCCTCAGACCCTTCTTAATATATTTATCAAAATCCTTTTTCAGTATTCATATTAGTTTTAAGTGTATGATTTTATGTATTATGGTTTGACTTGTTTGTTTCCACTCACGATGATGATGTATTGGTACGATTTACTGTTGGAGAACTTGTTCCTTAAGGTTTCAAATGAGTAGAAGTGATGTATGATTTCTCATTTATCCTGACTATTCACTACTGTTGTATTCCATATTGTTTATATGTTGTGATTTAGTTTCTTTTGTTTCCACTCATGATCATGATGTGTTTATATGGGTACAGTTTGTGGCTGGAGGACTCGTTCCTTGAGGTTTCAAATGAGCAGGAGTAAGGTTGATATTGATTTGCTCATTTATCTTGACTACTCACTGGTGTTGTATTAAATGTTGTTTATATGATGATTTAATTGATATTTTCCATTGTTCATTATGGTGATGATTGAACTCTTTGAATGATTTGAGATTTTACCTTTAAAATTTCTTAAAGGCAATTCTATAAAACGTATGTTTATCTCACTTTTCCCTCTCTGTATTGTTGTTAAATATAAATGTATGACAGAGTAACAGTAATGGATACACCGAATCATGCTCTATCCTTCTCTGCAAATATCTCTGCTTTCTTTTTGGGAAATGATTGGCGAACGGATGTGATGGAGAACTCTGTTACCTTTTGGGGCTCAAATTTACAGTTTTCACATTTACAAACTTTGAAGATGTACCTTTAGCAATTAATGGACCTGTCGGGGCTCAACTCTTACCTTTTCGCTTTTACAAATATTTTTCAAGAAGTATTTCCCCAATGAAGTGAGGAGAACAAAAAAAAATTGAATTCATGCAATTAAAACAGTGGAACGTGTCAGTTGGGAAGTATGCTTCAAAATTTGAAGAATAGGAAAAATACTCCACTTTCTTTTATCACCCTGATGAAAAAATGAAATGTATAAAGTTTGAGGATGGACTTAGACCCAAACTAAAGAAAGCAGTCAGAATATTGGAAATTTTTGATTTTCCTACCCTTATTCGTAAGAGTATATTCATAGAAGATATGGAGAATAAACATGATAATAGACTAATAAATCTTGGATCCTATGTAAATAAGAAAAGATATAACTAGGGAAAACCTTATGATCATTCTCAACATACATCCTCATCCAGTCACTGTAATTATGGATATTTTAATAGGCCTTTGGAACATCAAATTAAGTGTATGAAATGTGGTCAAGATCATTAAACCAGGTATTGTCATATAAGAGGACCTATATGTTTCAAGTGTGGAAAACCTGGTCATGTAAAAACTGAATGTGGATAGCAGAAATCACAACTCAATCCCTCTACATTTGTTTCCAAGACAAGGCTTGTGACAATTGGTAGAGTTTACACCATGAGTGGTATTGAAACTGCTCAAAATCATGATCTGATTCAAGGTACGTGTTTCATTAAAGGTAAAATTTTAAATGTATTGTATGATTCAGGCGTAACCCATTCTTTTATTTCTAAAGATTCTGTTAACGATCTGAAATTTCCAATTTCTTCTTTGGATATAAATTTGTCTGTTTCAACCCCCACTAGTGAGCCTGTAATTACAAATAAAATTTGTCTAAATTTCCCTTTGATCATTGAAAATAGAAATTTCCTTACAAATTTGATTTGTCTTCCTTTGTTACAATTAGATGTCATACTGGGAATGGATTGGTTATTTGCTAATCAAGTCATTCTAAAATGTGCAGAAAAATCAGTATTATTCTCCACTTCTGAAATTCTTTTGAAACCCTCTACTGATTCAAAAAAACCCAGTTTCTAAAATTCAAGGGTATTTATTATTATCTTTTATGGAAACAAGAGAGGAAGTTGATTTGAAAAATATAATTGTTGTTCAAAATTTTCTTGAAGTCTTCCTTAATGATATTCCTAGTTTACGACCCAGTAGAGATGTTGATTTTTTCACAGATTTAATGCCAGGGTCTAGACCAATTTCAATAGCCCCATATAGGATTTCACCTTATGAACTGACTATTAGAACCAATGTATCACCTTGGGAAGCCCTAGTTTTGTTAGTTAAAAAGAAAGACGAAAGTTTTAGGTTGTGTATAAATTACCGTCAATTAAATAAATATACCATCAAGAATAGATATCCACTCCCTAGAATAGATGATTTGATTGAACAATTAAGAGGAGCTTCTGTATTTTCTAAGTTTTATTTAAGATCAGGTTATCACCAGATTAGAGTAAAGGAAGAAGACATATCCAAGACAACCTTTTAGACAAGGTATGACCATTATGAATATCAGGTGATGCCTTTTGTGTTACCAATGCCCCTGCGATATTTATAGATTACATGAATAGGATATTCCACCCATTTTTAGATTCTTTTGTAGTTATTTTTATAGACGATATACCTATATATTCTAAAACTTATGAGGAACATGAGGAACACCTTAGAACAATTTTCTAGATTTTAAAAGACAAACAACTATATGCAAAATTGTCTAAGTGTGAATTTTGGTTAGAGGGAAGTAAAATTTTTGGGACATGTGATTTCTAGAGAAGGAGTTTTAGTAAATCCTACTAAGATAGAAGCGGTTTTACAATTGGAACAACCAAAGTCAGTGATTGAAATTCATAGTTTCTTAGGTTTGGCTGGATATTATAGAAGATTCATTGAAGGATTTTCAAAAGTAGCCACGTCGTTAACCCAGATCACTAAGAAATGACAAAAATTTGAGTGGACTAAAAAATGTGAGAATAGTTTCCAAGAGCTTAAGAAAAGATTGCTCACTTCTCCTGTGTTAGCCTTACCCAATGGTCATTTTGTAGTATTTTGTGATGCTTCTAAAATGGGGTTAGGATGTGTTCTTATGCAAAGATAGAAAGGTAGTGGCGTATGCTTCTAGGCAACTAAGAACACATATGAAAAATTATCCAACTCATGATCTAGAATTGGTTGCCATTGTTTTTGCATTGAAGATTTGGAGCCATTATTTGCATGGTGGTAAATTTAAGGTTTGTAGTGATCATAAGAGTCTCAAATATTTGTTTGATCAAAAGGAATTAAATATGATACAAAGAGGATGAATGAAATTTTTAAAGGATTATGACTTTGAACTACATTACCACCCAAAAAAAGCAAACATGGAGGCTGATGCATTAAGTAGAAAATCTTTGCATGTTTCCCAACCTCAAGCAGTGCAGATCAACAAATTTTAACCAATAAGCTTGATGAGTTGGCATCATTAGTAAGACAGTTAGCTATGAATCAAACATTACAAGTTTCAGCTATCAGTCCACAACCTAGAGCATGTGGTATATATTCTGATGTTTCACATCCCACTGATGCTTGTCCCACGCTATAAGTAGAGAATTTCAATGATCACACTATTGCAGCAGTTGGAGCTTTTTCAAGAAGACCTCAATAGCAGAATAATCCTTACACCAACACATACAATCCTGGATGGAGAGATCATCCTAATCTAAAATGGAGGCAAAATCAGAGTCAAAATCAAAATCAGAATTTTCATAATTTGTCTAACAATTCCACCTTCCATCCAAGGCAAAATTGGTAGCAAAACTTCAGCCAACATAAACTTCTATTCCAACATCAGAAGAAAAGTTTGTGTAGCAAACCAGATCTAAGAAAAAGCCAACTTGTAAGATTTTCTAAACGATAATAAACCAACTTGTAAGATTTTCTAAACGATAAGACATAATACAACATACCTTTCAAATCCATACAACAACATAACTATGTACTAAACTATATGAAATATTTATGCTTTCATTTTTAATAAATTGATAATTTTATATTATTTTTAAAATTTTTTAAAGGATATATATATA
>Ga0123340_1007795_pt1 | contig 10204 bp, 11 predicted proteins | sample SirMexnodulemix_FD_89961 | JGI IMG/M metagenome (GOLD analysis project Ga0123340, IMG submission 89961) | Root nodule microbial communities of legume samples collected from Mexico - Siratro Mexico nodule mix | ecosystem: Host-associated > Plants > Roots > Nodule | place: Mexico: Nepantla...
ATATATATATATATATATATATATAAAGACACCACATTCTTTATTTGTTATAATAGTATACAATTACAATTAATGTAAAAAGTGATACATTTATGTCAATCTGTCCATTAATCCTGATTGTATAAAATAATCAATAATATAACAATACCTTGTAATAAATTTGGAGAAACAAACATCATATATAAACAAGATCATAAACACAACTTTAATATATGGAAAACTTAATGTTTTATATATAATAAAATAATCACGCCATATATTGAAAATTATTTTTATAATGTATAACTTTGAGGATTTTGATAAGTGTGCTAACAGCATAAGAAGGAGAGTTTTACTTTTAAGAATATAATTCAACTATGAAAACACATGGAGCTCTCATTTGCAAAGAAAACATGAAATTAAGATCAAAAACACAAAAATATGAATTTTTTTTACTAACTTTTCTTGCAAATGCAGGAAGAAAGTCTAACTATTACAAGATAATCAATTATGTATTATAACATAATTGATTATGAAGATATAATTAATTATGTCATTAATTTTTTTATTAATATTTATATTTTTACTTATGATAATAAATTCAATAATTAATATAATATTATCAAATAAAAAATAAAACTGAAATTTTCCAACCACATTAATTATATTTATTACAATTTTTCTATTCAAATTTACTAAGTTATTTATGATACAAATAATCTAATTTTCTACTATTTTTTTTTATTCTTTTCTTCTCCACTCTATCCTAGTACAAACTGGTACCACAAGGAAAAAAAAAGTAGAAAAATCTTTAGATCTTGGCAGCCTGGCAGATAAACATCATTGAGTTGAGTTTTGGTTGTTAGTTTGACACATGCTAGCAAAGTAGCAAATTTCTCTTCTAGTCATTTATAAACAAGACAAGGGTGACCATTAGGGACCAGTACTAATAGGTACTAGATAAGTTGAGTTTTTTATTAACATTTTTTCTCAACTTTTTGCTGCTAAATTTGTTGGTATGCTTTTGAAATATTTTGAACTTATTTAAAGTCTCTTTCTTTACCTTTTGGTTGTTGCATTTCACCAGCATGATTGTTATGTATGATATGGATTAAGGTAAAAAGTAACCAATTATTATATTGAGATAATTGAAATATGATGATCATAATGAATTATTAATGACACTCTTGTTCAGTAAACACATTTATTACTATACTTTGAGAAAAATAAATAAAGTAGAAAAAATAGTTTTTAAAAGTATATCAATAAAGAAATTAAAAAATTTTAGAGAGAATTTTTTCAGAGTAAGTTGGCATTGTTCTTGTTAGATTTTAGCCTTTGCTTATAAGTTAAATATAAGTTTTTTTTAGAAGTATTATCTGCATTGCACCGTCAAGACAAGACTCAACTTGAAATTTACTATTAAAAGTGTTCTTTTATAATATGTGTACTTAAATAGTTTAATAGTTGATATTCTCACAAAACTTCAAGGAACATTAAATATGTTAAATAAATAAACAAATAGAATTTAAAAAACAGGAAAAAGTGAAAAATACAATCATAAAAATAAAAAGTGGGATATAAAAATGAAAAGAATAGACTATAAGAATGAACCCACTAGGCTTAGTGGTAGGAAAATTAGATAATATGTACAAGATCATAAATTTATGTTTGATCTTCAATGTCTCATCATTATAAGAAAAAAGGGTTAAGAAAAAGACTAAATATAAAAGAAAATTAAAATGCAATGTTGAAATGTATTTTTTCAGAACAAAATTGTGCAATATGAGGTGAAAAAGAGGGCATATCCGTGCAATAGTTAAAGTTAGAGATTGACAAAGTGTGCTAAGTGGGGTTTGAAGCTAAAATTCCCTACTCTACACAATTAATACCAAGAAAGAGACACTTGACTTGTCTTGAAAAATTGAATTAGTAGAGGTTAAACTTCATTTTTGTTTGCTATATAAATTTGAAAGACACAATGGTGAAACTCAACAAAAACATATAAACACACTAAATTCACAATAGGCTTTGGGCTTAATTATTCACAATGTTTTTTTTTTCTTTTAATTTGAAGAAGCAGTGAAGGAGTAAAATGAAACCCAAAAAGTTGCAATGTAGCAGTACTTGCTTGCAAATGAAGAAAACCCTAGAAATAGAAGTAAGACAGGTGGAGGAGGAGGGCAACTAAAAAGAAGAGAAAATTTGTAATTAAAGAAAGAAAAATACGACAGAGCCAAAATTGTCATAACCAAAGTTTCATATGGGGGCAGAGGCATCGATTCGTGAAGTCTCTATCTTACTCTCCCACATCCCAACACTCACTAATTATCCCATTCTTCCAAAAACCTCACTCACACACTGAAGTCTCCATACCCTCATTCTGCGCCAATGATGTTACTTAACTAATAACTTCTACACCAAAACACAGCAAAAATGCAATATTCTGAAAGAAAAAAAATGCAAATTCTTCTTAGAGCCGCGTTTTTCAGAGCTAGTACAATCATCACACCCCTCTCTAATCATGGACTTGCACTACACTACACAAGACTACATCCTTTTCTCTCTCTCTTTAACTGGTCAAGAATGACACATCAAAACTACAACTTAATTACAAAAGAGTTAATGATAATAAAAGAACATGGAAATATGGAAATAAAAAACACAAACCGAACCGTCTTATTCACGGCAGTTCCCACACACTCTCTTGACTTTCTAGTTTTTTCTCCTTTCTGTTGCTACTTTTCATCGTTTCGGATGTTTGCTTTTGCTTGCTGCGATCCTCTCTACTTTGTGACTTTCCCTTTTGAAGATATGGCAGAAGTGCCATCATCCATCTATCAAGGCAACAAGCGCATTCAAAAACCCTTTTGAGAACATGTCACCCCCACAACCCCAACAAATAGAAAAAACAAACACCCCCCATTAATTAAAAGCTTAAACCCAACAACAACAACAACACCTCTACCTAGTTCAACTCCAATGCAAGCATAGCCACCTCCTTGTTACTACTACCACTACTACCACACTTGTTCAATTACTACTCTACCTCGTTGTGTCTCATTCTCTTATCACAAGACTTTCTTTTGATAGGGCCCATTACTCCATAATGGGCGACAAGGGAGACACAACCAAGAAGCAACAGCAACAGCAGCAACCTCAATCTCACCTTCACCACCAACACCACCAGCAGCAACAAACACAACAACAACAAACTCAACAAATCTCATCTTCTCCCAAAGCCGAAGCTATCACAGAAGTTAGGCCAATCCACCACCATCAACAATTATCGCCAGTTGTTGTTGTAACTGGAGCACCCCCTTTCATTTCCAGTCCTTTGTATGTCTCCAGCGGTGCAAGTTCTTCACCTTATGAGCCTCAGTTTGAGACACTGAACCCCAAGAGACCCAGATATAGTGGACAATGGAAGCAGCTTCTACCTTCCCCTCCTGCGCAGCCAAAACAGTCCCAAATGGCCATGCTTCCCACCACAGAATCAAGCCCTTCACCAACCACACATACTTCATCAAATCCACAACAACCACAGACACAAACAGTTTCTTCATCAGACACTTCCTCATCTCCAACTCACTCTCTCCCATTACTCTCGGGAGGTTCTGGCCAAGAAGGGAGCAAGCAAGAGGGAGAGCAAGTTCACCAGCAACTCAGAAAGGGGAAATATGTGAGCCCAGTTTGGAAGCCCAACGAAATGCTGTGGCTAGCAAGGGCTTGGAAGGAACAATACCAAGGTGGTGGTGGATCTGAATCTTCTTCAAGGGCAGAACAACAACAGCAAGCGGAATTGGGAATCACAAGAGGTAAAACTAGGGCTGATAAAGATAAAGAAGTGGCTGAGTTTCTCAAGAGGCACGGGGTCAATAGAGATGCTAAAACTGCAGGTACTAAATGGGATAACATGTTGGGTGAGTTTAGAAAAGTGTATGAATGGGAAAGAGGGGGTGAAAGGGAACAAATTGGAAAGAGTTATTTCAGGCTTTCACCCTATGAGAGAAAGTTACATAGACTCCCGGCTTCTTTTGATGAAGATGTTTTTGAAGAACTTGCACAGTTCATGGGTTCCAGAATGAGATCCTCTCATGGCAGGGCAGGTTCATCTTTTGTGTCAGGAGACGAAGCTAGAACAGCTCTTGCTGCTGCAAGAGCTCTTCCACCACCACCTCGACCCTTCAAAGATGATGAAACCCCTCTGTCAGGTTTGTAGATAGTTCAAGCATGACAATGGGAAATCCCATGATCTTACTTTTGATTTTTATTTCACTTCCCCACTTTTCCTTCACCATCTAATCTTCAATGCAGTTTGCTAACGCAATTCCACACACAGTAAAGTTTCTGTTCTTAATTTTGTTTTTGGTAATTTTACTTTCCCTTTTATGGAATGCACAGTAATTTTGGATACATTCACGAAGGATTCAGAGGAACAGTATATTTCCTTTGATTCTCTGACCTTTACAACTATAAGCATTGTTTCCCGTCCTTATAGTGAAGAATAATTTATTAGAAAATAATCAATTTTCCAAGCTTGTCTTTTTAACCACCCACCTTGTCATTTGTTGCAGCTACGACGAAACAACTGGCCATAACAAGTGGGGGCGAACCTTTCTTTCATGGCTCAAGAGGGAGCTTATTAGGGTTAGACACACTCTTGGACGTTTCAGGTTCTTCTTCATCATCTAAAGAGCTTCGCAGAATTGGGAAGATAAGAATGACATGGGAGGAATCAGTGAGTTTATGGGCAGAAGAAGGGGAAATACATAGAGGGAGAGTGAGGCTTCAATCTTTGAGCTTTCTGAACGCCGATGAACTCACTTGCTTTGATGATGCCATGGTGCCTTGTCCCATGGAATATTTCGAAGATGGGCCTGTGAAAGGTTTTTCTGTAGACAGATTCGTTTCGGGACAGCAAGTCAAAGTTTTTGGCAGAAGAAAGTCTTCCCCAGCCTCAGATTCTTCTGGTGCCAAACCAAACCTGTTTCCTTAAATTAAACTACGTTGCCTTGTTTTACATATTCTAGGATTCTATCTAACTGTTTCATTGTCCCTCTTTCCCAGGTTTTGCTGAAAGAGTCCAACTTCCCTCCAAAGCACTTCCCATTAGATGTGAGTGCTCTTTTCCCAGTGGTCACTGCCCCTCATACCGTGTTCTAGCTAGTACTCTTTAAAGAACCTCTAATTTGATGTTTTCAATTTAGAAAGAAAAAAAAAAAAACAAAACTTTCAGCTATAACAACGAAAATCGTCCATTGCCACCGCAATCATTCTAGTTAGTTTTATAATATTAGGATTTTTCCTATTTGATTCAGCATAGTATGTGCTTATTTCATGTTCTTAAGAGTATAATATACTATTTTCTTAATTAAAACATTGACAAGCCATTAAAAAAGATTCATGGTCGTTGTTTATTGTTTCTCAATGACATTTTCTTCCTTGTCAGTTACAGAATTTAATGGTGAAATAAATGACTGATCTCTTTGAATCAATATCCTCATCCTCCCTCCCATTGGTAACCCTAAAGTAATAAAGCTATTTAACCAATCCTTAAAGCATAGAATATTTTATTAAATTAGTTCGAAACACTTCTTGTGCAGTAGTTTACTCTTTATATTTTAGAAATTACTGTATTTAGCAGTATTTCAAATATATCTGGGTTATGTTTTTAATTTGCTTAACTTAAGAAGACGATCCTTAAGGTGATTCCTTAAAGAATCAATTTGGAAGTTGAATCTTAAACAAAAGTGACACTGAACACACTGAAGTAGGAGTCTACCAAGTTTCTTATAGTTGCATTGTCATGGGAGATTGATCAGAGAATTATTATACTTTGTGTTGGTGTTGCAGCGGTTGCTACATTGGACTTTCGAGACCCAACAGAATACTACATGGAATGTCTCTTACGTGCGTCCCCACAAACCCTCCCAAGCCTCTACGAGTTAAAGCGTCACCTACAAGAGCCACCTCCGGAAGACCTACGTTTTCCTCTCCGAAGAGACGTGTACGAGGAACTTCCCCAAGGGAAGGAACTCTTCTTCACCACCACACCCGAGCCCTTGGACTGCAGAACCATAATGTACGACATCGTGGGCCCCATCATCCGCACCAACAACCCTAGCTTCTCCTTCGCCACGTCATCAAGCCGCGACTCCTTCATTCCCCTGTGGGACGAGTGCATCAACCGCGTCATCCAAAAATTCTGCCCCGAAGAACTCACCCTAATCCGAAAACCCACGTCACCACCGCCAGAATCAACGACCCAGTCCATCTTGCAAGACCAATGGCCCAACGTAACCGGTTTCGTCAACAATTACTGTCTCTGGAGAGGCGAAGAAACGCACCAGTTGAAAGAATCGCAACCCAATCCATCTACGACTTTGGTAGGGAAACTTCTGTGGACCTACATGGATCTTCCGTACATTCTCGGGTACCACGCGGTGGCCAACACGGTGACGTTTTGCGCGCTGAGTAGGTCGCAGGAGGGAATAATTAACCGCACCGATTTACACGAAGTGAATTTGAGCACCCCAGTGGAGAAGCTGAAAGCTCTGGTTCCGTGTTTCAGAATAGGGTTGTTGTTACCGATGTTGAGTAAGCGCTGCGCGAGTATAAGTAACTGCAAGGGGTTTACGTACAGTGATTTCGAGAGGGTTTGCTACGGTAACGGGGTGGTGATGGAGGTGACGCCGAGCACGTGCACGAGGCTGTTTATGGAGAAGCGGAAGTGGATGGCGGTGAAGGAGGTTTACGAGATTCTGGACCACAGGATACCGCATGCAGAAGTTTTGGTGGGGTTTTCGGAGGGGGAACTGGGGTTGTCGTTTAAGCCAAGAGGGTGTCGTTTGAAACCGGGGAACTGCGAGGAGTTGGTGGAGGCATTGAAGTTCGTGACGAAGGCCATGGTGGCTTTACACGACTTGTCGTTTATGCATAGGGATTTGAAGTGGGAGAAAGTGATGCGGCGGCGGGATCGGGAGGAGTGGTTTGTTTGCGGGTTTGACGAGGCGGCTGCGGCGCCGGAGCTGAAGGGACACGTCTCAGGTGCGCGTGGGGGGCACGCGCCGGAGATGGAACGGGGTTTGCATGGGGTGAAGGTGGATGTGTGGGGAGTGGGGAACTTGATTAGGACGTGTGGGTTGGGAGGGGTGCCGAAGATGCTGAGGGAGTTGCAGAATCGGTGCATGGAGCAGAACCCGGAGCAGAGGCCCACGGCGGCGGACTGCTACCACCACCTGCTGCAGCTGCAGTCGTCGCTGTCAGCCGCCGGGGGAGTCATGATGTGATTGATGATGTTAATGGAAAGGTATTATTTGGTTGGTTGGTTTTATTTAATGTGAGGAGAGATGAGATGATTCCGAGAGAATAACGTTGTTGGTGTTCTAGGTTTGGGTCGGGGTTTTATTATGTAACTTTTTTGGCATTGGATATTATTTGAATGCATTTGAAACGGGGGAAATGATTTTTTTTTTTCAAATAATGTTATTTGGCATGGATATTTTTTGGCTTGGAATGTGTTACTTTTTTTCATTCATTGGAAGTTTGACTTTAGATAAATTTAGATAATATTTAATTTATTTGTTTCATTTAATGTAATAATTCATCGTCTTTTCCGACCTCGTCCAAGTAGAACGTCCAAGTAGAAAGTAATATTAGGAATAACATGTAAAAATTATAAGAAAAATAAAACTAAAGAAGTGAAAAAATGTATATTTATTTGAACATTTTAGATGTGTTTGTGAGGAGTGTGGAAGGTAGGGCCTGCTGTAGAACGAGACATTGGAGTTGGGAGTGGAAATGGCGGCTGGTGGTGTCTGGGAGGTATGTTTCATCAAATCAAATCCAAACCAGGAATTCAAACTCTGTTATACGTGCAGTGCAGTCGAGTTCAGTGGAGCAGTGTTTTTCAGTTTAGTGGTACGTCTCTTTACTCAACCATTGTTTGGTAGCATCTAAGCATGTGTTCTTCAATGAAGGTAGGTGAGAAGCTTCATCTATTATCAATCTTTTCTCATATCTACCTTTATTCATCTTCTCCACATCTGAATACCACAGTATCCAAATTAATTAAAGAGAAGTTATAATTATTTAAAGAAATTTACCTTTATTTGTGATAGATAAATGACTAAAAAACATGATAAAATCACACAATTGGGTCAGGTATTAAAACTTTTTAGTTCGTCCTTTAAGAATCCATGTTTACTTTACTTTACGGATTATAACAAGAAAAAATAGGTTAAATATATGCAGAGAAAATAATCAGGTAAGAAGAACAGAAGATAATTGAAATAATAGAGTCAATTTTCAAATACTATGACGAAAGATTGCTGTTTTTGGTTTGTCTAAATCACTACTTTTCAAGCTGGTTAGATGGTAGGATTTGGTTAAGGTAACCATCACGAATGCCATTCATTTATAAATTATCTATTTTAACAAGTGAATATATTATAATTTTAGTTACTTTTTCAGATTTATGACCGATTATATGATAATTGTAAGATAGGTAGTTTGGTTGGTAGAGTATCATAATAACAATTGTATGAACCCATTTCATATTAATGGAGCTTTTTTTATTGCGATATTTGCTACTTTGCAAAACTTGCTGTGTTACAATGTTATATGAAGAAATTATTAAAAATTTAGTAGACAATCAGTTTTTATTAAAAAATGTAATTACACATATAATCAATCAACTTAATAAGCGATGGAAAACGAGAACTTCATGGATGAATATTGACAAGTTGCATAACCATAAGTTTTTATGTTTCATTTCACAATAATGGAAAAACTTATATTGGTACCCTATTTTTGGTATCTATTGGCCTTTGAACTGATTGAAAAGTATATACTACATTAATTCTCCTAAAACTAATGTATTATTTACTTTCTATGTTAGTTTAAATTATATTTAATATAACCTATGTCTAAAATTCTTCACATTTCACATCAATCGTTATAACTATATTAATTTTCTTACAACTAATATAGTATTTATTTTCTACATCAATTCAAATTATAATCGACCTAGGACATTTGTTCCCACTCAAACCATTTATTCTCATATCATAAATTGTAGTATTCTACTTTTTCTTTGAATTAAAGAATAATCTTGTAGTGAAGTATTAAGTTTGCAGTGAAATTTGAATAAAACTTGTAAAGGGAAACATTACATATAATTGTGATTAAATTCTTCCATATTTAACAATACTAGGTAGTTTATTAACCTAGAAATAAACAATAAAAACAACAACGAAAAGAATTGAAACAGAAAGCTACTTTGGGTATGGACGAAGAATATTAATGACCAAAATCTTTTCATAGGGATTGCACGCGGTCTTATAATTAAAGATTAACGTGTCTCTTTTAAGTTTTCATACAAAGGTGAAAGTAATGAGATCAACGTAAAGTAAGAAAGTTGTATTTTGTATGTATTGATACTGGAATCTTTTGCTATTAACTTTTCCTTTCACACTCAACAAATTATTACAACTTGAATGACAAACCTTTTTTTTTTTAGTGATCAGTTTAAAGACATAAATTTCGACCTTTGAATGTAGGTGAGGTGGTATGTCTTTCTTTCTCCTCCAATAAAGGAAGTAGGGAATCCTTATTCTTCACGAAAAAGGGGAATGGTTGATTATCTGTAAATTTAATTTCGTCTTACAAAATAAGATTCAAGGCCTGTTTTGTTTGAATTTTTTAAGAAAAATGTTTTCAAATAAATTTTGTTTCAACATTATAATAATATGTATGCTTTAAAAGAAAATAGAAAATCTTTAAATGAAAATGGTTTAAGTACATTTGTTTTTCAAAAATTATTTCTAAAAAAAAAAACTACATATCGCATAATCGCTTCTTTTTTTAGTCTGAATAAACATCACACAATAATAGTTATAATTAGCGAGTTAGATTTCGGCTCAAATGTATATAATGAACATATTGGGTGAGTTTCTTTAAACTTATTAAGTTTTTAAGAAAAGTGATCTATTTATGGGTGATTTTTATAAAATCGGCTTAAAATTAATGTTTGGTTACATTTATAAAATGTATTTTTAATTAAGTATTATTAACTTCTCTGGCTATTATATTATAAAAGTTTTTTTTCTATTATTGTACCGATATTTAAAAAAATTGGAAGTAGAAAAACTACTCTAATTTAGCTGACTTTATATTTATTTAAATTAAGAATAATGATGATTAAAAGTAAGCACCAGTAATA
>Ga0123340_1007796_pt1 | contig 10204 bp, 10 predicted proteins | sample SirMexnodulemix_FD_89961 | JGI IMG/M metagenome (GOLD analysis project Ga0123340, IMG submission 89961) | Root nodule microbial communities of legume samples collected from Mexico - Siratro Mexico nodule mix | ecosystem: Host-associated > Plants > Roots > Nodule | place: Mexico: Nepantla...
ATAAAAATTTCTATAAAATGTACATGACTTAATTTTAACTAATAAAAAATTAGTATTAATTAATTTCTTATTTTTATTTCTCATGTTTAATATTAGCTTTTTTCTTAGTTTCATTTCATATAAATATTTAATATTAATTCTTTTCTTATTTTCTTTCTCAAAATTGTTTATGGATAAACTAATAGAACTTTAGAAACGGTCAAACTCTGAATAATTACCAGTTTTGAAGATTCCCTTCATAGATGTTGCAGACCAACATATGCATAAGTTAGTGCTGGCCACTCTCCGAACTTTCAATTATCTTACTAAAAATCAAGCTAGCATATATAGTATTCTTGTTCTTTCGTTTTATTCCAATTGAATTTTGTTCCTATTGGTCAAACTGGATTGAAGTTAAAATTCCTTATTGCTTTGTGTATATAGTTACTTCAAAAACTTCTTATTTATAATATATATAAAGGAGTTTTGTAAAGGGTAGCTAGACATCTTTTAATATCACATGGTATAAATTATTAATATTTTTTAACAACGCAATATACTACAAATTATTCACTATTTTTCATATAACTATTATTATTAATTTTAATTTCTTAAAAGAATTTATAAAAGTACGGAATATCTCTTTTTATTAATAAATTATAATAAGGATTGAATAAAATATTGAATATAATTCACTTATAATAAAAAAGTACATTCAAATCGATAAGGGAATAAAAAAATGACAAGCAAAACTAAAATATAAATATTTGAAAGTAAGTTGAAATTTGATAAGATACGATGATACAATTTTTTGTGGTTTAACTTTATTTTTCAGTAAATTATATACTATGTTATTGTATTAAGTCATGTAAAGTTATAAAAACCTACCACAATTCACATTTTAAACTTTCTCTTTAAAATTATGTGATAGATAATATGCTCTAAAAACAATAGGTTATGACATTGGATTAAATAATTAATTATTAAAATGTATAAGATAATTATTAGTTATAAAAATAACTAATTTATGACATGGTTTTTTTATCAACAAAAGATAAATTAAATTAAATAGGAACACATAAGGCTATTCCAACCCTTTATAAATATTTCACTTCAAAATACCCGATTAAATAAAAAAAAAAAAAAGTTTATGACATGGTTAATGGAATACTTCGTATTCTGATAGGTATAGGTTGAATTATTTCCCGTGTTCTCTTAAATGGGATGTAGTAGAGGGACACAACACTAACCACCTTAATTGATGCACTTATGAGCATGTTCGATAATCAAATACTAGGTGTCCATGGAATCAGAACCACGACCATTTGGCAACAGTGAATTTCCAAGTGTTGTCTATTTATGTGCCACAGAATGTGGTTGCCAAGTAAACATGATAGCAATATGAGATGGTACCACAGTGATCACATGTGATGGATATAAGTTGGAAATGAAGTAACAAGAAGATGTCATTAGGTTTGTGCACTGTCACTACAACGTCCATACCTATTAAACGCACACAAAAATCAAGATCTATTTCATATGTACATTTTAGGCGTGATGCATGCGATATATATGTATATATTATCTGTTTGTGCTTTGATTTGAGATCAAGACTGAAAACAATTGATGGAACATAACCCATCGAACAAGCCAACAAAAGGTGGCCATACATGGATTAACATACCTTGGAGAATAATATAGCACCCACTCCCACTCAGTAATCTCTATAAAGCTAAGCATGGCTAAAATTTGTGGTCCTCTTTTAGTAGAAGATTCTTCTTCTCTTTTTTAGTATAAAATCGGAAAACTATCTTATGTTTAATTTGATTTTTGAAAAATAAAATTCTCTTATAATCTGGAAATGTTTCACTACAAGAAACATGCACATTAGTTACCGGAAAATAGTATCGGTTATAGAAACATTATTAGAGTCTATTTAGTTAACTCTAACTAAATAATAAAACATTTAAAAAAGTTTAGCGATAGCCAAAATAACTTGAGAGTAAAGTGTTAAAATAGAAAACAATAAAACAATACTAAGATTATATATTACTTTAAATTAGTAAGTTCTAGGAACAAGCAAACAAGAATATAAATATATAAAAAAAAATTAACGTTTGTGTCAGTTTAAATATTGCTAGAAAATATCATTTTATTACGTGTAGTATCGGCTTAATCGACGTCAGCTTAACTGATATTGTGAGCAGTTAATTTTTTTTGTCGACCTGACTAGCACTTAAAGTAAGAAAAAAAATATAAAAAAATAATAATTCAGCTTGTGTTCTAACTAACACTTAGTGTAAGACAAGAAATAAAAAAACAATTGGGTCTTCATATTTCTACTTTCCCTCTTTCCTTTGAAATTGCGAGCGCGAGCTCTAACACTGACATTCTTTCATTTTTGTTATTTTCAGTTGAAAAGAATGTTAAGGCAGAATTTAATAAGGGGATGAATTTAACTTTCAAAATTTTTTATCAAATGTGGAAAAAGATTGAAAGAGAAAAGAAAATTCTTTGATTGGGACAGTTTATTGTAAGATTAGAAGTAACACAACCGAAAATTAATTTATTGAATTTTAAAAGCAATCAATTAAAATAATTTTGAAAACAATATAATAAAAAAACAATCAATTCAATCCAAAGAACAATCAATTAAATTTTTATTCTCATAAATCCACACAATAACCAATTAAACTCCAAAAACAGCAAATTTAAAATCATAGAATTCTTGTTTGAAAAATTTAATCAATTAAATATGAAAAGCAATTAATTAATTTTCCTAAGTTAAACAATCAATCAAAAAATGCAATCAGTTAAACTTGCAAAACAGCACATTGAAATTTTGTCAAATTCTTACAAGAAGATCACAATCAATTAATACAGCGAAACGGTCAATTTGAAAGAATAATTTTCGAATTGACTTTGACCTTAGAAGCTTTAATAAAGATGGTATTGTACTGAAGACTGGAATCCAAAATTTAAAGACTATGAGTTATGCAGAAACAGGAAATAGACAATCAAAAGTCAGTGGTCAACAGGTACTAGAAGGTCAACAAATTTCAACGCAGGAAGTTTTGTTAGTTTTAGAGTTGATTTTCTGTGTCTGATTAAAAGCCCATGCATTTGTAAACTTTTAAAACTATAAATAGAATGTAGTTGAAGAAGTAAAAAAAAATGGACAAAGTAGCATAGGATTGGACAAAACGATAATAGTAAGGTTTCGTAGTTCAGTTTGTACAGTTGTTAGTTTTCTGTTTTTAACATTTTGAGTTATATGCAATCTATTCGAGTTCTTCTTTGGTTGTTCATTCTCTTTACTTTTCACATTCTCTTAGTTTACTCTTTGTAATGAAGTTCAAATTGATTCTAAAAATGGATAACAGTGATTTGAAAACCATGTTAGACGATGCTATATTTTAGTGCTTTCCTTTTTCAAAAGTCATTCCATAATTTTGTTTCCAACTGAAAATGGGTTTCTAAGGACACAGAACTGATTCATTACATGTTTCTTCATTATTGTTGAATATAACACTGGTAGAAAAAACAGACTTAATCGTGGTTCTACAAGGGTTACAATCGTGGTTCTGAAATCACAATAGACAAAACCGCATTAAAAAGTAAGGAAGATATCATCGCGTTTGTATAACCGCGATGAAAAGTATAACATACCACTTCGGTTCTTAGTGCAACCGCGGTGGTAAATTCAATTTTTTTAAAAAAAAATAGCGATACACCTCTGCCTCAGCCTCTAGATCTAGCTCTGCCGATGCACCTCCGCCTCTGCCTTGACTACCACTGTTGCCTCCCCCACTTCTACCAACACTGTTAGTTCCTCTACCACTGTTATAGTCATTACCTCTTCCTCCATCGTAGTTATTAGATCTACCCCACGACTATTGCCATATCCCCCTCTATTATAACCACCACCACCACCACAATCATTACTACCAACAGGACAAAGAGCACCACATTTGTTACATTCAACCTTTCCACAGTTCCATTCCAACTATTGAAAACACAAAATATCCTCCATAAAAAAGGGGCAAAATAAGAAAAGAAAATTGGAGAGTAAAATCTCAAACCTTGAGTTAGGGCAATGGCAGTCACCATCTCTACCACTTTCGCCACCGCGGCCACCACCTTGCCCACCACGATCACCACCTTGATACCCACTTGTCACGATTAACACAAAATTAAGACATTTTACGATTCAAAAAAAGATAAGGAAGCAAATTTAGAGAGAGTATTCGAAACCTCGTCCGCCGAATCCTCCGCCTCCACGACCACTGTGACCGCCGCCGTCGTTACGCCCATATCGCCCACCATCGCCACCAATCCAGTGACGGAGAAGAGAGACTAAACTCGTAGGGGAACTCAAACCGAAAAGCAAAAGGGGCATCTGAGTTTCAATGGCTGTAAACAAGGGGTCTCGTAGTATTCCTAAAACAGGGGATACTAGCGCGGTTTTTAGTGGGAACTGCGGTGGTATCCCACGTACCATCACGGTTGTTTAAACAATCGCCTTTATATCTTCCTGCAATTTTTTAATTTTAAATATTTGTGTGCTTTACCATTGCGGTTCTCACTCCAATCGCAGTGGTATCTCTTACAATGTTAATACAATTGCGGTTGTTGTGGACAACCCGGTGGTATGGTTGCACTTAATTTCAAAAATGCCACCGCGTTGTTTTAAATTGCAGTTCCCTCTTAACCGCGATGATATCTTGTCGTGGAATGTGTTTTTTCTACTAGTGTAATAGGCTTAGCCGGTATTTTCTATTAGTCTGATACTATCTTTATGTATAAATAAACAACCCCTATGTGTGTATGTTACACAAGGGAGATTAACTCGTAATTATTTTCTCCTTTATTTTAACATGGTATCAAAAGCCTAGGGTTAGGTTAAATTTTTTTTTTTTATGAACCTACTGTTCACTGTTGTTTTTCCATAGTTGTCTTCGCTGCTCTTATACACTGTTTCGCTGCCCTACTCTGTTGTTTTCTATCGCTGCTCTTATTGATTAGAGTTCGTTTGATTTTTTAGGATTTTTCTCCTTCATTTAAGATGGTTTCTCTCACTTCATTTATGGCGTCTTCCGCTGCCTTCAATGAATTTCTTAAATGGTATGAGGATCGTCAAAACTCTGGTTTCACTGCTTCTATTGCACTTAAAACACATACAAGTACATCTTTTGTTGGCATTACTCATTCCAATTCTCTTGGTCCTTGGGTTCTAGACTCAGGTGCCACAAATCACATTACTGGTAATAAAAATTTTTTTATCTTCTATGTCTACCTCTTATGTTCTATTACCATGGCTAATGACTCTAGGGTCTCATCTCATGGTGTTAGTACTATTCATCTCTTTCCTTCATTGTCTATTGGTAATGTTTTCTATGTTCTTGGGTCTCCCTTTAACTTATTATATATTAGTCGTCTCACTCGTTCCCTTGATTGTGTCATTTCTTTTCCCAAAGATTCTATTTGTTTACAGGACCGGAGTTTAGGATGGATAATTAGCACCGGATGTGAATCTCATTGTCTTTATAACCTACGAGCATCTGCACATGTTGGCACGATTATGGATTCTCCATCTCTCCTTAATGCTTAGTTGGGTCATCCTAGTCTTGCCAAGATGCAACAACTTGTTCCAAGTTTGTCCAAGTTATCCAATTTGTCTTATGAGTCATGTCATTTACAAAAACAAAGTCGAAGTTCTTTCCCTAGTAGTGTTTCACAACGTGCTTCGCCCCTTTTTGCCTTAGTTCATTCATAGATTTGGAGACCAAGTCGTGTTAAGTCTAATTTAGGATTCCAATATTTTGTTACTTTTATTGATGATTTTTCAAGATGTACTTAGATATTTTTAATGAAAAATCGTTCTGAGTTATTTTCTATATTTCAATTTTTTTAATGAAATTAAAAATCAGTTTGGAGTTTCAATTCAAATTTTACGCAGTGATAATGCTTGTGAGTGTATCTTTCCCATTTTTTTAGCACTTTTATGAAATCTCATGACATTCTTTACCAAACTTCATGTGCTTATACACCTCAACAAAATGGGGTGGCTGAGCACAAGAATAGACATCTTGTGGAAACTACTTACACTTTTAATACATGATGGGGTTTCTCAACGATTTTGGGGTGATGTTATTCTTAGTGCATGTTATTTAATTAATCATATGTCATCTTCAGTTTTAAAGAATAAAATTCCTCATTCTATTTTATTCCCTCATGAACCTCTTCATCCCTTACCTCTTAAAGTTTTTGGGTTTAGTTGTTTTGTTCACAATTTTTGACCTAGTCTTGATAAATTATCTGCTTGATCACACAAATGTGCCTTTTCAGGATTCACTAGATCTCAAAAAGGATATAAATGTTTCTCATCCTATTCTGACCCTACTTCATTTTTGCAGATGTCACATTTATTGGGTCTTCTTTTTATTTTAAGTCTTTATCTTCTCCACCTATGTCTCCATCTAGTCAAGTACATATTCCAGTTGTCTTTGATAATCCGGTTATATCTAGTATACCTAAAGATTCCTTTCATTCACCACCTCTTCAGGTTTACAATCATCATCAAACTTTTCATTGTCCATTCGACGACTCTCTTCTTGTGTCAGCTCTTTCACCCCCTCCGACTCCGATAGTTGAACCTGCTCTTCCCATTGTTATTCGTAAAGATATACGTTCTACTCATAATTCCTATCCACATTATACTGCATTAAGTTAGTTATCATAGACTATCTCAATGTTTGATGAAATAAGTGCTCTTCAGAACAGTGGAACTTGGGAACTCATTCCTTTACCTTCTGGAAAATTTGTTGTTGGTTGCAGGTGGGTTTTTTATATCAAAGTTTGTCCTGACAGTACTATTAACCGTTTTAAAGCTCATCTAAAGGTTATATACAAATTTTTAGTTTAGAATATGGTGATACTTTTTCTCCAGTGGCAAATATGGCTTTTGTTCGCTTATTCATAACTATGACAACTCTTCAAAGATGCTCTCTTTATCAATTAGATGTCAAAAATGCTTTTCTTAATGGGGATTTGCAGGAAGACATTTATATGGAGCAACCTCCAAGTTTTGTTGCTCAGGAAGAGTCTTCTAGATTGGTATGTCGTCTCCACAAATCTTTATATGGCCTTAAGCAGTCTCCTAGGCCTTGGTTTGTAAAATTTAGTAGTGTTGCTCAACAATTTGGTATGACTTGCAGTGAGGCAGATCATTCAATTTTTTACTGTCAGCCAATTGCTGGGTCCATCTATCTAGTGGTATATGTTGATGATATTGTTCTTACAGGTAGTGATAACCATGACATCTCTCAAGTTAAACAACATATTTGTCACCACTTTCAAACCAAAGATCTTGGCAAACTCAAATCTTTCTTGGGGATTGAGGTAGCATAATCTAACAATGGTATTGTTATTTCTCAAAGGAAGTATGAATTGGAAATTTTGGAGGAAATTGGATTAATGAATTCAAAAATTTTTGATACACCCATGGATCCTAATGTCAAACTTCTATCTAGTCAAGGGGGGCCTCTTTCAGATCCTGAAAGATATAGAAGATTAGTTGGAAAATTGAATTATCTTACTATTACTCGTCCTGATATTTCATTTGCAATTAGTGTGGTGAGTCAATTTCTTAATTCCCCATGTATTGATCATTGGAATGCAGTCATTTGTATATTGAAGTATATTAAAGGTTCTCCTGGAAAAGACTTACTATATGGTCATAATAACCATAGTAAAGTTGTATGTTATTCAGATGTTGATTGGGCAGAATCTTCGTCTGATAGAAGATTTACTTCTGGATATTGTGTTCTTATTGGTGATAAATTGATTTCTTGGAAAAGAAAGAAACAACATGTTGTGGCAAGATCTAGTGTTGAAGTATAATATAGAGTTATGGCCTTATCTACTTGTGAGCTTATTTGACTTAAGCATTTACTTAAAGAATTACAATTTGGAGATACCACTCAAATGACACTCATATGTGATAATCATGATACTCTTCATATTACCTCAAATCCTGTCTTTCATGAAAGGACCAAAAATGTTGAAATTGATTGTCATTTCATTCGAGAGAAAATTATATCTAGAGACATCAAGACTAAATTTTTTAATTCGAATAATCAGTTAGCTGATATTTTTTACTAAATCTTTACGGGGACCTAGAATTAATTATATTTGTACCAAGCCTGACACATATGATTTATATGCACCAACTTCAGGGGGAGTGTTGAATATAATGGGCTTAGCCCATATTTTCTATTAGTTTGTTAGTTTTATCTATAAATAAATAGCCCTTATGTGTGTATTTTACACAAGGGAGATTAATTCATAATTATTTTCTCTTTTATTTTAACAATTATCCTTCCTTAGAAGTTGAAGATTACTAAACCATGGTTTCAATGTCTGTTTTTGTTTATGAATTGGGTTTTATTTTTCTTTACTACATTCCTATTCAATTCACATTAGTTTACCTTTTTGTCATTTACATTTGAAGTTTACATTGCACTTTTCTTTCTAGTTCATCTTAAATCAATCTCGGTTTACTATTTTATAATGCTTTGCTTTATATTTCTGCAAATTAGTTTTCTGTCATTTATGTTTTTGCAATTTACTTTCTCACACTTTACATTTCCAGTCATTTACTTTTCTCCAATTTAATTTTCTGTTTCATTTCTATTGTTTTATGTTACAATGTATTTTACTTTCATGTTTTTAATATTATGTCATTAAATTTCCAAGTGTTACAGACGGTCCACTAGATGATCGTCTACAGACAGTTTACTATTCACTTTGCCTTATGTTTTAGTTGTTTACATTTTAAATTCAATTTCTATTTTCACCTAAGTTTGGTTTGTGAATCAAAGCATGCCAATCAACCAAGTCAATTAGTGTGTGTTCCTTGGATTCGACATATTTTGAAAACGCTCTACGACTAAACGTTTATCCCAAATCTATGTGTATATGATACCTGAACTTTTTATCCATTTATTACTTGTGACAGTTTGGTATGCTTGCCAAACAACCATCACTTATTCTATCCTAACTTTAACTAACCCTTCCAAACAAGGTGGATGAACACTAAATAAACTATATTAGTATTTAAATAATATTTATTATATGGAAGATTTTCTACTTTACTTTTACCACATTTATAAACTTCATATTGTCTTAGCCTAATTTCTTCTAAGGTCTTCTCAAGGTTAAGACTCTATTTCCATTATCATATCAAAAGTAAAGAGCAATAAAATATTTGGAAGATTTTCTACTTTACTTTTAACATTTATAAACTTCATATTGTGTTAGTCTAATTTCTTCTAAGGTCTTCTCAAGGTTAACACTCTACTTCCATCATCATATCAAAAGTAAGAGCAATAAAATATTTGCAAAAGTTAAAAGTGCTTAGTTCTAAAGAATACTCGTTCTTTGTCTTAAAGAATACTCGTTCTTTGTCTTAAATGAAGATAAAAAAAAAATGACCATGAGTGTATTATTATGATCGGTGTAACGAAAAAGTGACAATAAAAGAGTATATGGAAAAGCTAAAAGTGGCTTAGTGTTAAAGAATGCTAGGTCTTTCTATAAAGGGAAGAAAAAGGAAATGACAAAGAGTGACTATTTATGAATGGTGTCATGAATAAGTGACAGTAATAGAATATGTGGGAAAGCTAAAAATGATTTAGTGTTGAAGAATACAAGATTTTTATTCGATGGGAATATAAAGAGAATGATCAAAAATGACATTTTGTTATTGGTGTAAGGAAAAAGTGATAACGACAATAGTCATAATTAAATTTTGATTATTGAAACCTTTCATAACCAGAAAACTAGATGTAACTCATGAAGGTACAGTTGGCTCCAGAAAGGGGATTGAATGGTGCCTAAACTCAAATTGCGGAATATAAACAATTCAAAGGAATACAAAATCAAAGTGTAAGGGAGAGAAAAGTAAACACAAATTTATACTAGTTCACCTTATAACAAGAGCTACGTCCAGTCTCCTTCAATCCTAATCTCTCCCTAATATTAAGACCTATAAATAATGAGAAAATCTCTCTTAATAGAGAGAACAATGACAACTCACACGGTATACTTCACAAAGTGAAGGATTTACAATGGTTAAGTACACAACTCTGTTTCTAATTTAGTCTTAATAGCAAGATATAAACAATGAATTCACTCACAATATCTTTCTTGAATTTCTTCGTGC
>Ga0123340_1007800_pt1 | contig 10202 bp, 4 predicted proteins | sample SirMexnodulemix_FD_89961 | JGI IMG/M metagenome (GOLD analysis project Ga0123340, IMG submission 89961) | Root nodule microbial communities of legume samples collected from Mexico - Siratro Mexico nodule mix | ecosystem: Host-associated > Plants > Roots > Nodule | place: Mexico: Nepantla...
GTAGTATATTGTAATAACTTTCTAGTATAATGTATAGTAATATTTGTCTAAGTTTATTGTAACAACTTTCTACTTTATGTTTATAATGTTTGTGTCATTACTTAGAATTCTTGTGTTTGTAGAAACTTGAAATTTGAATTTAGTTTGTGTTGTATTTGAGATATTAGATTTTGAATTTTGAATTGAGTATGTGTTGAATTGGAAATCTGAATTTTAGTTTTGGTAGCAATTTGGCATTGGGCAACAGCGAATAGCTGCTACCATTTAAAAAAAAAAAAAACTGGCACATACCAGCGCGGTTCCTTCTACAACTGCGTTGGTATGTGCCAGTTGCTGTATATTTTTGGACCTTCTTTGCCATTTTTCAACGCGGTTTCTAGAGAACCGTGGTGCTATGTTATACTTTCCATCGCGGTTGTACAACCGCGTTTGTATCTTCAGTACTTTTTATCGCGGCTGAATCAAACGCGGTTGTACAACCGCGCTTGTAAGCCTTATACAACCGCGATTAAATATCTTTTTTCTACTAGTGATTGTACATATGTATGCACATGTTGTTAAGTTTATAAGAGGTAGATTTATGGGTTACTCAAGTTGTTTGGATTGATTTAAATTTTCTTTTAAAATTCAAATCAAGTCAAATTGAATCACATAAAATAAAATAAATAAAAGAACTTGTTTTTATATTTATCTGCGAATCAAAGAATGGATTCGGGAATTGGTTACGTGTGGGGAAGATATTAGCACCCCACAACGCCTATTCAAGGATAGTACCTTTAATCAAAATGAACAATAACAAATATGGTTTTTAAAATATTTAAAATTTCCAGAAAAATAAAAATAAAATAATCAAAGCAGGGACATTTAAAAAATAGCAAAAATAGCAAGTTAAAAGAAAACAAAAATGAATGTTTTTTAATTTTGAAAATTTTATATTTTTTATTATTTTTAGAAATTCAATTTCCTTTTGGATATCATTAGACAAGTACGACCTTTTGATAATCAAAACAAAATTAAAACCTTTCAAATTAAGTCATGCATAACGAGAATGGTCATGTGAGAATTTAATCAAAAATTTATTTATAACAATATTTTTATTGTGAAATAAGAATGAATGTTAAAGTAAGCTCAAATAAAAATAGTGAAACATAGTAATATTGTAATGCAAAGAATAATTTAATGGACCAATAACCCAACATAAAAAAAAAACTGTCAAAGCTTTTTTTTTATTTAATTTTACTAAATGGGTCAAAGCCTAACTATGTCAATCTCTCTCATTATATTTTTATTTATTCTCTTTTTTTTTATTTCCCTCGTTATATTTTTATTTATTCTCTTTTTTCATTACTTTTTATTTGGGCCAAACCCATCTTTTACTTAACAATCATTTCATTCACTTTCTCAATGTCTATGATAAGACGTCGGTTTTCACTTCAATGCCTATACTTCATTCTTTCATGCACATTACTAATTATGCCACACACTTATTTTTTATTCTTTTATAGTTTTTTTTTTTGTTGGGCCAAGCCCATTTAACACACCACATGTAAATTTTTTCAGAACTCACTTAATCTTCTCTTTTGTTTTACGACTTCTTCCTCTACCTCCATACTTTCTTGAGGCACCTCCATACAATTGTAGATTTTTCATATTGTCCTTATTTTTTTTATTGCACAGTCAATTATATCCTTCTAAACCCTACACCTCCATACATTCTTCCACTTGAACTCGCCGCCACCCGAACCCGCGCCACCAGCTATGTGCCGCCACTGTGAGGAGCGTTTTCTGCTTTCGTTGTTGTTCTCCAACACTGTGTGGAATGATTGTACAACCAGTTTTCTGCCGCTTCAAAAAATTTTGAAGATTACCTAGCATCACCTCAAGTTCTTTCTCCACTTCATGCCATAGCTACTCATAGTTTTCCTACATTAATATACTCTCAAATCAGTCAGGTTGTATGGATTCCTTACACTCCCTATTTTCTTCATAATAAATTTTATTTTTTTTATCCACATTAAAATTAAGGCAAATATTTATCACCAAATACCAGTGGAGCAACCAGCTTATGGTATTATTTTATTTCAATTTTGGGATATATTATGATATATTGAATAGTAGATTGAAATAAGTTTTTCACTCATTTTAATCCTTTTGATTCTCATTCATTGAATAAGTTTTTCAATCTTTCGGATTGAGCATTCAGAAGAGAAACCAAAGGCAAAATTGTCCCTCCACCCCACGACACCCACTTCCCTCTCCCTTCTCCTTCCATTACTCTTTTCATTAACAACAGTACAATACCTTCAATGGTAACTGACGATGGATACGATGAACACGACGGATATAAATGACACAACGGCAACTCTTCACATGACTCTTCTTTACTGTGACAACAAAATTTGTAAATTTTGAAGGGTGGGATATATGGAGGTGTAGGTTGGTGAGGGTAAATCAGACATTGTACATTTTAATGAGAGGTAGTTTGAGAATTTTGAAAATGTATGGAGGTGGAGGAAGAAGCCATCTTGTTTTCACTCTCACATTTAGTGCCAAAGCCTTTTGGTTGGGAGAAGCCCATCCTCACAATACACTATTTTTACCCTAATGTATTCAACACCAAAAATGTGCATGAAAATTGTAGCTACGCCAAAGTAAGTTTGGTGCAAAAAAAAATGTTTTGTTTATAATGCAAATTCAGGAAATTACAAAAAAAAAGAAAAAGAAACGAAGCGTGATGAAGAAAAAAAAAATAGAGAAAACTCAATGAAGTGGATTAAAATGCAAAAAATGAAACTCAAAACACACATTGTGATGTAATCAATTCTCAGCGTAAGAAGTTAAGGTTTTCCGACGAATGAGCTTGATGCTTCGCCGGAGACAACAATACAAACAAGATTTTCATTATTATTTCATATATCATGACGACAACAGAAAATGAACAGTGATGTTAATCATAAAAGATGATTTGTGAAGCGTGCAATCCAAACAACAATGAACAGTGCACTTTTATGAAGATGATGAACAATACAAAATATGTAGTAAAAATGAACAGTGTATAATGTAATGCGTTCAAACAGAGGAAGCGTTGATCATTACTTACTTGTTGAAGCGCATAACTTCCAAGGAAAGTGTTCTTTGTCTCCGAAGCACGTTTGCTTCTTCTCCGACGAAGTGCTTCTTTCACAAAAACCTCACCAATTTTTGCCTCAAAAGATCTCAAACGTTTTATGAGCACCAAAGATTTGTAACTGTCTACCAGTGTGGTAAAAAAAATTTTAGAATCCTCTCTTATACAGGCACTATGCATCCCTCATCGGTTTTGCTAGTTCAAGTTTCAGTTCCCAACCGAAAGCTCTAGTGCCATAAATCTCACAAAAAATCCAGTGCATCATTCTATAGCTAAGCATATAGAGATTAGACATCATTTCATTAGAGAGAAAGTTAGTAATGGAGTTTGTGAAATCAAATTTATTGAGTTTGAAAAATAATTAGCATATTTTTTTACTAAACCACTTGCTAAAAATAGATTTAATTACCTTAGAACTGAGCTAGGCATACTAGATTTATTAAACATAGCATAAATAGGTACTGCATCACTTTTTTGCTCATTGTCGTGAAAATAAACCAATTTATTCGACTGCGAATTGATTTATTTTTCCCCAGTGAACTATTGTTTTAAATTTCAGTTTAATTTTTTCTACATTGAAACATGATCTGTATAACTTCTTTTGTGCTATGTTACAAGACAAAAAGTGCTTGTAAGACCAGTGGAAATCTATTGATGGATTATGGTGAGTAGACTTAAGCATGCAAAGGGAATTGATTGAAGCTAAACTTCCCAACTACTCACATTTGACCACATTGAACCATACAATGCCACATGTTTTTATACCATTGGTAGTCACAATGTCTGCGTGAATTCAACAAAAGGATCATCAACACTCCAAAGTTTGTGAGATTGGACTGGCTCAAATCAGAAATGTTGCTGGAAGTTAGTGAACTGATGGAATATCAAGGACTAGAGTGGTTTCTTGGACTGACTGGAAATGTATTTCCAGACTTGGTGAAGGTGTTTTTCACCAATCTAAAAGTGAAGGAAGATAAGTCGGAATCTAGAGTTAAAGAAGTAACCATGAAGATAACTCCTTCCATCTGGATGACAGTAGTTTGACTCAAATGTGAGGGGCTGAAAATAAGCAAGGGAAACATTGAAGCATTGGCTGATTACAACAAAATATCATTCTGCAAAAATTGCTTGAGGGATATGCGTGGCATCATGAGAGGATTTAGTGTCAGAGGCTTGACAATGAATCCAAGGATCATAACTTTCATAATAGTATGGATCATGACGCCAAGAGGACACAATCACGCGGTTTTACATGAGGAGGATCTCATCTTAATGTACTGCATTGTCAATAGATTGAGATTCAACTGACCTTATGTGTTGGAAGAACAAATGGAGAAAGCCAACGGCTGCTGGATTATAAGATACCTTATGTTGTGCTTATCTGAAGATTTATTGAGTACTTCCATGTACCACTTAAAGGAGAACTTGTTGAACCAATGAAACAAAACTATGAAGTGTATGATCCACATTGCACAAGATTGGACTAACCAAGATAAATAATGAGTAGTGGATATGTCAAGCTAATGCTGCATATGCTGGTGTTGGAAAAACTGATGAAGATGCTCCAGAAGAAATGGCTAGGAATGCTGCCGCAATGGGAAAAGGAGCTGGTCCAAGCAATGGTTATTCTCCTTTTGAAGAAATTGTGAAAGATAAGCTAGAATATCTCACGACAGATCAAAGAAATCATCATTAGTTTTGCACTGCACGGTTCCAGTACATGGACTGACAAATTGAAGTAGTGCACGAGCAATTGGCAGTCATGGTTGCCTAGAATGAATAAAAGAGTAGCATGCATTTTAACTGCTATATGCATTCTCTTTAACTCCTATCCGTTCTCGTGCATTTGATGAATCCAAAGGGGGAGAAATTTGTGGAGTGTGTAAAGAGAGTGTAGGCTCTGTGGGGTTCTATGCTGATATATGTTTATTGCTCTTGTACCATTTGGTTATGTTTTAGATTTCTTAATCTGCTGCTGCGTACTTAGGTTCTAGGTGTTGGTGTCATTCTGTTGCTACTGCTGAATATTAGGTTCTTAGTGTTTTGTTCAGTTAAAGTGTGTCTTGTAATGTTGTTAGCTTGGTGATGTATTGTTAATTGGTATCATTTGTGAAAATCTGCAACTGTGTAAAACTGTGAGCTACGAAACTATAATAAGGCAAATGTGAAACTATTACTTTCACAAGTTTTCTTTTTATGTTGATAAAGCTAGAAACCACTCACACACTGAGTTTTCTTCATCAAATAGGGGAAGATTGTTGAGAATCTCAAAGAATTTATCATTTGATGAAACCAAGTATTTGGACAAAGGAAAAGCAAAGCACGGGAGCTAAAGATGAAGACTTAGGTCTTGTCTTAGTGGTTGTGAGTGAGTGTGACTGAAGGTGAAGGTAAATCTGTGCAAAGCTTAGAAGAAACACATTGGCACAATTAAAACAACTTAAAATGAGTTACAAATCATAACAAAAGCATTTTAGAAAACTCTGTTTTGAAAATCTATGTTTTAGCAGAAAATAAATCGATTCCTATTGATAAAATCGACTTATTCAAGGTATGTACCAAAACTGTCAAACTATTTTTTAAAATTAAATTTGAGGTTTTATGTTTTAAATACCCAAAACTTCTTTAAGCGAATTACGAACATACACAGAGAAGCAAATTGAGAACAAGTGTGTTAATCTTCTGATAGAAAAAGATTGCTTGTTTTTTCAAAGATTGAAAGAGGTTTTCTTGAAGTGAAATTGTACTGTCCCATTGAAATTCTTCAAGCTCTTGCGTATACGCATCTTCACTGGAAAATTAGGGAGCTTCTATACTCAATTCTTGAACCCTTTTTGATTCAAGTTTTACATGTTTAGATTGTTCAATTGTAATATTTGATTCAATTTTGTAATTGGTGATGCTATAGTGTTTAACATTGAGTTTTTTCTGAATTGTGTGGGGCTGCAGGCTGTTAGTTCCTAAATTCAGTGTGTTTTGTAACCTTTCAGGGTGCAAGAAGGGTTCTTACTTGTAATTATGTATAATTGAGTGTGTTTAGTGGAATTTTTCTTACTAAAGTTGCAAAAAAGACTGGATATAGCCCTTGAGGAAGGGTGAACCAGTATAATTGTTTGTGTTCTCTTTTCTTGACCCTTCTCTTTATTTTCTTGATTTGTAATGTACTGTTTTGTGATTGATGCTGCACTGATTTTGAGTTTAGGTACTGCATAATTGTTCTTGATATCGCTTCCTTGGTATAGCACGAGTTTAAGGATCTTTTTACTGGTTTAGTGCAAGATTATTTGCTGCACAATTGATCATTTTTCTGCATAACATTTGTGGCCTGATTTGCTATTTTGACTGGTTTTATAAGATTTGTTTTAAGCCCTTAATCCATTGTGTGCTCCATCCAATTTTTCCTTCGTATTCTTGTATTTCATTCTACAATATAGCATTATGCCAATTTGTTTTACACAAGTTCTTTAATCTATTTTTTTTAACTATTGTGCTGCAATCTCTGCATAATTTATTCTATAAAACTCTCTCTATTATTCATTGACCTTTTTATTGCACTGATATAGCAACCTTGTCCTGTGGCGTCTGGTTTATATTTTTCTACATAATTACATTAAGTTTCTTAATTGATTATATACTGGTCATCTCTAATTTGATCTTGGGATTAAACTTTTGTTTTTTTTGTAGAATAGGATTTGTTGTGTATACAAACTGCTGCTGGCTTAATACTTGTGCCTATTAATTGGTCCAGCTTCATTGTTAGCTTAATCTGCTGATACATTGCATTGATTTTGCTGTGTTTTTAATTCTTTTTATTAGAGCATGAATTATCAATTTGTGTGACTTAATTCTTAGTTGTATGTGATATTGTTCATTCTTGGTTACTCTTGCACTGTATTCTGCCAATTTAAATTGCTAGGATTTATCTTTGCTGTGCGTTTTAAGTATCTTAGTGTAAAACTTAATCTTTGTTCATACTACCAGAAAAATAAATCAGTTTATTCGAGCCCAAATCTATTTATTTTTTACGCTGCACCTTATGACATTGATCATTAAGATTGGTGAAAGCTTTCATTTGGTTTAAAATGTTTTCATTGCTTTTTAAAATAAAAAATTTTGTAAAGTTCAATTCACCCCCTCCCTCTTGAACTCAACCCAAACATATTTTTAACATTTGGTATCAGAGCAGTTTGTCCTTAGGATGACCTGAGGGTAGTGGGTTTATTGTGTTTGTTCTGTGTGAATATTTTTGGAATTTAGTTTTAAGAAATAGGCAAAAATGTTTCTAGTTGAATGTTTGAACATGATCTTTGAAATTTTGATTTGTATTTGAGTTAAGTTGATTGTGATGAATGAGAATGAAATTATTAAGAAAGGAAAGAATCTTGATGAAGTGGTGAGGGTGCACACTCATGACTAAATTAAGATAGATTTCTATATTAAGGTTTCATGTTTAGAGTATCTTTAAAAATTATATTTTGATTGATTACTTAGACTTTGTATGAAATTGGATGTTAGACGTAGATTATTAGAGAAACCTAGCTTTATTCCTTTCCTAGTATGTCAATTTTTGAGGACAAAAATTTTTGTTGTTGGGGAAAATGTAATACCCTAAAAAATAGCTCCAAAATAAAAACAACCTAGAATTTAGCTTTAGAGATACATAAGATAACACTTGAAAATTCTTTTAACAGAAAAGTTGTTTGAGTAAATAAAAATTAGTTATTCAATTTTTATTTCTATACTAACAACCACCAACTATCTCTAAGAAGATATTCTGTTTTATTCTTATAAAAACTACTAACTCTCTCTCTAAAAAAGTTATTCTTTCCATTTTCTTTGCCTTTTCTCTAAAATTCTACTTTTCTTCCTTATCAAACTGACGATCAAACGTCATCCCTAGATTCCTGACGTTGAGTAGAGCAGAAGTGTTCTTGAATAGAGTTAGGCTGCCCGTGATTTTAGGTTTTTGAAAGTTCTTTGAGTATCTCTATTCTATAGAGGTAATGGGAGCTAATTTAAATGTTTTTAATAGATATTGTAATTATTTATTTTATTAAATATGAATTGAATGAATTTGAATGAATGTTTATGTATGGTATGATGTGATATCAATGTTTATGAATGATGTGGTGTATGATCGAGACATAATATCTTCAAGAAAGGAGATATCCTTGTTAAGATTATTAGGATGTGCATTGTTTGGAGATTCGATCTATCTAAGGAGGTATCCTGACTCTACTGGTACATTGGTTTCACATAGATGAAGATTACCAGTTAGTGAAGAGTCGAAGGAGGTTCATATGGCCTGTCCGAGGTTTGAAATTTGAGTTGATCGGGATTAGACGTATGGATTAACCATGTGCATATGGGAGTTGTACCTGAGGTTTGAAATAGGAATTGATCAGGACATACTATATTCGAGGTTTGAAATATGATCTAATTAGAACAGATGGATGGTATATGATAGGTACAAACCTCTGAGTCTAACTCGAAGCACGAGTCTTCCAGAAGTAGAAAGTCAAGTGTCTTTGTATGTGAGACGAATTATGAAAAATTAAATTTTTGTTTTTGGTTGAGATAGAAATTTAATTTATGAAAATATATATTTTTTTAAAATACAGTTCTCTAACTTACCCTTATTTTTGTGTGGTGTTTGTTTTTTTTTAATTCTGCAATAAAAGTGTATTATACCTGAACAGAAGATTTCACAATTAGTGTACGGATAAAAAAAATTTATTTTATTTTATAATTATAACAAGATTTTTCTATTAAATTCTCTTTGAAATATATGAATATATAGATATTTACATTTAGACATATCATAGAATTTACTTATGATATAGTTACTATTATACGAAAAATTTAGCATGTTACAGTCTCGTTCATTAGTAAAAAAAGTTAATAACAAAATAAATATTGATAAAATTAATAAAAGTGAACTTACTAAATTCCTAGAAAAATTTTAATATAGTGTGATTCTCAACTTTGTGAATCTTTGTGAATTACACATGCGTAAATTGTATTTTCTCCTTTCCTTATCATATATTCAATGAATCACTATCATTTTTTTATAATTTTTTTCTATAAATATTAATTAGTCATATATGATGAAAACAATGAAAATAGAAGACAATTACATTTTAATAATTTGTTCGAGTCATTCTGTACTCAGTAATCACCTTTCCAACTATGCTAAATTAATCTTTAAAAAATACATTGCGTTCTATAAAAATTAAACTAAACTACGTAATACTGTAATTAAAAAAAAAAGTTAAACTAAACGAAATAATGCTGCAATTTACAAAAACTACTGTTAGTTGTAATACTTTCTCCTCTTCTGAACTTGTTCTAGACTTGTTGAATGATTTAAATATAGAGTTCCTAATTGAAACATAATTTTATATAATGTAAAAGGGTAATAAGGAAAGATTATTAAAAGGGTCTTGTTTATAATTTATTTTAAGAAAAAAATACTTTACAGTCACATGAATAATATGATATAAATTATTATAACTACAACTTTAGGTGTTATTTAATTTTAAGAGAATAACGATTTTATGTTTAAACTAAAACAAATTTATTAAACTCGTGTGTCCTTAAATATTTTGTTTTATTGAAATAACGAGAAAAAAAATTATTATTATTATTGAACTATAATTAATTCAATTATCATAAAAAATAATTAAAATTCTAAATTTATAATATTGTACATAGAAATGACATAGAGTTTATGGATGTTTTATGTAAAAAGTGGAATGCATATAAATATGTATTTTCTTCTGATGGGGATGCATCTAAAATAATTTTTGGCAAGTAAATATAGTTTATAAAATACTTCAAGTTTAAATAGTTAAAAATAATTCAAACATATAAAAGCAGCTTATTTATCTTACCATTTTACAATTCACTTTTACATGAACAGTTAAATAATATTTTTTTACAGTTGATTTTAATTCAATTTATTATACCTATTCCTAGTTTTCTATGATTCATAAAATAATACACGTTTAAATTAAGTTTCTCTATTATAATTTCAACATATCGTTTCGTGGTTATAAAAAACTATATATATATA
>Ga0123340_1007803_pt1 | contig 10200 bp, 17 predicted proteins | sample SirMexnodulemix_FD_89961 | JGI IMG/M metagenome (GOLD analysis project Ga0123340, IMG submission 89961) | Root nodule microbial communities of legume samples collected from Mexico - Siratro Mexico nodule mix | ecosystem: Host-associated > Plants > Roots > Nodule | place: Mexico: Nepantla...
AGCCTTCGCGAAGCATCCCAGGACCGGCTCGCCGGACCGCCTTGATGGGGCTATAGCTCAGCTGGGAGAGCGCTTGCATGGCATGCAAGAGGTCAGCGGTTCGATCCCGCTTAGCTCCACCAAATTTCTCCTTTAAAATCATAGAGTTACAGAGTTTATTCGCTCGTTGTTGCCGCGAAGTTTCGCCAGGGAAGCACCGGGGAAGCGCAGCGATTTTTTGACGCGCATTTTTGGGCGTCCATTTGGCTGATGGAACCCCAGCCATCATAAAAAGTTTACTCGTTACGGATATTGCAGTTGTTGCGGATATTGCGGATACTGATTCGCACTGCTATATCCTCCAAAAAATATAAAGAAGGATGTCACCAATGTCGCAACTGCTAGAACGCCCAATCCTGCCGTCGGCGGACGATACTGAATTGGCCGCTGAGGCCAGTCGCTACATATCCCGTGCGAAGCACGAGGGTGCCGAACTTCGAGTTCAAGTGGACGGCGGGGAACTTCTGAAGCTCCCGAAGGCTGTCAGCGAACTCCTGTACCGTCTCCTCACCGAAATGGCTCAGGGCAATGCTGTAACTTTGATACCGGTCCATGCTGAGCTGACAACCCAAGAGGCGGCAGATCATCTCAACGTGTCGCGACCGTATTTGATCAAGCTTTTGGAAGAGGGGAAAATCCCCTTCCATATGGTCGGAAGTCATCGACGCATCAAATTCAGCGACCTTGACAGTTACCGACGTAAGGCTGAGGACGAAAGAAAGCGGCTCATGGACGAGCTCGCGAGCCAGGCCCAGGATTTGGGGATGGGCTATTAAGAAGTCTAGTTACACCGTCGTCCTGGATGCTTGCGTCCTTTATCCCGCGCCGCTGCGAGATTTCCTTATGGAACTCGCTGCGGCAGGGTTATTTCGCGCAAAGTGGACCGAGCAGATCCATGAGGAATGGATTCGCAACGTCCTCAAAAACCGTGAGGACCTCACCCGCGAACGGCTTAACCGCACGAAGGAACTGATGAACGCATCAGTGCCGGACTGTCTCGTCGACGGCTATAGCGACATTGTCCCGGCTCTCTCACTTCCAGACGCCGACGATCGGCACGTCCTCGCCGCAGCTATAGTCTCGTCGAGCGACGCCATCGTAACGTTCAATCTCTCCGATTTCCCTAAAAAGACCGTTTCCAGTTACGATATCGAAGTCCTTCACCCCGACGATTTTATCTTTCACCAATTCGGCCTGAACAATGCTGGCGTGATAATCGCCGCTCAACGCTGTCGCGCCCGGCTAAAGAATCCACCGAGGACTGCAGCCGAGTATTTGGAAACCCTGGAGCGCCAAGGGCTTCCCAAGACGGTAGCGGAGCTGCGAGAATATCACTTTGCTATTTAGGGCCATAGTTTGCGCGGCACACGCTCGCCGACTCGGTTCTGAGTGCCGATAACCTCTAACTTTCCGGAACCTAGCTCCGAATCCTGGCCCATCGGTCGCGTTCAGTCTGGAAACGCCATCACTTCCCATTCCAGATCGGTCATCACGCTCGCTGCCAGATCAGTGTAGTCGTTGAACAGCTCGGCGTGCTGAACCAGCAGTTTCCGTGTGGCGACAACCGCGGCGTCTCGTCCATCACATCGCTCGTGGTAGACTTGTATGGTTTCCGAAAATCCCTCCGGGCGCGTCATGATGACCTCCAAGACAGCGTACCAGATGCCCTTCCCAGTCTTCTGCCTCTTCAGCAGTTCCAAACGGTCCACCGCAGATTCAGCGAGAGCATTATATAGGTGCCGATGTTCCAGATCCTCGCTGGCGCGTTTCCTCGCCTCGAAGACGAAGCCTCTTAGGCTGGGCTCCTTCAATGCCTCAATCGCGTTGGCTATCTCCCAGAAGCCAGCAGAAATCTTGTCTAGCGTATGCTTTGCTTCAAAGGTCAGGGGTGGCTTCCGTTGAGAGGCACCTTTCGCCTCCTTCAAGCGATCTGTCTTCTGCTTGGGCCACAAATCCTGGATGACGCGATTAATGTCGGCGGGTGACGGCTCCCATCGGAACTTCTCTGCGTACCGCTTCCTGCTGATCTGCGGTCGGATCGACACTACGGTGTCAGATGATGATTGGGTCCCGATCGAGTTCATCGCCTCGAAGACTGCTTCCTGGAGCCCTTCCCTGATCTCACCATCCTCATTGAAGGTCCACATCGTTCCATAGGTGCGATCGATATGGATGGGTTTTCCGTCCTCGTTCTGAACCACGGCACCGAGGACACGTTGCGTGGACTCCGCATATTGCGGCATGGCATCCTTGCCGTGAGTGAGACCTTCGACGAGCCGCTGCGACAGGCGCAATGGATCAGAGCCCTCGGGGAACAGATAGTACCTAACTGACAATGCCATTGATGAGAGCCCCTCGGAGAGGTTCTCGCATCAAAGCGGATCACCTCCAACGATACAAGGGCCAGTACCGGGCATTAAATGCTTGATCTCAAATCACGCCTTTCAGCGATTCAAGGTAACCAAGTACCGCGCGGCGCAACGCCTCGCCAATCTCATCGACGAAGACATCTTCTTCGGCCATCAGCTTCAATGCCTCTATAGCACTTTGACGGCTTATAGCAGCCTTGTCCCATTCCAAGAGCGCACGCATATGCGGGCCATAGGTTTGCTCAACCAGTCCTTCTTCATTGTCGCGGGTAATCTGCTCGCGAATAGCGTTGAGCGCTGCTAGGCCATCGCGGTATGCCGTAATCGCCTCAAGGAGCGGGTCGGATTCGGAGTAGCCGGGAATCTTGAGGAAGGTGTGTACGCCGTGCTCGTTGAGCGCAATTCTTGCTATCTTGAGATCTGAATTGTCACGCAGGATGGTGGCCGCCTCCCTCAGAAGGCTGTCGAGTTTGGCCATTGGGTTGGAATATCGTTCCTTCGGCGCGGCGTTCATTACAAGGTTTGGCATGGCCTGTGGCTCCTGATTAAGGTCTCTGGATGCGAATGCGGTGGCGATCAGGCGGCGTTGGCCAGCTTCGGGGCAACGTTTATGACCGACTGAACGAAACTGGATATCTCAGCCATAATCCCCCCCCGACCCCTTGAAGGCTTCGAAGATGCCGCTCGCCTTGATCGCCTCGGCCTTGATGCGCAGACCTTCAGGAGTGAATGCAGCAGCCTGGGAGATGTCTCTGCATGCATCACTGACTGCGGTCTCTGCATCGCTGACACGTCGCTTCGCCTGGTCAACGCCTGCAGCTATCCGGAGGCGGGTGGTCTCGGCACGGTATTCGCGAGCGAGAACAAGCTGATGTTCACTTTCGGCGATATACCGCTCCTTCAGTGCGCGTTTCGCTGCAAGGGCCTTTTCCGTCCGGCCCTTTGGAACATAAGTTTTCGCCCGCTCAAGTCTCTCTTGGGCATCCTCCGGCGACATGACGACAAAGCAGGCTGTGGGGTTGAGCTGTCGAAACTTCGCGGCGAGCCGTTTGGTGAGGACGCTTGTATCCCTCAGCATAAAGCGGCCGATAATGTCACACTCTGCGTCGCCACTGCGGGTCCCCTTGTCGGCGTTCGCGGCGCCCAAAAGCTCCTCGGGCGCAAGAGGCCACAAATGACGATACTCGTCCGCCAGCCACTCTAGGGCATCCTTGGCCTCACGCCGTTCCAGGCGAGCGATATTCAGCTTGGCATAGGCTTCAAGCAGATCGGGGTTTTCTTCCATCGACAACGAACCATCGACGTCCCTAGAGAGAGCTGCCTTCGCAAGGGCTGGCGAACCAATGACAACAGCCGCAGGAGCTGTGGCAGCGGCCAAAAGGCCGAGTGCATCGCGACGGGTGAGCGCAGTTTCGCTAGTGGTGAGGGGTCCATTCTGCATAGTCGATCTCCATAGAGTTTGTATATTTTGGCTGGGTGAGGGCGGGGTCGGGCATCAGACCCTCCGCTCAAGCACCGCGATTTCAGCGAAGATTGCGCGTCGATCGGCACGCCCTGGCACCCGCCAATCGCGAGCATCGTCGCGCATGAGTTCGAGGGTCAGTTCCTGCACTCGATCGGCAGCACGTTGGTCAGCAGTCTTGAGGGCTTCAGCAGCATTCCACTTCGCTGTCATCCATGCGGACTTCAGGCAGCGCGAGAACGACTTGCGTCGGGCCTGCAGGTTGGCGGGGCGCACACCCGTCCATTGCTTGCGATAGAGCCGCCACGCATGAGCCATGATGGCAGCGCGGTCGAATTTTGGCATGCCTTCGGCGGCTGTCCGAACGCGAGGGTTCAGCATCTTTTGTCTCCGGTGAGTATAAATTAACGTTATCCATAACGATAATCGTTACATCTGGACCTGTCAAACGATTATCGTTATGCTTGGCGAAAATTATTGCCGGAGATTTCTGAATGATAACGCCTGCGCAATGCAGAGCAGCACGCGGTCTTGTGAGCGTGTCTCAAGAAGAGTTGGCCACCGCTGCGCGCGTCGGCAACTCGACGGTTCGTAATTTCGAGGCCGGTCGATCGGTTCCGGTTGTAAATAACCTCGACGCTATCAAGCGGGCGCTCGAAGCGATGGGCGTCCAGTTCATACCGGAAAACGGCGGCGGCGCGGGCGTTCGTTTGGCTAAGCCAACCGGAGCTTGAAGGCAACCCGCGCCACCATTTCCCGGTTCTATGACACAGTCGGATCATCCTGGATATTCATCCCCGCCACCATAAGGCGTGCCATTGCCGCGTCGCAGACGGACAGGAAGCCCTTGAACATGTTCGACGTCTCTACAAGGCGGTCGAGAGTGGCGAACAACAGGTTTTCCTCCCCATCTTCCTCTTTGAACATGCCTTCGGCCATTTCGATCAACTCGTCTTTGCTTTTGTGGAGAGCGACCCAAGCTACGCGGACCATCATCAGGTGAGGGTTTGCTAAGCGAGCCCACTCCTCATTGGTAGGAGGCGTCCACTCGCCTTCAGTATGCTGCCATGGCTCGAAATCGCATGCTGCGAACTCCTCATCGCTCATGTCGCGTGGTGGTTCATCGCCGATTGCTGCGACCATAGTGGCGATGTTCTCCGCAACACGCTCGCGGTCGGTTGTAAGCGACGAGACGTCGTATTCATGCATCTTTAGGGCGTTGGCCATTCTGAAATCCTCTCGGTGATGAGCACAAAACCACCTTTATCGACGCCGCCGGCAGTGACTAACCGAAGCTCTCAGGAAGGTTTCAAGGCGCGTAACATCCACAGGACGCTGGCCGACAATGGCGCAAACAGTGGAAAACCAATCGTTCGCGCGGCTTTACACCTGTCCCTGACAAAACCGACTTTACTGACAAAACCCTGCAGATGGAGGTTTCGTCAGTTTTGTCGGTAATGTCTGGACGCTTGGAGATCTGAAACAGGAATGGCTTCTGCCATCAGGTGCCATGGGCTGCGCGCTCGACCGCACGCCATGGCTGCGTTAACGATGTCTTAACATGCAATTTGACGGAGCATTAATATCTGCGATGTTCGCCTCGGGCAACTGAGGGGTTCGACCGTGAATTTAGGCATTTGGGCTCGGCGAGTTGGCGCCGTGGCGATATCGGTCGCGTTGGCGAGCTGCACAACGACGCAGGCGGAGTTCAGCAAGAAACCGGAGGCGGTGAGCAAGGCTGCCCTTTGCAAAACTGCCCTTGAGACAACAGATCCGGCGTTTCAATTCCAGCTGGTGTCAGAAGTAAATCGGCGCGGCATGAATATGCTGGAGTGTGAGCAGATGGTTGCCCAGCAGAGGCAAGCAGCGGCTGCTCTGGTTGCTCTGGCAGTCGTGGGCACCGCGGTGGCCGTCTGTGCCAACAACAATTGTGGTGGCGGGAACTACTATTCGCCAAGTCGCTACCCCGGGAATTGCCAATATGACTGGCAATACGACGCTGCCGGGCACAGGTGCGGCAATCGAAGCGCTATGTCGCGGCCTGGAGGATGGTAGGAATGAGCTGAGACCAACCAGACGAAATTCGAACGCTTGGTTTTGTCAGCCAAGTCAGTTTTGTCGGAGAGGTGACCGCGCGACAATGCTTGCAATCCAGATCTTCCTTCCGGCCGCCGCACTGGTTTTCCTCTCCATGTGGATCGCGGCGATTCCCAAGCCACCCACCGCTAGACACCTGCTGCCTTATCGGGTTGCTCTTCTGGTGGCGAGTGCGATTGGGGCCTACTTTCATGACGTGGTTCTTGTGATGATTGTATGGTGGCTGGCGCTATGTGTGCCAGGTCTGTGGGTTTTCCTATATCGCCGCGACATGTTCAGGTCCCCTTCCCTGGTCAAGCTGGTTTTGCCTTTCCAAGTGACGCGCTTCATATGGCGTGGATTTCAGAACTAGGTGCGCTCTGCTTAAGCGCCACCTTGACGGGAGCAACGCAATAAATTCCTATCGGAAGGAGAGTTAGAAGTATTCCGACCGCGTCGTCGGCCGCTTCACGGGGGGATATAGATGAACTGGCTGCTTGGGTTCCTTTTCGGCATCGTCCTTGACGTCGCGTTGGCCATTGGCCTGACAATTTGGGACGGGCGCCCAGACAAGGCGTTCATGTTCCTGATGGCGCTTCTGTTCCTATGGATAGTGCCTCTCGGGATATCTTTTTGGGGCGTCATCAAGTTTTGGCTTTCATACGCCCTCTTCGGAAAGAGGCGTATCGTCCGCTATTACAAAGCGGAGATGTACAAATCGAAATTCCCAACCACTAACGGCTTCGCCGAATGGCAAACCTACCTGGACTACCTGATTACTGAGGAAGGAATTGCCACTTCGGTCAAGGTAAAGGCTGCAGCCTTCGCAAGCGAGATCCAAGCCTACAAGACGTTGAAGCCGGCGACCATCTTTTTGGGGCTTCAGATGGCGCTCGATCGGGCTATGGAAGAGTATCAAGCGCCACCATCGACAAGCGGCATGTTCGCCCCCTCGACAAAACTGACTTAACTGACAAAACTCGGCGGTATCCCGGAAACTGCTATTCCTACTATGACACGGCGGCAGACGGCACGCTGTGCGCAAATCAAGTGCGATGTCACGACCAGGAGGTTGGTAAATGCGAAGAATCAAGACGATTGCGTGGATAGGCGTACTTCTGGTGCCTCTCCTCCAGAGCGCGAGCTTCGCGCAAACCTTCGGCGGCAATTCTTGCGTCGACAACTGCGAAGGCCACAGAGCCGGCTATGAATGGGCGGAGCAAAACGACATCCAGAGTGAGGAAGACTGCTCGGGTAACTCATCCTCTTTTGAAGAGGGATGCAGAACCTATGTCGAGGATCCGAATCGGGGCGCCGAATACGACGACGACGGTAACGAGATCGAAGAGTAATGGCGATGGATTTCGGCGAGGATTTCTTCGAGACGGCGGCGGGGCAGACCATCGCTGGCGCCCATCGATATCTGAGCGCGGCTAGAGTTCTTCGGTATTCCGAAGGATGGGGACAGCTCATTCAAGTCCCAACCTTGAACCTCCTCGGGCACGGCATTGAGCTATTGTTCAAATTCCCGCTTCTCGCTGGCGGCATGTCTGCGAAGGATGTCCGGAAGGGGTATGGCCACGACCTCGCCGCACTGTGGAACGACGCACGTAATGAAGCGTTGCGCCGCGCGGCTCTCGATGAATCCGACCGCGCGCTGAAAGAAGCGAAGGCTTCAGGGAAGTGGCCAACCGCTGCCTTTGGCGATAGACCTGCTCGTCAGGAACTGCTCCATGCCGTCGAGCACATGTCGTATCTGCACGGCTCCGAGAGTGAATACGCCCTTCGGTACATCATTACGCCGAATACCTATGCTCCACGCCCAGCATTCCTGATTGACGTCTTCGGCGCGCTCGCTGAGCAACTCGTCAAAAATCCAAGGCTGCTGCAGTGGTGGCGCGAAGACATGGACAAACTCGGAGATGTAAGCGGCATCTGAAAGCGCCATGACGCAATTAGAACACCGCTATTTTCCGGTAAGAAGTGGGCGCCCGTTATCCGCCGTTATCAATCGGGAAACGACCGGAGGAGTTCGCGAGCAATCACCTTCAGCAGCCGTGCTTGGGCAAGTAAAGCCCGCGTCTCGTTCGTGTGGCCGCCATGACGGTAGTTGCCGTTCCTCTCTCCGCAGGGAGCGCCAGCGCGGGCACCGTGCATCCGACATACCTTCTTGCTGCGAACGGCAGGCGCCTGGCACTGAAAGCCTGATCGCTTCGAGGTGGCGTGGCATCTGGGCGCCGCGTTGAGCCGATCGGCAGGCGAGTGGGTGCATGACATTGCATCGGCTATCTCGCGCACCCCCGCCCCCCTTTGGTGACATTCCCAACGATGGCCTGGCCGCCCTCGTGGACGTGAACATGCTTTACGTTGACGTTCTGCGTTCCGGTGCTGCGATACTTCTTCAGCGCCTCTACTTGAGCCGTGAAAGTCCGCATGAGTTGATTGGTTTGCTTCACGAAGGCGTCGACCTGCTGAATATTGGCCGCCCGACGAGACTTGGCAGCCATGTTCATGGTCATGAGGTGAACCGTTGCCATCTGCGTCGATAGCATCATCTCGACGTGATCGGAGGGTGCGAGGCCCATTACCGTTTCCGTCAGGAATGAAAGCTCCTTTGGGCTGACCTTGCCTCCCGGAGCAGCAAGGATCAACATCTGTTCTGCGACGAATTCCGACAGGTTGACGTATTCAGTACCGATAGCGTTCATCCAGGTGGGATGCTCGATAGTGACGCGTCCACCTTCCTCATATTGGACAGCGCCTTTTTTGCCTATCCTCTCCAAGGTCGCCGGATCGCACTGCCCTAGCCCTGCCACTGCCGAGGACGATTCAACCACATCGTTAGCGGCGAAAGGCCGTGCCTGTTTAATCGCTGTATTATCAGGCATTCACCTCACTCCTCCGATGCCGTTCACGCCGGAGTTGGGGACCGCGAAGGAGTAAAATAGCGTTACGCAAATATCGACGTCGCCTTTCACTCGGATTTCATTGTTTTTCCGGAGGCGTATTGGGAAGTCAGATCCGAGGGCAGTGTCATTCTGCGGAACTGACTTCTTCCAGATCAGCCTTTCACTCGTGCCATCGTACCAAATCAAGGACACCACCTTCGCCGCAGATCCGTCATTCGTGATCGAGAATCCCGAAAGTATCAGCGTATCATCGGAAACATCGCTGACACGAACCGTAGAGGTATCGGTTAGCCGCTGGCAGACTGGCGGCATGATATTGGCGGGATAATTGAGGTTCATAGACATTCTAGCTTGCTCCTTAAATCGGGATGACCGGACATCTCCACGTCACATCTGCATTGTTCCGGCTGCCATCTGGTCGAACTCCCATTGCATCCCGGATGCAACGCCCTTCGCCATGTCAGCCCGCGCGTGCGCGCGCGTACTGGTCTGAGAATGACGCCGCTGGTTGCCGAAAGTCGGACTAGCGCCATTGTCAGCTCTTCGCCTCGATATCACCGGGGGCGAAGATGCCCGAAAACTGCCGCCCGGACGCCCTCAGCTTCTCGGCCGCGGCCTTGAGACAGAATTCGTTGACGGTGAGGCCTTCGCGCGCGGTGGCGTCGAACAGCGCTTCCAGGAAGGTCGCCGTTACCCGGCCTCCGTTGAGCATGAGATTTACGATAGGGTCCTTTCCCTGTCGCGCTCTCGAAGAGGTGAGCATGCCGCTTCTCCTGTGTTTACGTGACACAGAGAATCCCACTTTTCAGCATGTTAGGCGATTTGACGTATCCGGAAATGTCTGCAGGTCTCTCTGCACATCCAAGATTACAGGACGCCGTACATCAAACCCGCTTCGCGGCTAGAAATAGTCCTCAAATGGGTTCGGAATCGTCGGCCTGGATCCGGAAGCGGGCCGATGCAGATAAAGGTAGTCCCATATGTGGTCAGGAATACTGTAAGGCCGCGCCACCACCCAATTCTGCGCGGAAGCCTGGCGATATTGGAAAGCCGGAGGATTTTCCCATGGAAGCCCAGAGATACAGCCTGCACAAGAACCTCAACATATATTGGACAGTGTTTGACGACGTCACCGGCCAGAAGGCCGTGCTCGACGGGTTTGTCATGGATATGGTGACCGGTGAGGAAGGCGGCGAATTGGTAGGCATGCTGAATCGCAAGGAGACCGAAGACAAGTTCCTTCTGGACACCTACCTCCCAGCCCTCACGGGTTTGGTTTGGCCGACGAGCCACCGTGACCCAATAGAGCAGCACTACATGTTAAGTGCGCCGAATTCGGGCAGAG
>Ga0123340_1007804_pt1 | contig 10199 bp, 5 predicted proteins | sample SirMexnodulemix_FD_89961 | JGI IMG/M metagenome (GOLD analysis project Ga0123340, IMG submission 89961) | Root nodule microbial communities of legume samples collected from Mexico - Siratro Mexico nodule mix | ecosystem: Host-associated > Plants > Roots > Nodule | place: Mexico: Nepantla...
CAAGGGTATAAATTAGAATTTTAAAATATAAATTATAAAATAAATGATAATTGAAATGAAAGATGATATAAATAGTGCTCGTAGGGAAAAAATTGAGTTAAGATGGTTTCATCAAGATGGAAAGTACTCTATAATAATGTTTTAAAATTTTTTACAACTTTCTACTCAAGCCAACATACAAAACCTATTAGAGGTGCTAATAATGACATTATTCTACTTAATATGAAATTTGTTTTCAAGATTATTATTTTTATTAGAAATGATTATTCCTATTAGAGATACACTATGTAAATGTTCATAGCATTGTAAACCTACTAACAACCTAATAACAATTTTATAGTAGTAGTTTCAATTTTATTACAATGGAGTATGTTAATAGATGTATAATAATAGTTCTCATTTTTTTCATTTTCACTTACATGTAAAAAAAGTTTGTAATGTATTTGAAGTGTTTAATTTCACTACAGTAATATAAAATGGGATATTGATAAAGTTATAATACTAGTGTCTTGTTTTTAAAATGTTTTTGTAATGTATTTGAATAATGAGTTTTCATTACTTTTGTTCAAATAAAAAGTAAATTAATAAATTAAGTTGTTTAATTGATCTTCAACATAATCAAAATTCCTTTTAAGGAAGAAAGAGATAAAAAAAATACGTATGGTTTATATATTTTTAGGATCAATTGGGTATTCATAGCCATCTTCTTCTAAACAATACTATAATTTTAAGTGACATGTTTCTATGGTAGGAAAATTAATGGAGTAATTCAAGTTGAGATCTTCAAAGACTTTACTTTTGATTCAAACACATACTCCTTTAGCATTAATGAGCAGAATGAGATTAAGCATTGTTTGATTTTAGAAATGAGTTAAAACATTCAAGATTATATGACAAAAGGGCATTTGGAATGAAGAAAAGACATTTACTTCAATGATTTTGAGAGTTACTTAAGGTTTATGATTTTTTGTACCATATCCTACTTCTCAAACAATAATATTGATTAAAAAATCCAAAAATTATCTAGATTAGTAAATATAACTTATAATCACTCTTCCATATGTTTGAGAGAGATGGTATGGACTCAAAATTCATACAACACTAAAAGCTTTAGTTACTTTGAAGTGATCTACTTTCTTTATTAAATAAGCCTTTCATATAATGGAATGATGATATATGTTTTAACCCATTTATATTTAACCCAACAATGCTCTCTTTTGCTTATTATAAAGTATTTGTATTGATCCCAATTTTGTAAATAAAAATAAAATTTACACTCATTTAATACATAATGAAAAAAATTTGTATTAGTTTAATGTTTTTTCCTATATATTCCAACCAACCTTTCCATCATGCAATTAATAAAATAAGTAAGTGTCGTTTGAATCCTTCTATTGTAACTTTCTATCCTTGAAGGAGAACTTTTTGTAAAGAACTTTTAAATGAAGAGGGAACATTTTTGTCAAATCTTTTTTCATATTTTATTCACTTGAAACTCTCAAAACTAATCCATTAAAGTTATTACAATAATTATAAGCATTATTCTCATAAGGCGTTTGAATTTGTTTTGATGAAGAATTAATATTTAAATTTATTCAAAATATGAAAATATTATATGTGAGTTCTTTTAATTTAAACTGACCATTCCTAGATTTTATTGAAAGAAAGTGCAATTTAACAGAATAATATTATGTACAACAATAAACTTTCAGAGACAACAATTAACTTTAAAATATAAACGTTTTTGTTTTTATGCTTATTTTAATAACATTCCAATTTTCACAATTAAACATATATAAAACAAAATTTTTACATTTTTAATTAATTTTTTTAGTTTAACCGTTAATTAAGTTAATTAGTTGCACCAATTTAATTATAATGTAAATATTTTAAACATCTACTATTTCTATCTCAAATTCATTATAGCATTACTAGATTCATCACTCCATTGAGATATTATCTATTTTACAACTGTAAAAATCTATCACAGTTTTATTTTTAAAAAATGTTTAGGATACCTTATAAAAAAATGTGTATTAAATTATTATCTTTAACTTAGACTCTTAAGTAATATATAAAACTATTAAACTTACAGGAACAACTAAGATAATGATATAACTAATTAAGAATGTTATGTTGGAATTTGAATAAAATATTTAAGCATAAAAGTAGTTAATTTGAAAATTCTTATGTAGCCCTTTGACTAATTTTTAATCTCAAATCATTCAAAAACCTCATCTTATAACTTCTCCCAATTTTCCTTCTACCCATAAACGAAGGCGTGCAATTAGGTTTGAAACATACTTATCAATATTTTTTTTTTGTTTTCTTTTCAAATCAATTGAGAATAATGTTATAATTGACCTCATGAAAAAAGAAAGAGAGATGCTTTAAATGAGCTATCCAAAATGCTTGACAAAAGCCTAAAAAGTAATGAAACAGCTGGAGAAAACTATAAAACCATTTTCTTCTCAATAATTGGAAACTTCATTCGGAATGAAAATAAATTGGTTTACGATAGTGCCATGGTCGGTGTTATTAGCCTTTTGAGCTGGAAAAATACTAATTTCTGACCCCACCATGTGTGTCGCCACATATTTTTTATTATCACAAATTAGCTTCAACATTACCTTACTTATTATTTACAATTCACATATTATTATCATAACATTCACAATGGTCCCCCATGTAAAGGGTGAAAAGTAATATTGAAAAAAAAAGGTTAGGGTTAAATTTAGTTTCTAATTTATCCAATAATTAACTATGGATGAAAAGAACTCATTTTTCCTAATGAAAGGCTACATTAAACATATTTCTTTAATCATCTTATTTTATAGGAATAAAATATAATGCAGCAAACTAAGAACAATGCAAAAATGTTATATTATAATTTTGGTGATTTCCTATTGTGAAAATTATGTTTGATTATAGTTTAAAAATTTATTATGAAAAGTATGCACAGATAAATTAAACATAACAAGGATGAAAAATAATGAAAATATTTTCAGCATATTTTTATCATAATTTTCAATCTATTTTATTGTGAAATTTAGCAAAACTGATGAATTAGAGATGTTATTAGTGTTTGAAATTGAAATTAATTTTTTACTGTTTAAATTCAAAAAGAAAATTATTTCTTATATAATTTTAAAATGGTAACGTGTGTATTGAAAATGTACATGTAACACTCGCAAGGTCAGTTAGAGAAGTCGTTTCGAGAAACTGAAAACAGGTTTTTCTGAAAAATATAGTGACTAAAATAATTTTATTTTTTAATTTGAGAGACTAATATTAAATCATTCCAAAATTTAAATCCTGAAGATATAAGTAAGTCAAGTATTATATTATTTTTTTCTAATTGTGTTTTTATTTTATAAAATTTGGGATAAAAGTGGTTCAGTTTTGGTTTCTTAAAAAAATTCAAATTCAAAAAAATGTTTTAAATATAAATTTGAAGACTTAAAATGATTTTTTACAAAATTACATTTTTAAAATTTTAAGAACTAAATTATTTTTAAAAAATTAAAAGACTAAAACTAGATTGATTCAAACTTCCATGTGAACATGTTTAACAAAATCAAACTTCTACTTATCCAGTTTAAAAAAAATCACTATAAATTCTAAGTAACTCAAAAAATTATAATTTTTTTCTCTAATGTTAAGGTGAAACATAATTTTCTCGGAAACACACGCCAGGCTAAATTTGTTATGTAATACAGATAATATTTTACGTTTTTCTATTTTAAATAAATTAAAAAAGTAAAACAATTTATACTTGAAAGAGATATGTGGGAGCGTAACGCCGCTTTGAGCAGTGTGTGTATCAGCGTACTTTGTCCTATTACCCTTTGCCAGCTCAGCTTGTATCTGATGCAAAGGTTAAACCTTTATCACCAGTTCAGATACCCACTTTCACACACACACTACCTTTCCCTCTTCCTTCCTTTGGGTTGTGTTTTGTGTTCCATCCAACTCCAACCAGTCACAGATTCTTCTCCTTCAGTGCATTGCACTCCAAAAAGTGAAGGGAAGGGAAAAGGAAAGAGGCCTAAACAGTTAGACACCCCAAAATGGAGAGGGCTCTCACTAAAGTTAGCAGCTTGAAGGTGGGGTTGGGGAACTCATGGATCACCAAGAAGGCCAAGGAGGAGTTCTCTAACATCTCTGGAGACATCTCTGTAAGTGTTTCTTTTTTGGGTTTGTCTGGCATTGCATTTTTTTTTCTTCTTCAGTGTGGTTTGGTTCTAAACATTGGACCTTCTGGAGTTTGAGAGATCTGAAATAGAAGCTTTCTCAATTGAGTTTTTTTTTTTTCATTGATAGATTCCCATGATGTTAAGGGCTGGGAAGTGCTTGATTCTTGATTAAAAGTTGTACCTTTGATTGTGTGTGTAAAATGGGGTGTGATTTTCCTTTTGACTTCATCTAGAGAAATTTTCTGGGTTTGGGAATGTGAAATTTCTTTTGAACCTATTTGCTGTGTGCTTTGTTTGAAGAAAAGGAAGGGGGAAAGTTTGAAATGGTATATATGTTGGAGATGGAGGAATCAAGGTGAATGAGTGATTGTTTAACGCCTCTTAAAGCGTTTTTAGTTTTTCATCTCGATTCTCTTCCAGTTTCTGATAGTGAAATGACATGGTTTGCTTTTTAGGAGTAACAGATGTTTGCATGTCGTAGATCGTATGAAACATTCTGGAGCAGTTTTGACCATGTGGTATACCATACTGTTTTGGTTTTCTTCTGGAAGAGTGCATTCATTCATTTGGATAGTACAAAAGTTTAAAGATTTTGGTACTTGATTGTTTGCTACTTAAATTGGTACATAACGTAGCTTTGTGGTTAAGTAATTGTGCATGTATTATTTGTGTGACGAGAAAGGGTAATCCTGGACTTGGTGTTTCAAATAAGAAGATGAAATGATGGATGAGATGAACTTTAACTATATTGTAGAAATTTTGAATCATGAGGTTGGAAATAGCTGCAGATCAGTATGATTTTACAAATTGCTTGTGTTAACAGATTAAGCTGGACAAAATTTTATGTAAAAGTGTGGGTTTGTGGCTGTGTGACACAATTCCAGTAGGTGTTTATCCTTGACATTTACTGTGGATTTTGATGTCACTGCCTTGTGTTTGCTGAAGGAAAAATTGTGATATTTTGCAGGTCTTCTCAAATACAGTTGAAGAAAAGGCAAAGTGGATCTTCAACAAACTAAAAGGTATTAATGCGTTGTGGCCCTTAATCTTCATGTTAAGATTTACTTCACCCAATTATTTTAGTCAATTTAAATATAAACCAGGAGAGATGGTATACCAGATGCTTATGCTCGCATTTCTAAATCTCGTATTTTCGAACATGTAAAATCTTCTTCATTGTTTTAATAAACAGTTATATAGCACTATGATAAACTAGGAGAAATATGCACCAAAACTTTGAATCAATCGATTTGTACAATAGCAAAGCAATCTAATCATTATGTTCATCACAATTCTGCAAATGCTAACATACCATTATAAATTTTCCATCTAATGTCCTTTTCACATATCATTTTAGGTATGCTGAGCAATTTATAAACCACTGCATTGATTCTAATAATCACTGTTTTTCATTCCCTCCTTTTTTCTCAGGCAAGCCGCAGAAAGGGCTACCGGAACTCCTCCGAGAGTACAATTTGCCGGCAGGGCTATTTCCTCAGAACATAATCTGTTATGAGTTTGATGAAACCAAGGGTAAGCTGATTGTGTACTTGCCATCTGCAAGTGAGGTCAGCTTCAAGGACTCTTCTGTGGTGAGATATGCAACCCGAGTGAAAGGGGTGCTTACAAGGGGAAAGCTTTCAGCAATAGAGGGAATGAAAACAAAGGTTCTTGTGTGGGTGAAGGTGACAGGTGTGGCAGTTGAAGGTTACAAGTCTGATAAGTTGTGGTTTACTGCTGGTGTAAAGAAGTCAAGGCCAAAGGATGCCTATGATACGCCTCGTGATGCTGTCAGAGTATCAGAATTCTGAGTTTACAAATGTTGGTTATTATTATGTCCTTACTATTATCGGTATGTTGGAAAATCCTATACACAGTAGGTATACAAGTTAGGAACCTCTTGTCTATGTTATTCTCTATTAATCTTCTGCTCATTCATTGTCTCATTGAACGTCATTGATTTTGCTAGCTCAAATGGAACTCTAATGATGCCACACAAGTTCATTGGGATGTGCATCAAAATAATGGTTCGGTTTAGGGAAGGATTGGGATGTCAACAACATTGCACTTTTTGTCTTGTGAAAGTTTTGTTATTAAATCACTAAATCCACGTTTGCATTCAATCAAATTCATTTGACAGTAATTTAAATCTTTAATAAATTAATTTGATAGTAAATGTTTTTAAAGAACTAACTTAGTAACTTTGGAATGATAAAAGGGTACACTCAAATTTGTAGACGTGTAATACGTGGAAATGAGAAATTCATTTGAAAACAACGCAAATTATTAATGTCCCTTGCATTAAAACTAATTCAGACTCTTGGCAGTAAAACTTCAAAATTTGAACAAAAGTTCGATTGCAACGATGATGGGACTAGATGCTCCTGTAACCCCTTTTTTTTCAATTATATCAGTTTACCATAAATATCATACAGTTCAATGGGTCTGATGGATTTATTTACCAAATACAAAGGCCAAAACTTTCATTGGTCAAAAATTGCAAGAATTGTTACTACAAACTAATCTAGCTACAGCTTCTTACTATTTACTAAGAAACTGTATTTGTAGCTCGAAGAATCTCATATAAGGATATAACGTTTTCAATAGTCAATAACCCAATAATGCACCACTCCAAGAAATCTGATTTCCTGTTCTGCAGAACTTCTTGAAGAAAATGAATATTGTGCTGCAAACAATCAAATTGATGTAATAAGCCTTAATACGACAATACCATTTGAACAAATAACTAACCTCAACAACCAAGTTCAATATACAGGGAAAAATGGTGTGCATCTAGCTGAAGATTTGTTTGCTTAATTTTAAGCAAATTATTTTGATCACATGGGCTCAGATTCTAACAATTTTCAAATGCATTGTTTAGATGAAATACCTCTACGAATTTCAATTTGAAATCCAGGTTTCCAAAGCGTTGTGCAACTTCATACTCCTCCCGGAGATACTCATATATTTGAGCATACTTTGCATCCCTCCAAGCAATTTCAGATCTGATTAATCAATCCACAAAACATTAACTAAATCTTCTAAGTGTTGACTAGAATGAATCCAAAAACCAAATATTTGAAATCTTTTTGGATACTACAACAAAAGTCTTTTCTAATGCCTAAAACAGGACGAAAATACCTCTCAAAGAGCCCAACTTTAAGAATCACATCGGCCAAATTTGAGTTAGCCTTTCCAACAAGCTGAAGTAGTTTCTTCTTATCCATAGTGAAGGTTCCAGTTTTCTCCATTCCACGATTTATGCCGGCGAACTCTTCAACTAAACCATCAACCTGATAATAAGAGATAACAAATGACAAATACTCAATGGTGGTGCCATTTTAAGGGTTGTTTTTTCTTCAGGATAAGACATGACAAACAATGCACACGAAATAAGATATTAACCTGTGAGACAAAATAATCCAGAGCTATGCTTTGTCCCAATACACTTCCAATTATACGGATACCATCAGTATCCAACGATTTCAGAACTATGTAGTCTGGACCTCCTTGCATGTCCTCAACTAACAATGGCTTCTCCTTTATTGCATAATCTAATCACACAAAACAAAAACATGTTAAACATACACTACAGGATTCAGAAGAACTTCATGACTAATTGGTTTCCTTGAAGAAACTTACCATCTTTTCTCATCTCTCTAAGCAAACCAGATGCATGCCTCTTAACTAAATCCAGGTAAACTTCCACTTCATGATCCTCAACATTAAACAAGACAGCTGACCCATACTGGTATACAACCATGTATTGACAGTTGCTTGCTTTCACGTGAAATCCAGATCCCTGAATCAAATGCCTAAAGTTGTTCAGATTCTGTTAAATCAGTCATGTAAATGTACAATCTAGTCACAGATTTTGTCATTATGAACACTTAAATCTTCTTTTAGCTAGGGAGTATTATTTTCCTATATCATACAGTGAATTAATTTACTCATCATCAATAAACAAAATATTGCTACTTATGATGCAGCTCAGGCTACATAAATCAGAATATGTAGCTTGAATTTTCTCTTATCTTTCCCATAACCTTCAAATGCACACATAATTTCAATGACACGAGTCTAATAAAAATCTACCCTCATGGCTCATAATCCCAATCTAGTGTCTGGACATCAGACATGAACATGGAACTCCACGAGGAGCATGAACAAGGTATTATTATAATAAACCAAGTATCCTAAAAATTGATGGACACGTAAAGTATTAGAAAAGAACTTTAAGTTTAACTCAACCTTACAAAACTGGGTTATAAGGTGAGGATTGTCCTCACTTATATACCATGAATTGACCTTATCTCTAGTCGATGTGGAATCTTCAACACAACTCCCTCACTTCGAGACTACTTAACTCGTGCTTGAGACTATATATTTATGGGTGATGACCTGATATGCCTATCAATCTTTGCTAAGATAGGCTCTGATAACATATTAGGAACTGAGTTTAAACCTAGCTTGTCCTTACAAAACCGACTTTAAAGGTGAGGATTACCATCACTTATATACCATGAATTGATATTATTTCTAGTCGATGTGAGATCTCTAACATAAATAATTACCAAAGATATTTAAGAACTATTTAGTGACATGTTAATTTCAATAGAAGCACAAAAGGTTTTTGAGAAAAATAAAAATAATAATAAACCTTACATTAGAATCCAAATTAAAGTCACAGAAGCGGAGAGCAACATAGTTTGAAGATGAGCGAGAAGAGGGAGGAACAATGTTTCGGTGATTATCAGCCTGGATGCCCTTCAAATTTATACTGCCAAAATTATGAATCTGAGACAGCCAAATCATAGAGAACAAAAACAGGACAACAAAAAGACATGTGAGAGGAAAGGGTTTCAATTCAAACCCAGAAAAACAAGGAAAAACAGAATGCATCACTCTAAAATAAAAAACAAAAAATTCCCAGAAAACCTGACAAGCTATAATATAAATCACATAAAAGCATTAAAATTACTACTTAAATAAAAGAACCTAAAAAACACTCCAAAATCCCAATCTGATACAATCAATGCAACAAAATTACAGACCCTGCACAAACGCACACGCAGTCTTCTAAATCCTACACTAAACAGTAGTATTACAGTAAAACATAGTACAAATAGAGACACCAAAGCTATAAATTTTTAAATACAAATAATAAAGCTAAGCTGCAAATTTTACACAACAAAATGAATTAAACCAGCAATAATAATCATAAAACTCTAAAGTCCAAATCAAAGATTAAACCAAAATGTACAAATTTCAACTCCCACACAACATGGTCATCTCCTCTTAAATGGAACAGTAGCCGACGTAATAAGTAACATCGCAGGAACGAGAGTCCGAGAACGACCCATTTACACAAAACACAAGATACCAAAAGGGGCCATTGAAATTAACAAACTTGAATAAGATAGGATACTGGGGGTACCTGGTAGAGAGGAAATAAGCTTTGACGGGGATTTTGACAGTGGGGTAGATATCCGGGGATTCGAACCCGAATGGATCCGGTACGGGTACTTCGGAAGGTGCAGCTGCGAGAGAGAGAGAACGGTAGAAGGAGGGAAAGTGGGATTTGGAAGAATAAGAAGAAGATGAAGAAGTGGTTAAGCGGTTATAGAACAAAGAAAAGGTTTTCCATCTTCCACCCATTCGCTGAGAGGAAGTGGGTCTTCTTCCGATGGTTTTCGGTTTTTTAGTTTTCTCTTTGATTTGTGTTGTGACTTTTTCTCTTTTCCTTTCAATTTACCCTACCCTATTTTTTATTTTTATTTTTTCCTTTTAGTGGCAATGCCACACGAATAAGTGCAACCTGATTAGCAGAAATTTTTTCAAATCTCCCATTTTTTTTTTTCTTGGTGTGGATTCAAATTTTCGATTCAATCTAGGTTTGGATTCAGGTTTTCTATTTAATAATTAAACTTTACTAAATCTAATTATAATTGAATTTAGTTATCGGTTAAATAATTACAAAATTGTAACTTTTTAGAATAAATC
>Ga0123340_1007806_pt1 | contig 10197 bp, 6 predicted proteins | sample SirMexnodulemix_FD_89961 | JGI IMG/M metagenome (GOLD analysis project Ga0123340, IMG submission 89961) | Root nodule microbial communities of legume samples collected from Mexico - Siratro Mexico nodule mix | ecosystem: Host-associated > Plants > Roots > Nodule | place: Mexico: Nepantla...
ATAATATATTTAATGTTTCATAAAATTTGTTCTGAAAATTTTGTTAAAATCTGTACAAATCCGATTGTGAAAATTCAAAAAAACTTGTCCTCTAAAATTTTCATTGCGAAATCACTTTAAAGATAAAATAATCATTTTATAAAATTGTGGAGGTGTGTCAAGAAATTGTAAGGGTGCAGGAAGAAGAAGCCTGGATCTATAGTAGAGAATGGGCTTCAGAACATTAACCGCTCCACTTATGGATGAGTTAACATGGCCCAAGGATTAAGCCATACATTAAGAAATATATTATTTGATTCATAATTATCACATAATTAAATTACATTTAACACATCTATGTTATTACATTTTACAAGGATCAAAATTTTACAGTATTGATGGCATTCTTTCCCCCATGACAAAAAACTGTAATACATTATTAATTTGGAACAATTTAATGTAATCCAGCACTAATTTTTAAATTGAAAAACTCAATTACCATAAAAGTTACTGTAACCATAAATGAACAAGATTTGGATCATGTAAGAATTTGTGGTGTATTAACTATTACTATGAGTCTTCTTCAAAAGGAAACCAGAGTGTTAATCATGTAAATTAATTTAGGAATTATGGCCAGATAATTTGAAATTAGCTAAAAAATAATTATGATATTATCATATATAAAATTTATATGAGAAGATTGTTTCGTATACGCACACTGGTTTTACTCGAACTACAAAATCTAATTTTTCAACTTTGGCAACCTTATTATTCAAAAACAATTTTTCATTGAACATTCGGGTTCGGTTAGTCATATACGTGTCACCCGAATAATTAGCATGCTACATAAGTGGCACAAAACTAACACGGCAACCTGGGCCCATATGCTTAAAGAAAATTTTTGTTTTTTAATAGCAATATTTTTTAATTGAACAAATTCAAACTCACAACTTTAGTCAAAGAATTCAACCATTTAATAGCTATTAACATTACAAAATTAACACTTTGGAACCAAATTTCCAAGATATAATTTCATAAGAAAGAGTTTTTTTTCAAGGTGTTTAGATCACTTTGATTACTAATTTTCAGATTTTGTTATTTTAAATTTTATAAAATTTTGATTACAGAATTTTCCGTTTTTTAAAATTAAATAATTTTAATTTACTGTTGATGTATTATTTAATTGTTAACCTAAACAACTAATTGAAAAGTTGAAAGACCAAATTTATAATTATAATTTACAAAAGGTAAAGTTATACTTTTGCAAACTTATAAGGACTAAAAAGTGGATTTAATTATTTTCCATGTTAGTAAATGAATTACAATTTTCCAATTAAATAATTAGATTTTTTTCTTAAAATAAAACTCTTATTTTAAAATAGTTAGATCAAATGCATGGATTCATGAACTAAAATTAGATCAATTTCATCATTAATTATTTAAGTTTTAAATACTTTTATAGAAATTTTTGTAGTATACCTATTTATGATTTGCAGGTTATATATAGTCTGTTAGAAAACTAATTAAATTGAATAATTTAGTTGGAAAAAAAGATACAATTTAAAAATAATAATAATAATAATAATAATAATAATAATAATAATAATAATAAACTGTAATAGGCACGGGCTTGCAGGTTGATGAAGAAGAGAGTTGGCTAGCTTTTGCATTTGCATTGAACTGAACATGTTGAGGGTTTAAAGAGCCAAACCCTTTTTTCCCTTTTCCTTTTCTGACTTATGGGATGTAACATACACCACAAAATTCCCATGAGCTGGGAAATTTGACAACTGAAACCAAATTCCCTTCAGATAAAGATTCAAACTTTCTCTGTTGAAGGCTGCAAAAACCCCAAACACAAAAACCCATAGATAAACAAAGAATGAGGAGTGCTTTAAGAATGAACTCTGTCAAGATTTTCCATGTCATGGGGATGCAGAGGCACTTCATGTTGGTGAATCCAATCAAAAGCACCCCTTCTTTCCTCTACAACACAGTGCACTCTAAACCTTTTACTGGGTTGCCACATTTTCTCAGAAAATCCAGACAATATGAAAACTCTTTGTCTTTGTTCTCTTCATCTTTCTGTTCTTCTTCCCCTTCTTCTTCTTCTTCATCTGCTGTTGCAACTTCCTTATCCAAGGTTGGCTTTGTGGGTTGGTATTTGGGGATGATCAAGTCTTGGCCAATTTTGACAAAAAGTGTTACTTCTTCAATTATTTACATGGGTGCTGATTTATCCTCCCAGGTCGCCTGATCTCCTTTTAAGTCAATTTCTTTTGTTATGTGAAGATTGATAACTAGGAAAAGAAAGAGGAAATGCATTTATTTGGGTTGAAAATTAAGAGTTTTATGTTGAGGTTATAGTTGATTTCTTGTCTTACATTTCTTGTAAAAATTTTAGGGTTTATAATGCAATTTCTGGTGTTATTGTCAATTCAACTAGACTGAAGTGATCTTATATTATTTTAATAATACGGGAACCTTGCAACTCCTTAGCTTTGGAACTAACTATGATTGAGACTTCCTGGTTTTTCTTGTTCTTTCTTCCCCTGCTTGCTCCTGTGAATATTTCATTATCTGGACATGCTGTGTGGAATGAAAGATGAGGTAACTGTAACAGTGTAAAACTGTAATAATCTTGTGTAAAGTAGTATCATGATCACCGTGTTTTGTTTGTTCTGTTTCTCCATGATTTTCATTGTTGCTCTAGTACACACTTGGTTTGGTTTGTCACTCTGCCACGACTTGCTTTGGATGTTTGCTAATTTTTTTCAATAAAATCAATTTTAGTTGTTTCCTAGGGTCTTGAATATCCTGGACTTAGTTGTTTTTTTTTTTTTTTTTTTTTTTATTTTAAATTTTTTTTTTTTTTTTTTATTCATTTTTTTTTTTTTTTTGTTTTTTTTTTTTTTTTTTTTGCTATTCAACATTTAATTGTAGTTTTAATACCCATGGGATCTGGTATAGTGACTGAGGTTGGTCTTCTATGGCGAGCTTTGGTTGAAATCCCTACTGAAATTGATACCTTAACTTAGTGGTTGATTATGCCTTGACTAAGACTCCTTCATGGAAGATACTTGTGGGAAGCCTGAATGGATAAACAATTATGTGATCTAATTTTGTGCTTCTTTGGTTGAAATTCCTACTGAAATTGATACCTTTATTTAGTGCTTGACCATGACTTGACTAAGACTCCTTCATGGAGGATACTTGTGGAACACCTGAAAAAACAATTATATTATCTGATTTTGTTATTGATTTTTCTCTGTGACACATTAATTGTAGATAGTTAATTGTTTCCCACAGAGATGCCAGCAGTGTACACCTATATAACATTTGGACAATACATGAAGTTAATAAGTTTGTTTTGTTTTCTCATTCACCTAGCAGTGCACTGGATGCTGACAACTTGACTTTTGTTTTCTCTTAATAGATAGTTCTTTGCTTGTTGACTTGTTGCCACTTACTTTGTATCAATATTGCATCATTCACTTTCATGTAAAGTTTGATGATTTTCCACATTAATCTAGCTTGGACCATCTTTCAGTACACTGCACAATCACTAAAGATCTTTTGGCCATATTTTGCTTCTGGCCATTTTTCTGAGTAGAATTTATAATTAGGAACATAACCTCTAAAGAAAAAGAGTATGTTTTGAATTGTTATTAGTTTGTACTTTTAATTGGTAAAAAAATTCAATGATAAGAAGGGAGCAAAAAATATACTCAAATCAATAAAAGATTCATTTTTCAACATCAAATTTTATCATGTTTTGAATGTGTTGATGATAAGTGATCTTGAAAATGCATACGTTTTAATTTTCCTATACAATATCGTAAAAGCTTTTGCTGATCACTTAATATTCTGGAAGTTATATGGTTAACAATGTTTAGAAGCCTCAAGGCTGACTATTAAAATCTGCACCACTTACATTGGTTGGCATTCTTGCGTAGACTCGAGACCTTTTTTATTCTATGAATAGATATTTTCAACTCATTGAGTGACTTCACTTGGTTTAACTTGCATACTTCATGCACATTGTGTTGTTGTCTGACGAACTCATGGTATTTATTTTGTTACTCGTTTAGACTATTGTGCGGGAATCTTCAGAAGCTTTTGATTTTATGAGGACTTCACGCATGGCAGGATATGGGATGATCGTTTTAGGACCAACCCTGCATTTCTGGTACAATTTTATGTCAAAGCTTTTTCCAAGGACGGATGTTTTCTCTACATTAAAGAAAATGGTCATGGGTCAGACAATTTATGGACCTGTCATGACTGTTATTTTCTTGTCCTTGAATGCACATTTGCAGGGTATGTTCAATCCTGTTACCATAATACTTATATCGTAGTTTCATTTTTTGTACATGTTCTTAGGGGTAATGTTCTGGAACTGAATGATGCTATTTTAAAACAAAAAAGATTGGACCAGACAACTGGAGCTGTCTTCCGACTATATTATTGTGTTTGCTTTTTTTGAATCCTTAAGTTCATACTGTCATTTCTAAAACACTATCAAATACTCATAAACTTTTGCAATTTTACAATGTGGCAGTGCATTGTTGTGGGCCCAGTGGCTTATTTCTTTTCAAACTGTTCAATGATATAAATTTTGGTCTTCATTCAACAATATAAGCTGGTTTTGAAGATGCAGGGGATATGCTTTGTACATGCATCTTGATTAATGCTGTCTTGCGAAGTGTCAATGTGCTGCTATTGAATTGCATTTTACCTTGCATATGTTTTTTCTAAAGTGTATTCTGTGTTTATTAACATGTTCAATCTCATGCATCGATTGGCTGTAAGTGTTTGTGCATAAAATATCTAGTATGAAGTCCAAAATTTATGAACAAAATGAAGTGTGTTGAGACTCAAAACTGTTTCATATCTGATTTTCTGCCAAATTCGTTATGAAGTGCTAAACATTTTCTCTTGGTTGCCAGGTGAAACGGGCTCAGAGATAGTTGCACGCTTAAAACGTGATTTGCTTTCAACGATGCTAGGTGCAATTATGTATTGGCCTATTTGTGATTTTATTACCTTTAAGTTCATTCCTGTCAATTTACAGGTACCTGTTTAATATCATCTTCTACCTTCTTTTGTCTTACAGCGTACCAGTAAATAAGTTTTGCAGCCAAAATATTTCCTTTGTACTTTTTGTTATTGACTCTGCATTGTTTCATATTGACAGCCATTGATCACCAATTCATTTTCTTACTTATGGACTGTTTATATGACGTATATGGCAAGCCTAGAGAAAGCAGCCTGATCACTATCAACAATGTCAATCTTCTGCAGCTTACAGACAAATCTTTTGGATGTCTGCACTAATTCTGAGCTCACATTGTCCCTCACTATGCTACTGACCAAGATACTCGGTTGTGTAACTTCTGATCTTTGTTTTTCTCGGAATGCATTTTTGAATCATTGGCATTTCCTTCTCGAGTAACACTCTATTCTGTCAAATAACATACACCTGGATGACTTCAACAAGAAAATAGTAAATTATAACTGTTGAAAAGGTAATATCTGAAACATCCATACCCACAATGTTTCTTTAGTAATAAAAACATTCATAAGTTGATTGGAGCCATAATTTTAAAAGCGAAATGTCTCTGACATTATCAAAATGAATTTTTGAAGTCTTGTAATGAAACGAACCAAGTGGAGGAAGATATTAAGTTCAAATTCTGAGTGTAGAAGATATTATTAGAGCTTATTTTATGATAAACGGGATCATGGGGTGGTATCGAGTAAAATGGGCATATAAAAAAATGCATTTTATGTTTTGCAATAGGAACATGAGACCATAAATATGGATAGCATAACACACTTCTAGATCACATCTTATGCTAACATATTTATTGTTCCACTTTGCAAACACCCTAAGCATGTAACACACAGTGAATTAGCAGTGTTCAAAATCCAAATTAAGCTTTTACAAACCGTTAAGTCTGCTAAAAGAACTAATCAAATTAAGAACTGGTAAGAGAAAATAACATTTCTTGCATTTTGGTTATGTTTCCGGTTATTGTTGTGAAGACCCGACTATAAGCTCATTGCCGATAAAAAATTAACTGCTCATTACTTACATTGATTTTACTTAATAAAGGTTTAACATCATGTAATATATAATATATTTTAGCTTAATTAAATTTCAAATCTTGATAAATTTAAGGTATTTTCAATTGAGTATTGCAATTAATTTTTTTAGTTGGATATCTGACCTACAATCTTACTTAATTGTATATATACGTTATTTTATATTAATTTTAAATGGCTATGTTTTAAGATTAACATGAGTTTTTAATGAAATAAGCGCAGAGTTGAACAACAAAATATGAAGTTAGTAGAATGTAGTAAATGATAATGATAAAGTCTATGAGATATCCAATAATATATTATTTTGGTTTAAAAATAATTTGTTTGGATGAGATTAAAAAGGAAGTGAAAACAAATAATGTTAAAAGAGAGTAAATAGAGAGTAAAACAAAATGAGAAACTTAGATGCCATGTTAGGAGATTAAAGAACAAGGGGTGGAGTTGAAGTTGCGTGTGAAGGTTATGGAGAATAAAAAACTTACAATTTATTTTATTTGTTATTTTTTTTTCTATTTATCTTTATTCTTAATAAGTGAATTTTAAACTTAATTTGATCAGTCTTTATTCTTAAGAAGTAGATCCTAAGTCTAACTAAATTTTACAAAACAAGTTTATAAGATGATGTTTATATCTATTTAAAGTTTATAAGATAATGTTTACATCTATTTAAAGTTTATGATGTTTACATCTATTTATAAACTATTTAAAGGTCTTATCTCTAGTTAATATAGGATTTCCAAATCTATTTATAAACTATTTAAAGGTTTTATCTCTAGTTAATATAAGATTTCCAACACCTGTTGTTATGTTAAACACAAAATTACATGAAAATAATAAAGTAAGATGATATTTTAAGACAATACTTAATTAGAAAAATCAAAACAACTTGAATTTAATTAAAAAATATAGAAATTTGAAGTACTTAATAAATAAAACAAAAAAAGGACTAAATTAAAAATACCAAATTTAACAAGTAAATGAAACTTAATTAAGCTATATATTTCTATAAGATGTTTGTGATATGCGATTTTTGTTTTGCAATTGAGAACAGGTATTAAACAAATTTATATTATTCACTTTGTCATTGAAGAGCACTATTTAACAAATTTATATTATTCACTTAGCACTATTTACTTTTATGTTATAAAAAGGGTGTTAAATATTGTAAAAGAATAATGATAAGGGTGGTTCACAAAATAATTTTAAGTTGCAAACGGGAGTGCCAATAAGATTAACGCGAATATAGCAGTTTTAGCTAGAATATTTTAAATAAAAAAGGAAAAACTAATTTTTTCTAAAAAAATTTTCTTTTGTGCAATATCGAAGTGAAAAATATTGTTTTTATCTAGAATATTTTAAATAAAAAGAAAAGATTATTTATCTTTCTAAACCAATATGACATAGTAATTGTGTGAATTTAATAATTAGATTTTGTGTGCTGGCTTGTCAGCTCACTCACACTGTTATTGGTCCAGCACTGATGCATGGAGAAACAGTAGACCATGTCTTTGCTACATGAAAATCTTTGGAGGACTCCTACATTGAACATTGGTGAGTTGAATCCGTCCAGTGCACACAGGATCAGGTTGCTCAGGGGAACCCGAGTTCAGCTGGGGTTGGTGGTTTTACGGACAACCTAAAAGCTGAACTACTTGCCATATTACAGGCTTAAGGCTTGCGTGGGAATGATGTCACAAGGAACCAAATTCCCTACATTCAAACTAGGATGGGTTCTTGACTACTGTTCTTGCATCTCTATTTAAGAAGCCTATTGTCATATTTGTTCGAAATTAAAGAGTATAGCACAGTCATCGCAGTGATCCAAAATCAATTCCAAAACCTGTTGTTAAATACAGTGGACCAGCCATTGGTGAGATTTAGAACTCAGAATGCAACACTGTTATATTTCAATGAAAAATTGTTGAACTAAAACAAGTACAACAGAGAAGAAATGAAGATAGAAACAAGAATAAGAACGGGATACCACGAAAAATGGTGACCCCCTTGAAAGTATGAAACAATGAACTTCTTAATCCCCTATCTAGAAGTTCACATATTTTTTGTATTAACAAACATGACGCCCTAGAAATCATCAAATCTAAAATCCTGTTGTTTATTGTTTTGGTAAATTGTGGAGCTTCAGGACAAAAATCCAAAAGTCAGCTGTAGTAAACGCTTCCACATTCCAAGCTCTCTCTGCCTTTAGATTTCGTCTAACAGTAAATATCTGATCTACAGTAACAGGCGAATTCACTCTTCAGAGGCACGTATGCAAATCTTCTCAAGCTGTATGGGCCAATCTGGTCCAAGAACTTGAGGATTTAATTCCATTGCAAGACGGAAATCTAAAACAGATGCACCGGCAGATCCATTTGCTTTTTGCATGCATCTTGCAGGTAGCAAAACATTTGAACTGGTCGCCAACTGCCTGTTTTGTTGTGTTAGGTGCTGATTTCCACATCTTGACCCAGCTAAATCCACAAAGGATTCAATCAACCTCTTCAGGTATGAGTCCAGTGCATTATTCAATAGATTTACACAATCCACTGTCACAGACAAACCTTCCTTCTCCAACTTTTGCTCCAAACGACTCCTCAAAGATCTGGTGTCAGGGAGATCTCCATTGCTGAGACAGGTCTCTGGATAACCTTTGCTACATGATGAAACATTAGAATGACGTCTTCCATCACGAACAAAGTTCATCGATATACCAAGAGGAGCTGTGACAGGGCTCCTACTTTGAACGCTGGGGCTTCCAGCCATCTGTTCAACCTCCTCTCCTTCTTCAACGGAAATTGGAGGTCTACTGCCAAGGGAATTCAATTCTGTCGCACTCTGCTGCTCCAGTGTCTTACATATCAATTCTTCAGGCGCAAGACCAAATTGGGGTTTTCCCAGGGGCCCCACAGCATTTTGGCGGCCCTTAGACCTTCGGTCTCGAGCAGCTGAAGGGCCAATCCTCCGCAAGGAAGGAGGAAACGCGTCCCCATACAACGTTTGGATAGAGCCTCTCTGCAACCCATTTGAATCTTTTACACTAAAGGCAACCCCTGCTCTTGCAGAGCCTCTCACCGGTGGGACTTTGGCCAGACAAGCATTCTTCAAAATCGCTCTAATTAGTCGATTGTGAAGAGGGATATTTTCCCTCCCAATTATCACGAAGCAAGTTCTGTCAAACTCTGACTTGCTTATCTTTGAACTCAATAATCTTCGAAGCTGATCAAAGTACTTGTCAGCTCTCTGATGACCAACCTTCCTAACGATCAGAGCTTTCAGCTCCAACGTGTCAATTCGAGAATAGCTTCGTTTCGGTATCGTCATTTTGCCTAATAATCTTCTTCTCACAATCACTGAGCCAAACTATACAATCGTAATCTCATATGCTCCAGCAAATCCAAAACAAACGCTTCCTTAAACCCTAGTTCCCTAACAATATGAGTGTCTGCAATTAATCAAGTTTTCAATCAGAAACGATAATCGAGTCCAACTATTCACTGATTAGAATAGCAAATCAGATGACAAATGCTGGGAAAGACAGGATGCTTTGGGGGGAAATTGTAAAATCAATGAATTCGATAAATACAAGCACAATTAGAAGAGAATAAAGAAAACCCTAGCACGATTTTGAAGAAAGTTGGGAAAACCAACGAAGTTAGGGGAAAGAAAGATTCGTACCGTAATGGGTCGCCGGCGGTGGGAATTGACTACGAATAAAGCTTCTGTGCGGCACAATAGATATCGTACTGGCGTGTATTTCTTCCGATTGCGGTGGAGACGAGAGAGGCCAAACCCTAACGGAAATTGACAATTGAAGAGATGTGTCTTTTTTCAGCACCCCGTTCTCGACCCAACCCTGCGCTCTTCGTTGTTAAGTTTGTCGTTCGTCCCCACTCCAATTTGCAAAATTGAGTAAAATTAAAAGAAAAATAAAGGCTCCTCAAGAGTTTAGATACATTTAATCACATAATCATCACTTAAAACCTTTAATTATGATTTTCTTGAACTTTAAATAAAAATAAATTTACTCTTTTAATTAAATAAATATTTAATTAAATTTATTTAAACAATATTTACTTAACTATGTTTATTTGGGTGTAACGTGTTATCTAG
>Ga0123340_1007807_pt1 | contig 10196 bp, 8 predicted proteins | sample SirMexnodulemix_FD_89961 | JGI IMG/M metagenome (GOLD analysis project Ga0123340, IMG submission 89961) | Root nodule microbial communities of legume samples collected from Mexico - Siratro Mexico nodule mix | ecosystem: Host-associated > Plants > Roots > Nodule | place: Mexico: Nepantla...
ACTTAAAGTAGTAGTTTATAATTTATAAACTATAAGAAGTATCTTATAACAAAAGAAAAATCTTATAAAAGTTAAAAGTTCTTAAAATAAAGTATTTTTTTATTTACTAAACAGTTGAAGTTAATTTATAAAGTTAGTTAAACCGCACTTTTATCATTTTACTATCTAAGATTTTATTTCATTATTTCTTTAGTTTTTACACATTTTACCAATTTGTTAAATATGTAACGAAATCATATGATGTAAAATTATAAGCTGTTATTGTAATTTTTTACAATTTATTACCAATACAATGATAATACATCTAAAAATAAAAACAAGTGGATAAAACGGAGGAAAAAAATTATAATGATAAAATGTAGAATTTGTTTTAAGGTTAACCATAAAACGTATGAAAATAAAACTTAAATAAAAGAAATTTGAAAAATACCCACTGTTAAATGAGAAGATGCACTAGTAAGTATATCATATATTTTTTTCCTTTCTACGCATAAGAAATACGAATTGTAAATATAAAATATGCAATCTATTAAAACAAAGGTGTTTATATGAAGAACAAAAAGAACCGGTTCAACAATGACTAAATTCATACGTATCAAACTCATTCAAGTTTAGAACATTGTCGTATAGATAAGAATGAAAAAACTCAACCCAGTAAGATTTTGCTAGAAGTTCATTGCGTGAAATTCTAGACTTAGATCGCCAAATTTATTTATAAGATTCCAAAATATTTATGATTTTTAATGTAATTTTACATTATAACTTGTAATTAGATAATAATGTAAAGTTAAAATATAGTATTTTCTATCTCTTTAATAATCGTATAAGAAATTCTAAAATTTTGTTGTAAAAGACGAGTGAAGAAGCAACGTGAGCACTTTGATGAAGTGGTTGAAGAAGTGAAGCGAATGAAGTTAGAAGTGGAGAGAGTGAGAGAGAAATAGAAAGAGATCTGAAAGAGATGAGCTCGGCGCAGAAGCAGGTGTGGGAAGGGGCAATTCCTCTGCAGATTCACCTCCACGAATCTGAAGTCACCACTCTCCCTCCTCCGCCACCGGCTTTCGTATTCTTCTCGCGCCGCACTCTTCCTTTTTTTCCGTAGGGTTTTTCATCTCACTAAATTAATCGCTTCGTTTTCGTTTTCAGGTGTTGGCCCCTCGGATAGGGTACTTGCCTCTGTTGATTTCGCTCGTAAAGCCTCACTTCAGCAGCACGCTTCCCCCTGGACTTGACGCCGTTTGGTTTGACTACAAAGGCCTCCCTCTCAAGTGGTGCGATTACAATACCATGCATTCTCTCGCTGTTTTTCGATTATCGCATTGCACTGATTGCTTTTTTTTTTTTTTTTGCCTTGTGCAGGTATATACCGACCGGTGTTCTTTTTGATCTTCTGTGCGTGGAACCGGAGAGACCGTGGAATTTGACGGTAATTACTTCCTGATTTTGTTTTGGTTTTCTGTTTAGGCAGTTTGACCTACCACTTTCTGTTGGAATTTCATATTGTTTCCGTTTTCTCTGTTTAGTTTGATCGGTAGGTGTTGGCTCATTTAGATTTTGATTGCAGGAAGCAAGTTTAACATGAGTTTAATTTTAGTGGCTATGTACTCCTAGGTTAAAATCATTGTCGGTATTACTTTAAGGTAGTTGTTGTAAAATTTATTAAACTTATCTTATACGACGTTGGTTTGTGATTGGATGACATATTTTTATTTTCTAGTTTATTCCATATTTTGAATAGCGTTTAATCTGTATGTTGCTGTTAGTTTAATCTTTTTCTGAGAAAAACCAGTATCCAATAGGAACTCTTCTTGCTGCCTCATGATATTGATAATTAGAATGATGTGACGATACGGGAATTCCTACTGGATGTCTTCATAGAAATTAAATTCTTTGAGTTTCATATATTCATGTAAATATAGCTCTATGTCCTGTCAAGGCTACCTTTTAGATTTCTTTCCAATTCATCTCTTGTTGTTGTTATTGAAGAAACTAAGAAAGAGCCGTAACTAGGGGAAGCAAATAAAAGTAAGAGTGCCTAAAGAAATTGGGATTGATTTACTACTGACATTTTAGTGGCCCTTGTAGAAATCATCTTTCCACATGTTCGGCTATATTTGATCTCAATCTCTGTACCCTCTGATTGATTTATAGGTACACTTTAGAGGATATCCAAGTAATTTATTGCTTCCTTGTGAAGGTGAAGATAGTGTAAAGTGGAGCTTTATTAACTCACTGAAAGAGGTCAGTTGTGTGATATCTGCTTGTGTGTGCCTGCCTCTATGATGGCACTTGATTGATTTATGACATTATGCTTCATGCCAGTTAAGCTTTTCAACGAAGGTTCTTATGCCCTCAAACATATACATTTGGTGCTATTTTGATTGATCAAGTCAGATTCATATCATATTTGTTTATATGAATGAAGCTTTAAACAGATTTCACCTGAGTCTGAGACATGGTTTATTGGTATAGGATAGTAAGGAAAATATTGGAACTTGATTAAATTGAAGACTTATTGAGGATTTGTTAAGGTAATAGTGGTTTTTTGCTGGATTGGTAAGATGCTTATGGACCAAATTAATGTGTTGTTTGGCTGCTATAAAATGTGCTTTAATGATAAAAGTTAATGGATTGATTGGGTTTTTTGGAATATCCTAGATAGAACCTACTGCTTCTTTCAAATTAGGAGTTCTCTAATCAAAGCTATGATGTTTTCAGGTCTCCCATACCTTGGAACAACTGATATTATTTACTACTACTCAATATGCATTTATGATAAAATTAGTAATGTTGTTGTAAGGGAAGAGATCTTTGAGCTCAGTAGTAGGTCAAAATAGGTATTTAGTAATAATATGCTAAGGTGACAGGAATCCAGAAAATGAATTCTCAATAAGATGAGTTTTATTGAATTGAAGAGAGGTCAAGGGCTATTATAGAAGTAAAAAAAGAAACCAGAGCCTAAGCTTCTCGGAAAAAGTATTCTCTTCCCTGCAAAATACATAATAAACTATGATTTCCCACAACAGACCCCCTATTATTCTCTCTGCTTATTATATTCCTCTTGTATCACATTATCCCCCGTACCCTTCTACTTTCAACCTCAGCTAACTGGCTCTCCACAAGGCCCTTCTTGTTCCTTCTAGAATAAACCCTCCATATTGTGTTCCTTTTCTGACCATCCACAACTTTCTTATTTCATATGTGAATAAAGTCAGTGGCTATGTTTTGCTACCAAACCTTAATCAGTAAGTTAGACTAGAATAAATGAAGCAGCAGTCAGTGCACTAACTTGCAGAGCAGTGGGTATTCCAGCTAAATTAGGTTGTGTAGGACCCTTGGCAGGGAAGTGGGATACTGCATTCGTTCAACTTTAAGTCCCTAAAAGTTGATATTTTTGTCCTATTAGCAATGCATGTAAGATGTCAAAATTTTCATACCTGAATTTTGATTTTGCTGCAGGCTGCATATGTAATAAATGGGAATAGCAAAAATGTCATGAACATGTCTCAACCTGATCAGGTGGAGCTCTGGAGTTCTGTTTTAAACGGTACAGTTGTTAATTACGTAATAATAGATCTGGTATTCTGTTTCTCTTTGGGATTCCCTTGTGTGATTTTATATTCTACCTGTAAAATGTCGGGAGATAGATGATAGGACTTTTAGTTATTTCAATCAAATAGATTGTTAGCATGTGAATGTTAAGCAAAATGGGATAAATATAAAAAGTTGGACCTGAGTTGGTTTTTGTTACTGATAAATTGGTGGAATAGAGGGAGAGAAAGAGTGATACTTCATTTGCATTTCTTTTCTAATTGTCACTTTGATCAGAAGATGAGAGGGAATATGATATACATAATATATAAATATAATACAATTTCCTGCTCTTTAAATGTTTCTCTACATTTATGATCCAGTTACTGTTATAGATATAGTGCACTTTCCTTGTAATTATAACTTGTTGAAATGTACAACAATTAGCAGAGCTTCATTAAATATGATGTGAGATCCACAAAATTTTGGGTTTCCAATAAATTTTGACCAATGATAGAGTGTATTCCTGGCATTTATTCTTGTACAATATTAAACACATTATAATTTGAGAATTTTCTTAGTATTATAGTGAATGCTGATATAATTGTCTCATTTTTCTGATACCCTCGGTAAAAAATGAGCAAGGGAACATTGTTCAATATTTTGAGTTTTCATCTATAATTTGATAAGTGGTCGGTTATCAGTGTGAGAGTGGATGGAGTGGGTTACAACATTGAAGAAAAGGGATAATTTGATCTCTTTACATTCTCTCCAGTGTATAATCTTTTCTCTTATTTAAAATCAAGCCACGGGACAAGTCTTTTTTTGCTGTTCTCTCCTTCATCTTTTAGCAAATCAAACATATCCTATCTTTATTGGCACATAAACAGTCATAAAGATTAAACATCCAAAATTCATTTTTTTTCCTCAAGGATCTTTTCCATAGTAAAAATAGTTGTTTGATTTAACCAAGTTATTTTATCCCTCTCTTTTTATTTTGGCAATAAAAATATTTAAGACACACAATTGAACATAAACTTTCAAAAGCTAGTTGCAATTTTGCAATATATAACAGATCTCAAATTTGAATGAATGCTATTCTACTCTAAGATTCACAAAAGATAGGATAGTCAAATTATAACTCAACATTAAAATGCAGAAAAGAACAAGGGTTCCATCTGCCATTGGTAGTTTATGGAGAATTTGTTTTGGTGCCCTTTAATCTTGGACTTGTGTCAACAGTCAACACTCATTTGCATTGCAGGTAATTTAGAAATTTATCGGCGGGTGGCATCTAAGCTTAAGCTTGGAACCTCTGAAGATGAATATGCGGAAAATGTTAGTTCAAGCTTGATTAAATCTCCACAAAGTACAGGGGATACTGATGTTATTGGTCAAGTTAAGACTGGTGAGCAACATGTACTAGTTTGTGTGCCAATTTGGCTTGCTGTATTTTTTCCTCTTCTTTTATGGAAGATTTCATGTCTACACCCTCTGTTCTTTTTAATAATATTTCCTTATTTTCTATAAAGATTATTCTTATTATCTGTAAATTCAAAATTCTCTTTCCTCCTCATGGATCTTTTGAACATTTACAAGTGAATTAAACCAATTCTGAGTGCGTTATGGGCTCTCAACTTGCCCTTTTAAAAACGATATCTGTATGGTGTGTTCATATGTAAAGGTTGAGAGCTATCACTTAGACTACTTGTTTTAATTGATTCTTTCTTATTTTTATCTTTACTTTCTAATTGTACTTAAAACTGTAATACTGTATAATTATCTATTTGTTGACAATGAGCATGTTTACCAGTAGCGCCTCTTGATAAACTTATTTTTTGTGGCTAACATCTATCTTTTGTAGGTAGGATTCCTGTTCGTTTATATCTGTGGACAGTGAATGAGGATTTTGATGATTTTCAAGATGCTCCTCAAATTGATAATTGGGACAAAGTTTCATATATCAATCGTCCTGTTGAGCTTCATAAGGAAGATGGTAAGTCGGGTCTTGTAGGGAATCCTCCTTTGTAACTTCTAAATTGATTGTTTTCTATGATTTTTCTTTTTTTTTTCTTTTCTTTTTCTTGTACGAGAATAGTCATCATGTTGCCAATGGTGCATGATGGCCAATGGTGTCAGGGCAAAATCAGCCATAGTTTTGTGAAGGATGGAGTAGTTGGCAATGGCGAAAGGAGGACAGTTATGTTAGAGAAAAAAAATAACAAACACATAAAAACTAAATAAAAGGACCTAGTATTTTATATCAGGAGGATCTATAACAAAGTAAATATTTCCTTTTAGGAAAAAATAACCAATCATTAAGGACAATTTATCAATAGTGCGACTAAGGCTCAAACTTAAATATGTGTGGACTAAAATGGAAAAGAACAAAGAAAGGATTAGCCAGCATGTTCTGTCCTGAGAACTTAGTAGAATAAAAAAATACAGCTTTGTAAAAAATCGAGTTATAAAGAATACAAGACATAATGTATGGAAAGGACAGATAAAGTAAGGAAAATACAAAGAATATAGTCTATAGAGTAATAAGATGAATAATAAGCATATTGAGGCATGGAAAACTCTCCATGCATGGATGTTTTCATGGTGCTCGCACCAAGAGATGCTATGCTTGCAGCATTGGTTTCTGCTATACACAGCATGTTTATCTGGTATATTGCCTTACCTGACAGTTCTCATCTTCGGTGAGAAAAGATTATGTTAGTAATAGTTGGTAGACCTAAATGCTACTTTTCTGGGGCTTTTCTTTGCATGATATGTGCAATAGAACTATTTTTCCCCACTAGATGATTGAAGGAAGAGCTTTTTTCAACCTCCCTGAGGGGAACCGAACAACTTTTATCGTGCATTGATTTTTCTCTTTTCTCTCCTTGTTCTTTTGTTTTAGAGGGTATGTTTTCTTCACTTTTCTTATTACTTCTGTTTAATATCATAAAAGAAGAATACCTGAGATGTGAGAGATATGATATTTTTCAACTTCAGAGCCATTAACCCATATATAATTTTCAGTCATGTCAATTGTAATTTCAATTCATTTATTGACCTTATTAATCAAGGAAATAGTAGGATTAGATTATTCACCCATCGTAACTCTTTCTCGTAGTATGGAAGTTTTAGTCACTTGTTTGGTGTTGAGTCATTTAGTATGGTGGTGATTTATATAAATCATTAATCTTCCTTTCACGGGTTTATGTGATTATTGTGTTGTGCTTATATCATGTCTTTGTTCACATTATTTTTTGCTTGAATCTTGATTGATTTTGGCTGTATCTTGACCAGATAAATATAATTCGGCTGTGTCTTGATCACACAAATGAATATTTACGAGTAATTATTAGAAGTGAACCGAAAATATCATGAATTAAGTTAATTTTATATTCTCTTAAAGGATAACTTGAAAAAGGAAAAGCGAAGAGAGGATAATAAAAACTCAAATCTCAGTTTCCTTGATTATCAATTCAACAATCCCCGGCCTTGATAACAAACTATCTTGTATCTCACATTAATGGAAGAAACATGTTTACAATTGTGTACTTGTTAACCGAGTTGCTGCAAAATAACTTACATCCACGCAAACTTCTTTTTATTTGCTACCAAAACATTTCATGATTTATTAAAATCTGTCGATTATTTATTGCCTAAGTAGCTGAAGCGGTAAAGCTCCACTCGGTCACTGGAAGCATATGAACCTCTGAAGTGCTTGACACCTGTATCGATTGAGTGTTACATCTTTTTGAAGTAAATCACTAATTTTCGGGCAAAAAATTATGAATAATTTGCGTTATTACGAGATTTGGTTCTAAATTGGTGCATTTTTGAGGTTTATTGCCCACTTTAAAGAAAGGGATTCTATTCACCAGTGGACAAATGATGCGTGTACAGTTAAAAATTATGTCAATCAGGACGTCTGAAAACGTACTTGAATATTTTTGTTAACGTTATACCTTCTGTCACGATTTTAGTTATTGTTGAAGAAAATTCTTTTTCTCTTGGGGATTGAAGTCGAGATTTAAACAATTTGATACTTAGTGCACACTAGAGGTAAACATGCATTAGTTTAGAAAGTTTGGACACAATGTTGGAAAAGAATAGAATATGACATGACAACCTTTAACTATCATTGGATACCACATGGATGTAACATAGCATACAATATATAACTTGTATCCATTTATCATAAGAACGCAGATCTCATGTCGTGGATGTAACGTAACATACATAATGTAACTTAATATACATTTATCACAAGAACACGTCTCTTGCTGAACGGTTAATTGCATTTTTGGTTCCTTTATTATGATTAATGTATGATTTTGTCTGCTAATAGTTCTTTGTTCTTCTTAACGCCCCCCCGACGTGCATATTTTCTTCTCAAATATTTGATGGTTTTGGACAAATTTGGGTTATAAAATGATTTGAAAGATTCAAAAGTGAATAATTTTATGAAATCTGAAAGATTTTGTAAAATGTGATATCAGGCTTTCAAGATGCGAGGAAATTTGGGATTTTCTTATGTTGGGTGAAATATGATATTTTTATTAGTCAGTTTTGTCTAATTACTGTGATATTTTCATCTATAAAGGCACACAAATTCAAAATATAAGAGTACAAAATTGTAAAATGCCAGCTAGATGTATTCAGAGTGTCTACATATGTCTTTCATGGGTATGACTACTATTGCAGTGTCCATACATCCTTTGCCATTCCTCTGTCTCTGCTTAAATTGATTGCAATTAATCGAAACTGTATTTTATTGTTAGCATAATCTTTACTTTACTATAATTTAACTGATATATTTGTCTTTTATGTCTGGTGCCTGCAGGTAAATACTTTAGTTTAAATGACGCGGTTAAAAGAATATTACCTGAGTTTTTTCCGGAAAATTCCTCTGTAATTGAAGGAAATGAAAACATTAACCAAAGTGTAGAAGAGGGAGAAAGATCATCTGATCCCGGGTCATCTTGCAACGAAGCTGAGATTGCCGAAATCAAATTTGTTCGCATTCAAGGGATAGAACCAGTTTTAGATATACCTTTTTCTTGGGTGGTTAACAACTTGATGAATCCTGAGTATTTTCTTCATATGTGCGTATGCTTAAAAGTTAAGGCCAATGCTGTGCGATAGGGATTAAATTTAGTTTTATTTTTTAGAAAAAAATCAGAAGGTGCAATTTTTTTGTATATAAAATGTACAAAACAGTTTCTTATCATATTCATTTTATAATTCGATTGCTATTTTCCAGTTCAAAGTGTAGTAATTGTTGACAGATCGATGATTGTTTATTTTAACTCCAATTAATGGTACTGTTTCACTGCAAAATTGGCTGTTTCAGTTCTGTATTTTCCTCTCCGTCGGCGAGTTGGTTGAAGGGTGTTGCACAAAATTTTTGTTTGTCCAATTTTTCTGTAAATAAGCAAAGTATGCCTTTATTTTTGAACTGTTGGTCAATTAATTATGCATACAGAAATGCTAACAATAGTCTTTATCACTAAGAAATATTTTTTGTCATTGATTGAATTTAACATGACCAAGATTGAAGCATTTACAATGTTTGGTTTATCAGCCGGTTTCATCGTGGATAATAGAAAGGCAGTAATAGTGGTGTGATAGACATATTCGTTATTATTTTTAAAGCTGAAAAAATTATGTTAAAGCATAAAATAATTCATGGAAACTTTAAGATTTCATCCGCTCCAAATAATATAGTTAGTTTCTATTTCCCTTCAAAATTCAAAGAATGAAAATAAGTTCCAGGTTGAGGATAAATCACAGTTCGGATTCATCGTCAATACTAAATTCAGGCTAAGCTTATTTTCGGTTGTTCAATTTTCAAGTTGATCTTTTGTAGTTTCTATAATTTAAAAAAAAAAACACTTTACTTAAATCTCTCTAATGGTATTTCATTTTGATTTCATATTCTTATTATGAATCCGTCTTATATATATTATTTTTATGTGATTTTATTAAGGATAAATACCAAGTATTAATAGTTTTCGGTAGAATAACAAAATTATAATCTTACTACAAAAATTTTGGTTTTACTAATTTTGCTTAAACTCGTTAATTATTGAGGTACTTAAATATGCGTTTGGTTTTGAGTAATCCTCACCTGTGTTTAATGGAGAGAGAGAGTTAACATTAATATTCAATTAACTTTAAAGTAAGTCTTTTATCCTTTGTTTTCTGTTTTATAAATTTAAGATTATTACTAATTTCTTATTAAAGATAAAAACAGCGTTCAGTCCTAAGAATCAAACAAAAATAATTTAATTAAAATTATGATACTAAAAATTTAGTTTTTTTTTATCTTATTATACTAAATAATTAAATATATTATTGATTAAGTAAATATATTACTTATTGTATATTTTATTGAAGCCATTTTTAAACATTTATAATTTAGCTATGCCTATACTTTAATATGTGAGTAATTAGGCTTTTTTTCAATAATAGTTAGTTACCTTTTTCTTATTCTACTATAATTTAATATTTTTTTTATTTGGTGTCTTTGTACATTTTATATTGTAACTTAAAAATATCATTAAAATAAATAATTTTTATACAAGGAGAAATCCTTATATATTGTTAGAGATACTTATACGAGTAGGTTTTCTTTTTTTTTTTCTTTTTTTTTTTAAATTTAAACA
>Ga0123340_1007814_pt1 | contig 10191 bp, 8 predicted proteins | sample SirMexnodulemix_FD_89961 | JGI IMG/M metagenome (GOLD analysis project Ga0123340, IMG submission 89961) | Root nodule microbial communities of legume samples collected from Mexico - Siratro Mexico nodule mix | ecosystem: Host-associated > Plants > Roots > Nodule | place: Mexico: Nepantla...
TAGACCATGTGTCTCCTGCTTTAATAATAATAATGTTAATTGTGCAATGTATATAAGTCATCAAATATAAATGTATACTTGAGTTTTGTTATCATCAAAACTTTAACAAATGATTTGATCCTCTAAAGGGACTTTGGACTGTCTAATGTTCAACAAGTACTATGTGATCAATTGTTGACCTTACTGCTTTTGTAATCTATTTGCTGTTTCCAATTACTGGGTTTGTAATTGAGATAGTGCAGTGAGTTTCTGCACTGGTCTCACATCTGCTGAGGGGTTCAGTGGAGTGTGAGTGCTGCGAGGAGCAGTGTTTGCTTGCGAGTTACAAGTGGTTTTGGTGCAGTGGGTTTCTGCACTGGTTTCACACTAGCTGAGGGATTTAGTGAGGTGTGAGTGCTGCGGGGAGCAGTGTGTACTGTGGGGAGTAGTGATAACTTGCTGGGAGCATGGGTTGTAAACTGATCTTGTGATCTTTTTAGTGGAAATCTTTTCTAGTTTGCAAAGGACTGGATGTAGCCCTTGAGGAAGGGTGAACTAGGATAAATCTTTGTGTTCTTGATTTCCTCTTCTCTTTTCTTAATCATTTTATTATTTGCTTGCATTCGCCTAATAAATTGATCACTGAATCTTTGTATTCACTAAGAATTTATGGGTATATCTTTGTGTTCTAAATTTTTTTAAATATATCTGAATCAACTGTGCTTCTGGGTTATTTCTAATCTACTGGAATGTGGTTAATCATCTTGATTCTGGATTAACACATCTTTGTACTGAAAACTATTTTCTGGATTTACCTCTAACAATTTCCGCTGTGCATAATTGATTGTTTACTGGACAGTCCAGAATTACACAAGTTGATTGATTGAATCAAGATTTTTTATTCTCTACTTCAAGAACTTTTTGTATTTGCAAAAATATTTTGAAAGTTCAATTCACCCCCGCCCCCCTCTTGAACTCGGTCTGAACCTTATTTTGCACAAAATGCTGACAAATAGGTCTAGCTTTTGATTGTAAAAATGTACAGAACATTATTTCATACAATTGTATAAATTATAGGCTAGAATAAAAGTCAAACTAGGTTTAGAAGGTTGACTTAGGCTTGCTTAGGGTTAGGGTTAGGTTTAGCACACCTAGTCACATAATGTCATGTGTCAACATGGTACTAGAGAGCATGGAAGCTTGCGGATCAAGGAAGAGGCACACATATGGCAACACCACATTGGAAAGTATCCAAAATTACGGAACAAGCTAGGGTTTGGATGTCTTCCACAACAAGTTAGGGTTAGGGTATGAAAAGTGCTCCAAAAGCTAGGGTTAGGGTATGAAATCTATAGCTATGTAATTTTCAGCTTATGTTGAGTAATGAAATGCTACAAAAAATTTTCCAACTTCATTACATTGGGTTAATCTTTGTTAGCCCCTCTTGAGTCTAACCTAAAATCTACTTGATAGTTGGCCTGACCTCTATCAATTCTTGTTCCATCTAATTCATTCTCTTCACATAATTCATTGCATCCACTGCCATACTTCCATTCATTTGTTCAACAAATTGTTCAAGCTCCTGTCGCAACCAAGATCACGACGGGACAATGAAAAATAATTTTATTTTTTTTTTAAATTGAGAAGGGAATCACCATCATAGTTTAATATTGGAAAACCATAGAAAAATCAAAAATGAAATTTTTGCAAACCAAATTTAAGATTCCAGATTCAGTTACGTGTGGAGAAGGTATTAACACCCCCACAACATCCGTCCTAAGACTTTACCTTTAATCAAATAAGCAAAAATAAGTGTGATTTTACAAAATGTTATTTTTTCCAAAAATAATGACAATAACTATGCCATTGCAGCAAATAAAAACAAACATAAATACAATAACAAAAATACAAACAAAAATAAGAATAAGTAAACAAGGAATAAACAAATAAAAATATTTTTTTTTTACTTTTTGGGTCCGACAAAAATTGACCTTAGTCTTATGTATTTCCATTCAGGATGAAAAATCAGGCATCACGTAGTTATATTTTAAAAATTTATTTGATGATATTTGATATATTTTTAATTTTTGAAAATTTTATATTTTATATTATTTGTTTAGAAGTATTTTAAAAACTAGTAGAATCTTATTTTAAAACAAAGTACCAAAAAAACATTTAAAATTTTCATATACTTTAAAGGTAAGATTTCGATTAGCAAAATAAAAGACCAGTAAAGAAAAAACTAGAAACTAAACAATGATGTTGGACAAAAAAAAACTATTTTCTCAAAAAGAAAAAATGTGATATTTGTGTATATAAATGAAAGGGAGGTGCAAACAAGATTCTGCTGGGCCAAAACCCCAACACACAAACCCTTCACTTTTCCGTTTGGGTTCAGAACCCATTGCCTCATTCATTCACGACCTAACTTGGCTGTGGCCATGTAAAGGTGCAAAAGAAACTAGAAAATGTTGTCGCGTGAATAGAGCAGATGCATGGTGCACGGAGGCTGCACAGTGCACAGTGGTGGCGCGGGGACTAGGCAGTGTCACAGGCAGCGTGTGTAGCGCGCAATAGGTTGCGGCATTGATGAAGTGACGGCGACAGAGGCAGAGAGGAAGAACGGCGAGCCGAAGTGCAGGAACCCTCGCCATTTGACATACTCGGGGGTGAAGTCACCGGTGACGGTAGAGACACCTAGCTATGCGTGGGCGAGGTTGTTTGGAGAATGCTGTGGTGGTTTCCGGTGTCCGTGACTTTGGTCAAGGCAATACAGTGATAAGTTTTGAAGGTTTAGAATTGGTTCTGTGTCTTAACCTTAGGCTTCATGTGCATTTAGGTCGCAGTTTGAGTTATGTGGCTTTGCAGAGGCACTATTTATGGGCAAAGGAAACTTTTCCACATGAGGCTTACAAAAGCTAGGTTTGTGTATATATGTGCCTAGAGGCTTCAAAGGGGTAGCTTAAGTTTGAGGTCTTGGTGTGTGACGTGAATACTATTTCATGGTTCGGTTCCTTCTACATAAAAGCTAGTGAGTGTACCAGCGTGGTAGCTTTACTCATGGCAAAAGAGATGTTGTTTAGTTCCATAGTTGGTGTTCTTGATGCTTGCGGTAAATGTTTCCGGGAATGGGTTTTCGGAAGCATTGGTTTTCTGGTTTGTAGTGATGGTACGTTTACCTCCATGCACAAAGCAGTGACACTGTAAACCTCGTCAACAATGCACACAGTTTCATACTACACATTTCACATTGTATACGGGTTGCAATATTTGGTTTCAAAGATTCTATATTTTTTTTTCGTGAGGCAAAGGGTCTAGAACCCGTAACCATACCAGCATGCATGGCTTTGTCCACGGTTAAGGAAAAGGGAACATTCATCGTCTGTGTTAACAGGTTCGGCATTCTTGGTGTTTAGGAGGTAGTGAGCTTCCGATTATGGAGATTGAACGAGGGTGAGCTTTTTGACAATTTGATTTTGTGTATATGTGAAACATTAGTTGAGGTGCAGTTTGGCATTTCCGATGGGTTGATTCATTCGTTGTTGTTCTTGCAAGAGACCGATTAGCTCTAACAACAACAAAGTCTTCTACAGTTGCTCCTCGGTCAGCTCTTTCCGTTCGCTATTACTGCTCCGATTGCTTCAAAGTCCATCGTCTCGAGAGGGGTCCTGCAGACACTACGACACTCAAGTCAGTTTAGGGTTCGAGTGTGCAGGTAGTTTAGGTCAGAGTTTAGAAGTCCCTTATTTGTAGTGATTGAACTCATATTTATAGATGTTGTAATGGCTTGGAGTGTTTGGGCCCGATCAGTTATATTTTGTTAATCTGTTACGATCTGTTAATCTGTTATGATTTGCTAACCTGTTACAATCCGTTAAGTTGTTACGATATATGCAAGTTTGGTTGTGTCTTGGTCAACCGTATAGTACATAGGCCCCCCAAGACCTCGAGGACGAGTAATGGCTAAAGAGGATTTAGTATCGAGTAGATAATGATTACATTTGTCATGTTGGTCATCCAAAAACAAGTGTTAAAGGTGGATGTTCCTGCGCCTTTTCTCGGTTTGCGCATGTCTCGTTCTCGAATAGCTCATTTTACCTTAACCGTTAAAAGCTGTGATTATACACCTCACAGTTGGTTTCATTGGTGTTAAGCTTCAATGGTTAAAAGTTGTGATTATACACCTCACAATAAGTTTCGTGGTTGTGAAGATGAGATGTTTATTCACCTCACGGTTTGAAGCTGAGAGGCTGAGAAGCTGAGATGCTGAGAAGTTTATATACCTCACGTTAGTTTCGTGAGGTGTTTGTGGCTATCTTGGTTGAAAGTTGAATGATTATACACCTCACGTTTGGTTCCTTGAGGTGTGTGTGGCATTCTCGATTGAAAGTTGAATGATTATACACCTCACGGTTGGTTCCGTGAGGTGTGTGTGGCTTTCTCGGTTAAAAGCTGAATGATTATACACGTCACAATCGATTCTGTGAGGTGTGTGTGGCTTTCTCAGTTGAAAGCTGCTCCAAAAGGTGAACCTCGTGGTGTGAAGCTTTAGATGCGTTTTGCGAGTGAAGACCGAAATGCTTGTCAGCCCTTGTACCAATAGTTTTAGATTGGGTTTCGAAGTGCAAACTGAAGTGGTTATCGGCCCTTGTAGAGAGCTTGGCTTGAAGTGATCTTGGCCATGTTGATCATGAGGCATGAGCTCCATAGTTTCAAATAGGTAATGAAGAGTGATGCATATAAGTCCCCTGTGAAAACCAATTTAAGAAAATACTGCAAAGACTAAATGTGTTATTTTGAAAATAAAAAATAACAAGCTTCTAACAATCAACTATTGAAACAAGATAAGGCATATCTCCAAAAATAAAAGATTAGGAAATTTATTTGAGTGATTGTCTCTTGTGCTACCCCAGGCAAGATTTGTTGGATGATTGAACATTGGATTTAAAGATCTAGATGAGTTCTTCCAGTTTTACTGATGATTGAATTTATAAGCCAATGCTCCTTATCTCCTCATACACTATTAGAAAAAACACATTTAATCGCGGTTATTCAACGCTTACAAACGTGATTCTGGAACCGTGATAGATCCAACCGCGATAAAAAGTACTGAAGATACCAGCGCGGTTGTATAACCGCGATGGAAAGTATAGCATACCAACGCGGTTCTTAAGCAACCACGGTAAGAAATGCCTAGAGTGAACCAAAATATAGCAAAAAATTGAGATACCAACGTGGTTATGATAAAAACCACAGTGGTATGGGACATCCCACTGCATACCACCGCGGTTGTTAACAAACAACCGCAGTGTTAGTGCCCAATTCGATTCTAAGCAGGTTGTGCCCAATTCTCTCCTTTCTCAACAGGTAGTGGACCAGGATGAAGATCTCCAAGCCATTTCAACCTCTAGCTCCACTTCTCAACTTGAGATCTGCATCCTCGAGGTCCACGTGACGAGATCGATGAAGCTGGGATTCCGGCAGTTACGAAGGCAGTCGGCGAGGCTAGCGCCAGGGACAAATTGGTAGACGAGGAAGATGATGATGTTGGAGACAGAGGCACCGAGAAGTTTAACAAGGGTACTGTGGTGGCTCCGGCAGATGATGGCAAGGCGGCAACTAAGCTCCGGGAGGTCGATTTGTTGGCAGAATTTGTGGCGGTGGCGGATTTGGCAACACCAAGAGGAGGAAGAGAGGCGTGGGGCACAGAAGTTGGCGGTGGCGGCGGGGATCTTGGAGACATGGTATATGTTAGGGCTTTCAGGGAGGGTATCTTTGAGACTTGCACATCTAAGGGAAAGTTTGTGGGTGTAGCTAATGTGCGCCGTGGAACACCCTCGCATGGCTTAGCTTTGTTGGCGGCGTGAGTAGCTCCCCATTCAAATCATAGCCCACTTGAGTAGCTCCTAAAGAATGACAAAATTTCAACAAACTCCACCGATTGCTTCATCCATCTCAAACCGATTCACACAAAAAAAAACTTCACAAATTAAAATAAAAAGAAAAACATAGATATTCGAAACTCCACAGAAAATAAAAAGCAAACAAACCTCACAGATTGATCCGGCGAGCTGCGAAAATGAAAGAATTGGGGAGAGATTGGTGTAGCGGCGAAAAGCGAGGGCGATCGAAGTGAAGATCGTGAAGGAAGGAGTGAGGAAAGGGCGGAAAATGCGTAATGGTGGAAGAGGAAAAGGTGGAGGAGGCTTTGAAAGAGTGGGCGGAGGAAACTATGGTGAATGCATGGTGATAGAGAAATTTAGGGTTTGAAAAATTATTTTTATGTCTTACCACCGCGGTTCTGGAACCGTGGTGGTATCCCCTGCAACATTTCTTTTTTAAATTATTTGTGTGTCTTACCATCACAGTTCTGGTACCAACCGCGGTGGTATCTCCTGCAATTTTCAATTTTTAAATATTTGTGTGGCTCGTGGGGAATACAACTACGGTTGTTGTAGACAACCACTGTGGTACCGTTGCACTTAATTTCAAAATGCCACCATATTTTTTTTAATGTGGTTCCCTCTTAACCGCGGTGATATCCTGTCGCGAAATGTATTTTTTCTACTAGTGATAGCAACTTCATACTTGCTTAGTAACTAAGCTTCGATTTGTGCTTTTAATTGTAGGCTGTCATATTAGGATTCTTGAGAATATTCTTCCTCCTGCATGAGTAACGTGGATACTGGAAAAGCTGTCGAGTTCTGCAATAGGATGCAACCACAGGAAAATCCTCCCAAATCTGAAGTAATGTCTCCTCACTTGGTTCGTTTTTCTTCCTTGAGAGAGGAGAATCATGAGCCTAAACTCTATTCTAATATGGTGGAGTTATGGCGTCCGCTCCCATATTCCGGCGAGAGGCTGCCTCCGTCGCCAATTTCTGGGCTACCTCCGGTTTGCCTCTAATATCTTGGTTTTGTATTTTTTTTGTCGAGGAACTGTGCTTTATTCATAAGCCTTTTTATTAGAGATTCTTCAAACTCCCTTATAATATAGCATTGCCATGCAGCTTGAGTGAAACATTAAGCCTATAAAAAATATGTTTAAGCTGAGTTCAAGAGCGGGGCTGAATTGAACTTTCAAAAATTTTCACTAAAATGTCTCTTATAAAATAATTGAATGCAAGATATTAAAGATTGGATAAAAGTTCTTTATTAAAACTCCTGAACAATGATATTAAGAAGTTCATAGTAAAAGATCAAACAATTTTAGATCAGAATCAATCAGTAGAAATATTTAAATGAACTTGAAATAACAATAATCAATTAACTGGAATTATAGATGCAATTAGTTGAACACAGTTCACACAAACAAACAGTAACAACAAATGATTGAAACCAAAAAGTAAATCAGATCAGTCTAGAACCAATCAATCAATACAATATCAGATACAGAAACGGAAGCAATTTATTGAATAGAAATGTGTTTCAGAACAACCCAGAAATAATCAGATGAACCGTATCAGCAGCAAACTAATAATAACACTCTCAGCAGAACAGTTCAAATTAAATTCAGCACAAGAAACAATACTTGTTTCAAGAACACTTGTTTCCAAAAAATAAACTAATTAAACAGTGAGTATCCAAAACAATAATCACTGTAGTATTATCAAAAATAGATTCAGTTGATTATTAAGGAAAAATAACAGTTTCAGAAACACACAGAAATATCAACAGAACAAACAATCAATCACGCGCCAAGAACAATTAATTGAGCAAGCGATAGAAGAAATGATAAGTGTTCAAGAAGAGATAAAGAGATATCAAGAACACCAAGATTTATACTGGTTCACCCTTCTCAAGGGCTATGTCCAGTCGTTTGCCAACTAACAAAGAGTTTCCACTAAAAAGATCAACAAGATCAATTTATAGCAAACAAACAACTCACTAAACCCTACAACAGTTGTCTAACCAATGCAGAACCTACTGCACTGGACCCGTTACAATTACAACCCCTATGTAATTCGTAACATCACACTCACAATACAAGAAAGATCAAACAATGAGACAATTACAAAAGTGAATCTACTCAACAGATTACAAGTCGTATGAAGAACAGAGTAGAACACTTAGCTCTGGATTAAAATCACAGTTTCACGAATTCAAACTCAAAGCAATGCTCCAAGATCAGTAATCTTTATGTTCTTGATGAAAATTGAATGACAAAGGTATTAACACTTTTTCTCTCGGAAATTTCACAAGTAATCGTTCAAAATGACTTATATGTTTTAAAACCACGTGCTTGCCCTTTATATAGGAAATCTGATTATTAATCTTGTCAAAACTTCAATCGATTGTATCAATCGTTCAATCAATTGAATTTCTCTGCGACTTAGAAGAAAATTCATCAAGTTCAGATTATGAAAAAGTTTACTGAATTCCTTTCTAAAATAGTTTTTCAAAATCTGAATTAGCCTTATTTAAAACCTTTTATTAATTTGATTCAGCAAAATTAATTTTGGAGCTTACTTTGAATTATTTATCATGCAACATATGATTTTGAACTAAAGGCTAAACTCACACACACAATGGTGGAATCCTGGAGCGGAGATGATGGGCTTGGTTCGGAGGTGGGGCTGTTGTGGAGGTTAAGGTTGTTGTGGATGATGGGATGACATGGTAAGAGGTAGCTTGAGGGGAGGAGTGATGGTAATGTCTCCCACACCTGGATGTCAGGTTCAATTGTTTGTTGTTGGAAATGGTTGAAGGGGTTGAGCCATATGCGTGATTTCTTGTGTGGCTCCCAGATTTCAGACACCCATTTTCCCAGCGGCACTTACGGAATCCGTAGAAGAGCAAGTAACACATGCCGCCTCATGGCGTGGTGGGCTTATCAACGGCAGTGGTAGCGGGGACGACATAGGTTGGGAGAGTGTGCGAGGATTCAGTGCGGTGGAGGTGGTCGAAACACTCATCATCATTATCTGAAGAATTTATCAATTTTCTTCTCAGCAAATTGCCAAAAAACCTTGGAATCATCCCCAGCAGCAGCACGACATAATACAAACCCTCTGATCCATGCAAACATTGTCTCGCTTGCAGTCTCAAATTCGTTTCATGAGGATCAGAATGTTGGAGGAGAATCAGGTTAGTATTGCTCTTGCAAGGGATAGCGTGATAGTGTCTTGAGGGTTCCGAAAGAACTTAAAGATCCTGCATCCATATTTAGGAGAAGAAAACAAAAAACAAAACTGAAAAGAATAGGAAACAATATAGATACAGTGCAAATGAAAAGAAAATAAAGCACAGGGCAAAATTGAAATCTCATTGGTTTGATTTGATGAGCAGCAATAGTAAGTGCTTCTCAATGATTCCTGGTAGTTATTGTTGTCTCGTCAGGCTAATCTTGGCCCCACGATGGTCTCCAAGTGTTCTTGCAAGAGACCGGTTAGGTCTAATAACAACAAAGTCTTCTACGGTGGCTCCTCGGTTAGCTCCTTCCGTTTGTTGTTAATGCCCGATTGCTTCAAAGTCCACCGTCACGGGAGGGGAGTCCTGCAGGTCAGTTTAGAGTTAGAGTGTGCAGGTAGTTTAGGTCAGAGTTTAGAAATCCCTTATTTGTGGTGATTGAACTCATATTTATAGATGTTTTAATGGGCTTAAAGTGATTGGGCCGATCTGTTATATTCGGTTAATCTGTTATAATCTATTAATTTGTTATGATTTGCTAATCTGTTACAATCCATTAAGCTGTTAGGATGTATGCAAGTTTGGTTGTGTCTTCGTTAACCATATAGTATAGTTGTCGTGCCTCGAGTAATGACAACAATGGAAGCGAGGTGCGATGATTCATGTTCGTCCATGCATGAAGCAGCTTTAACCTTGATAAATTGATGAAAAGGCCTCTGGTTCGTCATGCATAAAACAATGACCATACCAGGGTTGGGTTTAGCGATTCATGGATTGTCATGCAGAGAGCAGTGACTGTGTTGTGGTGTGATGTTTCGGTGGTAGCCATACATGAAGCAGTAACCAAATAAGTTTGAAGGTTCTTTGATAGACATGCATAAGGCAGTAACCGAATGGAAAGCGCACACACGTTCAAAAATCAAATGCCACATATCACACACAAATAAGACAAGAATCCAATATCTTCCACTATTGATGCACCTCTCTGAAGAGGAATAAGATGATGAACAATGTCGTTTAGAATGCACAATCACAACACATTAATATATATATATATATATATATATATATATATATATATATA
>Ga0123340_1007816_pt1 | contig 10190 bp, 3 predicted proteins | sample SirMexnodulemix_FD_89961 | JGI IMG/M metagenome (GOLD analysis project Ga0123340, IMG submission 89961) | Root nodule microbial communities of legume samples collected from Mexico - Siratro Mexico nodule mix | ecosystem: Host-associated > Plants > Roots > Nodule | place: Mexico: Nepantla...
ACATATTTGTAGTAACATTTATTAATAAAAGTTCCAATATTATATTTATATTATTTGTAGTAACGTTTATAATAGAAAATGTTACTATAATACTTAAAATTTAAATATCATTAATCTTGTAGTGAAAGCAATCTTCAGTAACGCTCGCGCCAGCCCAACTGTAGTGGCACTGGGAGCAATTAAGCCTTGGGAGCAATTAAGCCCAGTGACTCTCGTGGCCCAACTGGCGCCCGACCCAGTTTAAGTGGCGTTAGATGCAATTCATTTGTACAACTTTCTCTTTTGTCTCCTCCTTCATGGGTTCCAATCCTACATTTTCTTAATCCAATGCTTCTTATCTATAGTTTAGACAAAATAATAGAAATTAGTGCAATATTCCATTCTTAGACTCCAATAATCAATTATTAACAGAAATTAATAAAATAAAGAAATAAACATGCTTAGAAAGAGTTGATTTCATTACAAAAATAGGCTAAAATATATGACAAAAGGAAATGTTATTAAACTCCCCCAAACTTAAACCTTGCTTGTCCTCAAGCAAATGCAACTTGACAAAGATAGATAACTACTTAACATTGATATAACAACCGAGATGCAAGTTCACACAATCACTTTAGATAATAATCATGTATGCTCTCTTCAACCAATCTAGTAAATAATTTATAGTTAAGATTAAGTTATGGTGCTCACAATTTAAATGTAATAAAGAAAATACATGTAACTTTTTCAATACAAACTAACAATTGTGGTAGGATGTTTTTATGGACTACTAAAGGCGTCATTCCTCACTAGAAAAAAGTGTTTCACTCAAGCATTGTCTCAAGATATGATTAATTTAACTTTGCTTTCTATGTCAAGAGCTAAAAATTTTCAAAAACATGAAATATTGTATGGACTTTATTGGTTGTAACGTGGCTAGGCTAAGAAAGAAATTGGTTTTTCTAGATAATCAAAGACACTTCAAGAAAAGAGAGCAATATGATCAACTATTGAATTTAACACATTCTACGCTCTTCTATTTAAAATCCAGACTTGAACCAATATCACCTTACCCCTACATTATTTTATATTCAATCATTTTTTTTCTCTTTTTTCTTTCTCTTATTTTATTCATATTTAAAGCTTGACCCACAACCTTTTTGAAATATTCTTTATACTCTCACGCTTTGCATACTTCCCCAAACATGAATCACACCAAAGATCATGATCTTCTTGCTCTTGAAAAGAGTTTTGGGCTGAGTTCAAGAGGGTGGGGGGTGAATTAAACTTTCATAGATTTTCACAAAATAATGGAAAGAAATAATACAAAGAATGTAAGTCTTTTATTAAAACAATTAATAGTGGGAATTTTGAATGCACAGTACAAAGTCAATTAATTAAAACACAAAATCAATCAATTAAAATTTACTCACAGCATTGATCAAAACAAAATCAATTAATTGAAATGTAAAATAATCAACTAAAGATATCTCACAGTACTGGATAGAATAGAAATAGTTAATTCAATTACAGAAACAATTAATTGAAATATCTAGCAGTTCAGTACAACACAAATTCAATCAATTGAAAAACAGAAACAATCAATTGAAATAACCTGCAAGTCACTACTGCACAAAATCAATCAATTGAATCAGGTAAAAAATTAATTGAACAAACAATGTCATAATCACTGTCAGTCACTACAATCAACTAAAAATGAAAATTTGTGAATGTGAAATCTTGAAATTCTTTATCAAGAAATTCAATCAATTGAATCAAGAAAACAATTGATAAAAAGACTTTAATATCAAAACAAATCTCCAATCTGTAATCAATTAAACCCTGAGGACAATCAATCGAAATTGTCATAGAATGTCAAAGGCAAAATTCAATCAATTAAAACACACACTCAATCAATTACAATTTTTCAAGTTATTACAACAACAATAAGCTCAATTAATTGAAATTGAAAAATAGTTAATTGTTTTTCCAAGAATGAAAATTTAACACAGATCATATCAATATGTTTTCAAAATATACAGTGTGATACAAAGGTGAGTTAAGTGGATTTCAGAAGGCTTTTTAAGAAACACAGAATAATGTAGAAAAAATAATTCAAAGTTGCAATAAAGAAAAATCAACTAATTGAAACACAAAAACAATCAATTGAATTTTTCGTAGCAGTAAGGGAAACGTACAAATTCAAAACGCGATCCAAGAGAGGGTCAAGAGAGAGCAAGAACACCAAGAATTATACTAGTCACTCTTCCTCAAGAGCTACATCCAGTCTATTTGCCAACAAGTAAAGAAATTCACTTAAGAACACTAAGTTTAAACAATACAACCTCAATCAACTCTTGCACTATGCAAGAACAACACCTCTACACCTAGGAGAGATACAAACACACAATGCAGAACCCTACTGCACTCCTACAAATGTATGTCATGTACAATTGTAGAAAAACAACTCTCAAATACAATGTATTATCAAAGCCGAAACAACTACTGCAAAATCACATCAAACTAGTGGACGAAAATGAATGCAAAAGATTCCCTTTTGATGCAGAACCAGAGCACACAAGCTTGCACGAAGGATGACCTTCAAGATCTACGATCTTGTTCTTTCTTGAATAATCCCACTCAAAGCCAATAGATCCTCAAAGATGCTCTCTGTTTTTTACAATTAATCGCCAACTAATTCTCTATCTGTGTTATATATCAAGTGGGAAAAGCTTAATTTGTTTTATAGTGCAAAAAAAAAAAAAATTTGAATAAAAAAAATGTCGTGATTCAATCAATTGAAAACGAAAATCAATTGATTGAATCTTTCTGTTAGTAGCATTTTTAGCAAATAGATTTTCAAAAACAATTAGTCTTAGTGCATCTTTAAGGCTCAATCTAATGGTTCAAGGTGCAAGTTTTGGTTTGGATCACACTCACACATACACCCTAAGACTAGACCAACTCTAAATGATCTTCATTCTTGGTCCAAGTTGACTTCATCAAATGCCATAGCGGCAGTAGTGTTAACAACTCTCTCAACTCAAAGTGAGGTAGTCAATTATTTCTTAACAAAGCTTTAAAGGTTCAAGGATGAAGAAAATTTCTTTCAATGCTCAAACGGCTACATAAATGTTTTATTCTTAAACAACAAGGTTGGCTATTTGGCTCAAACTATAAAAAATGGCCTTGATCATATGTAAACATGCAGATGAATAATTAGCATAGCAACTCAAGCAAATTCAATTATAAATCAAAAGTGGTGATACTTACTAAATTTAACTTTAAAGCATAAAATCGCACTTGGTTAAAATGTTGGTACCAAAAATGCCATATAATATGCCACAATTATTAATCACAAATAAAAAAATAGGAACGCACTCTCAATCACAAAAACGTGAGAGCAACCACAAACTTACACTCAATAGAAAAACACATTCAGTTCATAGTTTATAATAGAGAGCAACTCAAAAAATTCTCATTAGTAAAAAATTCTCATAAGTGACATGCAAAGCTCACTCTAAGTCATTTAGTCAAATGCATCATAGATGTCTCATCAATCAAGTTACACAATTCATTATCAAAATAAAGAAAAATGAAATTTAAAAAACAAAATTAAAAACAAAATTTAAAGAAAAAAATAAAAGAAAATCTTGCGAAGGTTTATTTTCTAGCAGATCCTGATCATCATATAATATGGTCCTGTTCTTCTGCAACACCTCATCCTTAGTAGGCTCACCCCCTTCTGCAAATGGGACTGGACTACATACCCATAATTTTGTTTTTTTTTTCTTTTATCGCTTGACGCCGACACAAGGTTTGCACCTAAATATGAGAAAATTTGAAATTATGCTAGGTGTAATGCAAGTGTGGTCGGGCGCCATCCTTACCCAAGACAAACTTGCTCCAATTCCACTAGGCGCACAATGAATTTAGTTGGGTGGTGGAACAGGTTTAAGTGAACTAAATCTTTGGGTTGCCTCCCAGGCAGCTCTTGTTTAATGTCCCGAGCTTGACAGATGATCTAATTAAGGTGACAAGAACACACAAAGACTAGAGTAACAAGTTAGTCCAAATAATTATTATATAAAAATAAAAAGTAAGAATAACAAAAGTATAATCTAAAAAATCAAGCCTTGGGATTAAATAAAACTAACAAATTTGTACTCCCTATTCACACACTCAATTTATAATTGTTCTTCCGTTCTTGTTGCTCAACCTTGTTAATTCCTTAATCAAGGTTATATAGGGATTGAAAAAATCAATCCATTCTTATACTTGATGAGATTCTCTCCTTTCTTTAAGATCGTCTTACTTGAACAAGAAGCCAAAGATTGCACTTTGCTCCCAGTAGTTGTACATCTCTGGTCGATTGATTTTAGTTCAAAAAGCTAAACATATTTTCCAATATCATTCAACTCCTAAGATCATGTATTAACAGTTGTTAGCCTATTTTTCACTTATAATGGAAAGTGTACCAATCACAAATGTAGCAAGTAATAAATATCATTTTCTCCCAAAGGACTTGCACAATCCACAACAATAATTACAATTATAATAAAATTATACTAAAAAACAATTTCATAGTTCGAGTGTTAGTGTGAGAAAATTAATTATGCAAAAATAAATTAAATATTTTATAAATTTTGTGAAATCTTGGATTGCAGAAAAAGGTTAAGGATTGATGATATGACTATTGTTAGGGTTAGACTTCACCATACCTCTCTCTCATGTATAAAGAAAAACAATTACATTTTTCCTCGCAAATACCAATGTCAACCCACAATAATACTCAAACCCTAATTCTTTAGGTGAATAAGCCTAAGTTTCGCTATTAATTGCCATTCCCTTGATCAATTATATAGAAAATACTTACTTTTGCCACAAGGGTTTAAGACAACAAACGAATCATGTTCTATTCCTAGACACAGGCTTTCATTAGGTATTTTAATTTAGATCCTTATTACAAATTATATTTCTCAATAATATAAGAATCAATACCAAGACATGAATAAACACAATAGGCATTAAACACATAGTCAAAGTATTGGCATTGAAAGGAAAAGGAATATATATAAAACCAATATTAATTACATGAGAGTTTGGTAGGTTTCATTTGAATCCAACAACAATGAGTTTAGTTCCTCATATAGTCATGAGAACCTATACATACAAGATGGACAATGGAAGAAGAAGATGATTGCACCAAGAAACCCTAAGGCTGTCGTCCAAAACTGACTCTTTCTCTACACTGGCTCTTTGTGTCTAAACCCTAACACTTGTACTCATTAAATAGAACTTTTACACTGTTCGTGTTTGGTCCATCTTAATGGGCATCAGACTCAGCTTTCCCTACAGGGTTCCATGGCCCAAGTCATGCTTGCTCAACTTCATGACACTGAACACAACTTCAACTCCATGAGCTTGAATCATTTTCCTCTGAATTTAGTGCTTCTTGTTCACCTTTTAGGCAAATAAGGGGAATTAGTGCAACTTTCCATTCTCAGATTCAAGTAATCAATTATTAACAAAAACCTAATAAAATAAAGAAATAAGCAAGGTTCAAGTCCAGAAAGAGTTGATTTCATGGTAAAATTTGGTTTCAAAATTCGATAAAAATAATTGTTATCAACAATAAAGGTCTACAATACAAGAATTAGCAATAAAACTCAACCAACTAAAAACAAGTTTGCGATCATTACAGAGATTCCTTTACCATAAATAATTATAGCAAAGAACTCAATAATTGCATATATAAAGAAAAAAAATTACAAAAGAGTTATAAATGTAGAAATGAAAATAAAAATAACAAAAATGAAGTCTAAAAGAGTTACGAAAGCAAAACTGACTTTTATTGGAACACAAGTCCCTGACAATGGTGCCAAAAACTTGTTAGCATTTTTTTTCTTCGAATGGCAAGTGCACTAGTTGCAAATGTAGCAAGTGATAAATACACCGTTCTCTACTAAAGGACTTGTGCAATACACGACAATAACTGCAATTGATAACTAATTTAGACTACAAATTATTTCCAAAAATTGAATTGATAAACAAGAAAATAAAACAATTGAAAAATAATTAAAATATTTTTGGTATTTTTAATGAGCACTTGGAATGCAGAAAAGATAGAGATGATGTAGAATGTAATTGCTAGGACTAAAATTCACCAAAGTTCCCTTTTATGCATAAATATGATTATCTTCTTTCCAAACTAATACCAATGTCAACCTACAATAATAATCAATCCTTAATCCTTTAGGTGAATGAGTCTAAGCTTACCCATTAACCTTCAATTCCTTGATCAATCAAATAAACAAGATTAGCTTTTGCCACTTGGGTCTTAAGATAAATAAAGAATCATGTTCTATTTCTAGATACAAGCTTTCATTATGTATTTTGATTCAATTATGAATTATAAAAGATATTTTCCAATACCCCAAGAATGAGAGATCATGCAATGGATGATCAAGCCACAACAAGCATTAAGCATTGGAATAAAAATACTAACATTTGAATGAAAAGACGTATATATGAAACGTATATATGAAACATATATATGAACCCAAAATTGATTACATGAGATTAACCAGTTACATCTAACGCAAACAAGATGAAAATGATGAACAATAGAGGACAATGAATATACAAAGAGGAGAAAAGAGAACGCTCCAAACCTTAGCTGTCGTCCAAGGCTACATTTGCAACAATAAATGAAAACAACAAAACAACAAAAAATCATCATTCAGTCAAATAAAATAGTTAGTAAAATCAAGAAAATAACAGAGCTTAAAAAAAAAATTAGTAAAACTAAAATTAAAAGAATAAATGAAAATCAAAAAAAGCAACAAGTAGTAAATTATGTAAAACTAGACCAAAAACCACCTACAGCAACCTAAAAACAACAAACAAAAACGAAATTAAATTTGCTTATACCAAAGGTGAAGGTGCAAATTGAGATGTCTCAAATTATTGACAAACATTCGACATTGAATTTGAATTAGATCTTATGTGAAAAATAGGAAAAAGAAATATACTAAGGAAGGGTTGAATTGCATTTCAATTAATTTTTTTTTGCAAATATCACCTGATGATGATTATTTAGACAATGATTTTATGTATCAAAAGTTCATACAAGGATTTTGTATTTGGTGGAGAACAATAGTTGCAACTTTATGACTTACCTAATTTACTTAGCTTAAAATAACTTAAATACATTTTCTCACAATAGTACTCCTTCTCAAGTTTGTACAAACTATAATAACTATTTAAAGTAAGAAGATAAGGAAAAAAAAAGAAATGCACAAATTATTTTTATACTGGTTTGTCTATCCCAACATACTACATTTAGTTCTTAATCAATATACTGAGTTTCACTAAGCATAGTAATGCTACAAAGTACAAAGAGAGTATTCTCTAGGTTGTAGCCATTCCTAGCTAACCCCTGTACTATTCTTTGGGTTCGTAGCTACTTTTGGCTAACCCCTTGAGTATTCAATTCCAACAAGCTACTCCTGGCTTAACCAAGTATTCTTTCACAAGTCACTTATGGCTTCACCAAGTATTCATTCACAAGATACTCATGGCATATATGAGTATTCTTTGAATAACAACTACTCTTGGCTAATAACTAAGTATTCTATGCCAAAAAACCACTCTTGGCTAAGATGTAGATATAGTCTGTGTGACGATTAATCGATCACTTTGATGCTCACTAGTGAGGATAATCGTCTTATTACGAATATAAAATGTGACCATTCTCTTCTAGTATGCTAATGAAACATGAACACTTTTCTTATATGCAACTCTTAATAGGTGTTGAGATTTAACAACCTTTTTGCACTATACAATATGGTCTCTATATTTCTTCTTCTTCTTGTGTTGCTTTAGATAGGCTCTGAAGAAAGAAAGTAGTCGTTGTGGATTTGTTTTTGGCTGTTGAGCAACTTTAACTCTTTTGGACATGCTTTTATGTCTGACAAGCTTGCTTGAGTAGGATATGTTGGTGTTATTATAGCTAAGCTATATTCGATGAATCCAACTATTCTTTGAAGATTCTTGAAGATTAAAAACTAAGTTATGTTTAGGAGTGTGTTGTGTTGATTAGGAGAATATAAGTTTCTCTTTAAGTGATTTGATCTTTCAGTTATTGTTAGAAGAATTTTTCAAAATGTTTTAGAGCTTATCTTAGTAATAGGATAGTTTTAGTTGATTAAAATATGCTTTAATATATTAAAATGTTCTTCTTTAAAGTCTAAAATGGCTATAGAAGGCATTTCAATTATTAGATTATCACTTTAATCAATTAGAAATACTTAGATCCATGAGTAGTTTTGAGTGTTCTATTTTAATTTGTTAAAATGAGTTTTTAACATATTAAACTTTCATGTGCTTTTAGAATATTTTAAACTATTCTATTTTCATATGTTAAATCAACATTTTAATATATTAATTTCAGGAGTAAGTGAAGTTTATAGATTAAAATACAATTTTAATCCATTAAACTTATAATTTAAATATATATAACTCTCTTATTCTATTCTATTTGACACAAAATTTGAACCTATGTTTTTAAAGTAATTTTAAATACTGAAAGAGAGTTATTACCGAGTTAAAAAAAAAAAACCTTTCTTGGAGCTTTCTCTGAGTCATTACAAGATCATTAAACATAATCTTTTACCTGGATTTTTGTTCTTGTAGTGTGCTTGTTGTGTTCCAGGTGAACTCATTCCATTGTTTTGTTTTTGTTTTCATGCTGTGTAGTTGTCTCTCGATAGGGTTTCTAGATTCAATGTAGTAACAGGGTGTTATCAGGAGAGAAATCCAATCTCGTAGGGTTTAGGAGTTGGTTTCTTCTGTAGATTGTATTAACTGCGTGTTTGTCAAACTTTGTTATAATGTGAGCTTGGCTAGTGTGGCTGGACAATTGGATATAACTCTTGTATAGAGTGAATCAGTATAAGAATCTTTGTGCGTTTCTTCTTCGCTCTATTTTAATTGTTGTATTTGTGCATTGCACTTATTCTTTTGTCTTCTTGATTTGATTACATGCAAAAGCAACCAAATACTGAAATTGCTTGATCTAATACAAATTTCATGCTAGGTTTTTAAAAAACATGAGGTAGTTCAATTCACTCTGTCTTGAATTGATAGAAAAGTAATCTCATGAAGGATCGTTTCCAAAAATTTTCACCAAATAATTGACAAAAAAAAATGTGAAAGGGATAAGAGATAAAGAAACTCTAATCTACCTCAATTGACGTCACAATTAAGAGAAATTGATGAGTAGAGTAATAGTTGCCACTTTGAATTGGAAACTCAAAGATAAGGATAAAAGCTTCTAAAGAAAAAAATTAGAGAGAATTCTCACTTCAAGAAAGTGATTCAAATTGCAAATGAGCAAATTCTGAGTACAAAAGTTTACAAAAGACTTATATACTATAGACCTTGTACTCATGGGCCCAAACACTAATAAGGCCCATTCAACAAGCCTATAAAATCTAGAATCTAGAAAGTCTGTAATTACAAGAAAAATAAAAACACATATAAGGCCCAATAAAGGCCTAAAACAAAAAATTACACAAGTACAAAAAATCTATTCTACCCAAGCCTATTTTGTGGTTCTTAAGAAGGTTCAATCCATGATTCCATGGTACTGTCCTTCTTGAAGAAAATTTGACCTTGAATTTAGCTTTTTATTACATACAAACGTAACTTCTAAAAAGAACTCAAATATAAAATAATTCAATGAAAAACAAAGATCTATCTAAATTGAGATTTGGATCTTGTGAGAGGAAAATATCTTATTATTAATGTGCTTGAAGAACTTCCTCCAAAATTAAACATGTAAAATAAGTTTTAGACCGAGTTCAAGAGGGGGGGTGAATTGAACTTTCAAAAGTTTTCGCAAATCTGATTTATTCTTCAAGTAGAGAATGAAAATTCTTTATTCAATCGATTGACTATGTAATTCTGAACTGTTAGGTAAACAATCGATTGTGCACAGCGGAATATATCAGAGTTAAACCCAAAATTCAGTTAAACCCAGAAAACAGTTTACAGTGTGAAAATGTTTTAACCCAGATTTAAGATGTTTAAACACACTCCAGTAGATTAAACACAATCCAGAATCACAGTTGATTATGCAAACAGATGTTCAGAGTATGAATAACAGAATGAACTGATTTTAATCCAGTTAATTTTAAAGATGGCAG
>Ga0123340_1007818_pt1 | contig 10187 bp, 7 predicted proteins | sample SirMexnodulemix_FD_89961 | JGI IMG/M metagenome (GOLD analysis project Ga0123340, IMG submission 89961) | Root nodule microbial communities of legume samples collected from Mexico - Siratro Mexico nodule mix | ecosystem: Host-associated > Plants > Roots > Nodule | place: Mexico: Nepantla...
AAGTATAAAAATTAAGAAAAATTATGAGAAGAAGAAAATTTATCAGCCAATCAAAAATCACGACAATAATTAAGAAATAACTTTAAATTAAATATAATAACTGTATAAGGGTTTGTACAACCCTTCATCTTAATTTCATTTATTCTTGACTGTTAAAAAAAATAAATATAATTATAAGATAACTAAATCAATAAATTAGAGACGCGAGGGACACTTCAATGAATAAAGATAATTAAGAATAATAAATAAGTAAAACTACCAACATCTCAATTAGTAAAAATATGTATTAATAAATTAATACATTAAAATAAAGTTAAACACATCATTGAAAACAGATGGTTCAATATTAATAAATAAATAAAATAAGACTAAAAATACTTTATTAAAAAGTAATTATAAATTAAATAAATAAGGTGATAGATATATTTATTTTGCGTAATAATGTTAGATGATGAACACTATTGTTTTACTTACAATACTTCTCTTAGCTTTTTTTTTTTTTCTAATCACTTTACCTCTGAATTTTTGCCCTATCCTATCCTTTATCTCCCTCTCTCCCGTTTAAACATTTTATGCTCCCTCCGTTACCTCCCCATGTATTTATGTAGGTAATTTTTTTCCATTTTTATTTATTTAAATCTTTTGAAGTGATGAAAAAGTGATTTTATAGAGAAATCATGCGTTGACACTCCTATATTCATTACCCCCATTTGATACTTCGTACTGGCACCGCTTATCTGAGATGATTATGAAAGAGAAATGCGAACTAGTTTTATCTTAGGTAGAATGCAATTGTTTTTTTAGCAAGGGTGAATATATCATTTGTGTATCGAAGTGAAATGCCAACAAAAAGAGAGGAAAAGTTAATTGTCTTTCATCCCTTCACATGAAGGAGAGAGAACGGAGAAGAGAGAACATTTCATTCTCGTTTCCCACAGAAGAGACAAAGTTGTGTTCGCATTGCCCAAGAACAAAGAAAGTTGCATTCGCGTTACCATTGGTTTTTCTAGAAGGTTTCCTTGTGTCTTTTTCTCTTGATATGAACTGAAATCTCTTTGAAGCACTTACGTTATCGTAAAAATCATTTTTTGATGTGTTTTAGGTTTCTGGTTGTTCTGATAATGTAAAAATCGTTTTTTGGTGTGTTTTAGGTTTCTAGTTTTTCTATAAGATATATATTTGTTTAAAAATCGTTTCTTAGTGTGTTTTGGGTTGATGGTTTTTGTATGGACGTGAAAAAATCGTTTCTTGGTGTGTTTTGGGCTACTGGTTTTTGTATCTGATATATGTATGCGAAAAAATCATTTCTTAGTGTGTTTTTGGATGCTACTTTTTGTATCTGATGTTTTTTGGTGTGTTTTGGGTTGCTGGTTTTCATCTGTGCTTCGTTTATGTATGTCAATCTCTCCTTCTTACAAAAAAATCACTTCTTACGGGTTTTATTCTTGTGGTTTTCATCTATGCTACATGTATCACTAGTAGAAAAAGGGGATTTAACGCCTACATATGAAGTCTGTTAAATACGAAAACAACGTTGTAAAAAACGCGGTGACATTTCTTTAAATAAATGAGCATCCATAACGTCGGTTAAACAAAACTGGTGTTGTGATGTGCACACGTCAGTTAAACAAAAAAAAACCGTCATGGATATATCAATAAAAAAAATTCAAAATTTTAAACCGACATGGTATTTTTGACCATGACGTCGGTTCTAGTAGTCCCACCGACGTTATGGTCCCTCTGATAACACTGGTAAAAATTGGGTAAAATTAGGGTTCCCACCACGTCGGTTCTGGGGCTTCTAACCGATGTGGTTTTGCCTGTTTTAACTCAATCACATTGTTTTTACTCTTACATTTTTTGCCTCCCTCCCTCATTTTCACTCTTGTGCGCGCTACTTCTTCACAATTCTCTCTCGCTCACATTGTCACTTTCTCTTTCACGCATTCTCTCTTGCATTCTGTCTCGCTTTCTTGCTCATGTTCTCACTGGTACGTGGTATTCTCCATCGCATGTTGTTCTCCTCCTTTGCTCTCATTGTCTTTTGTGGTTTCATTCACTCCATTTTTATATTTGTTTGGTTTTGGTAGATTTCGTTTGGGCAGATTTCCATTCATTGGTTTTGCCCTCACTGTTTACAAGAGGTATATTTTCTTATCTTTATATGCTTGAAATGTTTTCTGGATGTTTGTATCACAGATTTAGGATTTCAAAAATTTTTTAGACGTAAAAACTTCAGAAGGTCATAACTTTTTATAGAGAACTCGGATTAAGACGCTCCAAAAATAAAAGTTGCTTGAAATGGGGTAACGAAGCCCCTGGCTGCCTCCAAAAATTCCAAAATTCTATCGTTTAGGATTTATTTTTTATTTTTTTGTTATTTTTATCTATTTTTTTAGATTGAAGCCTTTGATTTCACACATCTACACTTGCTAAAAATTTCTAAAATTTTTTCTGATGTTTTCTTGTATCGATTAGCTATTTATCGATTTATAATTTTTTTTTAAAATGACAACACCACGTCGGTTGTTTGGCTGAAACTGACATGGTGTCAGTTTCAGCCAAACAACCGACGTAGTTTTGTGGATTTCAGCAAAGTACCACGTTGTTTTCCTTGTCCAAACTGACATTGTGGTGGATTACAGGATGTCGGTTGTCTCGTTTAAACTGATGTGGTGATGGACTACGTGACATCGATTCTTTAACCGACATCATTTTCAACGTCTCTTGGGTCAACGTCGGTTCGGGACCCTACGATAAAGGCCTCTCAGAACCAACGATAAATGCTCTTTTTCTACTAGTGTATGTCAAATTCCTACTCAAGAAACCACTTAGGTCAGAGGAGTAAACCATTTCGTGTTGGATTTTTCACACCTTGCTGGTTTCCATCTGAGGCATGTATATAAGTCAAAGTCATACTCAGTGAACTACTTAGGTCAACAAAATAAACCTCTTCTTGGTTTGTTTTTAATTGTTGTTTTCCCGTTGAGACATGTATGTATGCCAATGTCTTACTTAGTCAACCACTTAGGTCAACGAAGTAAACCATTCAGTGTTGGGTTTTCCACACCTTTTTGGTTTCCATCTTTGAGGAACGTATGTATGCCAAAGTCTTACTTAGTGAACCACTTAGGTCAACAAAGTAAACTATTGCGTGTTGGGTTTTCCACACTTTGTTGGTTTCAATCTTTGAGGATGTATGTATGTCAAAGCCCTCCTCAATAAACCACTTAGGTCAATATAGTAAACCATTATGTGTTTGGTTTTCCACACCTTACTGGTTTCCATCTCTAAAGGCATGTATGTATGTGAAAGTTTTTCTCATTGAACCACTATTAGACTTATTCGAAAGAAATCCCCATAGGATCCTTCAACACCCAATTGCAACTATTTTGTTTTTTCATTCTACTCTACATATTGACCAATGATATAATTTGTTTGTTGACATGTTTTAAAATTCATGCGTTTTGGCGGCATAACAATGACAACTGCTGAAAGTTTTGGATCAAATGTATTTGTACTAATATCCATATTAATTATTTGAAAATTCTAATAAGTTGAATCTTATGGTCATTATCAAATTTTAGTGTCATGGTTATCAAATTCATGGAGCTTTGGGATGGTGTACAAAGGTTTGATGCGAAAACCATGTCACAATATCCGATGGTTTGTAATTTTTTGTTATCGTGAACATTGATGTTGTTGGTCCATTTATACATTGTTGGGGGTCTTTAATTTCCAGGACCTAATTGGACAATAGTCGAAAGGAAAATGTTCAAAGAAAACTTTGAAATGGATTCAATCCCAAATAGGCTAAACTTTAACATTTGAATTCGCAGTTCTTGCCAGGGTATTTAGTTATTGTACGTAATGAACCACTAACAAACACATAGTCAACCATAACAATTTTTAGGTGTCATACCTTTGATTGTTGGAGTTCCAAGTTGACCTAATTAGACCACATGTGGAATGAAAATGTTCAAAGAACACTTTCAAATGAATTCAATCCCAAACAAATATTTGAATTCACATTTCTTGTCAAGCTATTTAGTTATTGTACGTAATGAACCACTAACGAACACATAGTTAGCCACAACAATTTGGGTGTCATACCTTTCATTGTTGGACTTCCATGTTGACCTAATTGGAACATAGTTGGAATGAAAATGTTCAAATAACACTTTGAAATGGATTCAATCCCAAACAAGTTGAGCTTGAATATTTGAATTAGCATTTCTTGTCAGGATAATAAGTTATTATACGTAATGAACCACTAACGAACACATAGTCAAGCACAACAATTTGGATGTCATACCTTTCATTATTCGACTTCCAAGTTGCCCTAATTGGACCACATGTGGAATGAAAATGTTAAAAGAACACTTTCAAATAGATTTAATCCCAAACAAGTTGAGCTTGAACATTTGAATTCACCATTGTTGTGAGGGTATTCAGTTACTGTATGCAATCACCCATTAACAAAATGAAAAATAAATTAAGAATCTCTTTATCTATTGATTATATAGGAACTTCTTTGACAACTCAATAAAAGATGTATATTCTATAATTTTTTATATGCGGCTATGTTCTAAACTTGAACAACTGACAGAAATTTATTGATTTCAAAACTAAAATTTTAAGGTTTCGTGTTTAATTTTTCCTAAACGTTGTATCATTCATCCAATACTTCAGTAAAATTTAAAAAAAAAAAAGAAATCCCAATCATATAATTCCTATATTAATGTCCTTTGTTGTGAAGATATTCCTATATAGTATGTTCTTCAAAGATTTAGGCCAAATTCACCCATAAGTTCATATGTGGGTCTGTTTTATAAAATAATAATTAAATTTAAAGAGTTAAACTAATATATTTTTTAAAAAGCATTAATTAAAATAATAATTTATATTTATTTATATATTAAGTCATTATACCTAAAATTTAAATTTATATTTAATGACATTAATTAAATTTTAAAAACGTACATTTAATCTATTAAAAAAAATTAAAGTGGGAAAAAAAATAACTAGTTGGCCCAACATAGTTAGACTATGTTAAGAAGTTCTTCGCTATTTACTAAATAAAATTACATACATTACAAATTTCCTAAAAGTATTTTTTTAGTACATCTTCAACTCGTCCTTGTTTAGAATATTTTAGTTCTTTGCAAATTTTGTCTAGTTTCCAAATCCTAGATATATGTCTTCCTTTACCAAGCAACATTTGTTTACAGGAAACTAATGAAAAAGCATGTGAGTTGGGTGTAGTCATGTATAATTCCAACTCCAACACAGATATTTCATTTTTTTATAAGATATATATGTCTTTTTATTGAATTCAATTTATAATAATCTTATGATTGTCCGTGATTCTATATTGATTTCAATATATGTAAACGTAAATCTTATTTTACATTAAATTTAAAATTCATGTCATTTTAGAAGTCTTTGTACCATAGGAAATATCATAATTCCTTCTTTAAGAAAGACCTATTCAAAAATAAATTAAATAAAAAAAAGTATTCAGTGGTATTCCAATACTTATACAATGAAAAAAATGGGAACTAAGAATATACACCGAGAAAGAAAAAGAAATAAACTAAAGAAACAAGATACAATAAAGGGAAAACTAGTTTACACACCTCTCTATAGCCACCTATTAAACAAATATCCACCAATACCACAGATGAAAAAAACAAAGAGAATTCTCAACTAAGACACCCCCACACGCACCTCACTCTAATGTAATGATTCAAGATACAAAAGTGGAGAGAGATGTCAATTTGAATAAGAGAATGAGGTTCTCAAAAACTTGTGTTTAAGTCATAACCAACCCTTTTATTGAACGAGTAAAAATTTTTACAACATCCACAACTATTCCACAATAACATGTTGTTTTGAAGAAAAAACCAGAAATATAATTACTTGTGTGTTTTGTATGTAGGGTTGGACATTCAATATTTCATTGGACAAGTGATGTGAATTACTTTTTAGACATCCTACCATGGTTAGCTTTTAATGGGGATTATTTAAACCGACATGCTATGGTGCAAGGCCTTGCAGAAGCCCTTGTGGTATGCATATGTCAAGACATTCTTTGCAAAAGCTGTTGATTATTTGTTCTTCAGCATAACGTATTTCAACAATCTTGACTTCGAACATCTGAGCAACGAAAATTTGGTCAGTCATCTACACTTATAACAATAATAATGTACAACAACAAGTTATTTGTCAATTTACTACATCTTTACTTTTAATCAAAAAAACATTGGCTTGAATTTTTAATAAAGAAACATTAGAGCATAAGTACTCATGTAAAAATTCGTCTCGCTTCTCAGACTGTGATCTTATTTGCAACTGAAAGCAAACACCACTATATAGGAATTATTTTCCATGTTAAAAGCTTCGAATCTAAAACACTATATAATACCTATGGTACTTCTTTAATTTGATTTTTAGATCTCGTCAATCTTTGAAATGATTTTGAGATCTCATCAATCTTTGAAAAGTATATGGCTGTGTCTTCGTCGTCTTCATCTTTGCCTATATTATTGTTGGTGGTTTGCCCAAACTCTAAATATTCAGACATACCAAGAAATATTATTTTTTCGGCTGGTGAAGTTTTGAAAAGATGGTGAGAAAACTCCATGAATATCCGCCTTATATAGATGTAAAAGAGGAGATGAATAGTGAAAGTGATTAACATCAATTAATTATTAATTATGTAAATAGATTAAAATAGGAAAATTAATTGATGGATTTATTTAATTATTAAATAATGTCATTTATGTAATATTAATGTATGTATTATATTATTGGTGATATTAATAAATATATTGCACGAAATTAATAATTACATTAATATCTTAATTTAACATAAATAACGTATTTATTTTTTGTGTAACATATTAATTATGCATTAATTTAACGTATCATATAATCAATATTATAAAACTTTACTTGTTACATCTAGCTGTACACGTGAACGTTTATTTATTTTCTTTAATTTCTTTTACTATGTATAAAATAATATTTAAAATATTGTAACTTTTTTAGAGTATAATTCATATTAAATATAAAGTATATATATTTCAAACCATCACATAAAACATAACTTTCTCTTTCTCTTTCATCATTCACGTCTTTTTCTATTCTCTCAATTTTACTCTCCATACTTAAATCTATTTTAAAATCTGATCGAACCTTGCAGTTGTTGAAAAATCTAGAATATTTTTAATTGATCAAAATCTTAACTAGATTAATTTTTTATTCATTTAGAGAATCCTTTATTTTTTATTTTTCTTAACTTTTTGTTATCAATTTTAGTAAAAATTATAATATCTTAAAGAATAGTTCTAAATAAAAATCAACTTAAATTTTGGCTTTAAAAATAAATAAGATAATATCTAAATATTTTTTATCAGAAATTTTTATATGAAAAGAAAATAATTATTCAATTTTTATTTTTATACGAAAACCATCAACTCTCTTTAACAAGATATTCAGTTTCATTTTTATAAAAATCACCAACTGTCTCTAAAAAGTGGTCCTTTCCCTTTTTTTTATTTTATCTCAAAAGTTATGTCTTTCTTCCTTATAAGACTAACGAGCGGAGGTCACCCATAGATTCTAGACATTAAGAGAGTAAGAGTGTCCAATAAGATTCTGAACAGAGTTAGGTTGTCAGTAATTTTAGGTTTATGAAACTCCTTCAATGGTCTCTACTCTATACAGGTAAGGAAAACTAAATGCATGTTTTTTTTATGTTAGTCTAAAATAGAAATTTATCTAAAATAATGATATTTGGTAAGAGAAGTCAATTTCATGTTTTTTTTTCAATGTTGGTAAGGGAAGCTAGGTTGAAAGTTTTTAATAGATACTGTAATTATTTGTTTTATTAAGTATGAATTGAATGAATGTTTATGTATTGTATGATGTAATATCAATGTTTGTGAATTATGTGATATGTGATCAAGACCACTACAAAAAAAGAAGGATATAGCGTCAACCAGATACCGACGCTACAACTCGAAACCCGATGCTTATGTGTTGGTATAACGTCTTCCATGTGATGGATGCTAACGATTGAAGCTATTTGTGGGTAGTGTCGGCCATGCTAATGGATGCAAATTCCTTCGGCCAAAACGATAGTTCACTTAAAATTAGATACATGACAATTAGAAAAGCCTTCCGATGATCCAGTGAAAACCTATCAAAACAATAGAAACCATTTTAATAAATTATGAAAGCAAAAAAAATATGTTATATAAATAAAAAATAATGTGGTAGTAATGTAACTTACATCATATGAGACTGAAGGTAAAGGGAGCGGGTGTTGATCATTGTCATTAGCTCGTACTAGATAAAGCATCATCACATTAATGCTCAATCATCATGACCAGTTCAATCTAGTAAATAACCAAATTCATGAAACATAATTAAACTTAACTAAATTAAATAAGTAACAAATCTCTAACAAGATTTTGAAGAAAAATCACTATTTTAGTACCCTTTAAGAAGCTTCGTGAATGGCAATGACAAAAAGACAATACAACATCATTTCAGCAAACTCACGAAATGATTTGGGAAAGGAAGAATCCTAATATGAAAAAATGGTTGCATGACCAAGTTGTTACAAAAAATTGACATTACTTGCGTCGGCTAAGCTAACACTAACATACTAAATTACTTCTTTTCCCTTTTTTTAATTTAGTTCTAACTATTTACTTACTATCCATTTTTATTATAATTCATAATTTTTTAATCATTAATAATATTGTCATTTAATTATCTTATACTTAACAAAATTATAATTATAATTATGATAATTAAACTTAAATTTTTTAATAAGATAATTATTTTTTTAAATTTTTATCTTATGATTGAATAAAATTTTAGAATTACACTAAAATTTTTATTTCGTTTCAGTCTTTTTTAAAAAAAACAATTTATTAAATGTCATATAATAATCAATATTTTACACTAATAAAACATACTTACATAATCATATATAATACACATAATATATTACATACATACAACTAATGAAGTACAACGATCATTTATTATTGTTGCATGTTCTTTTCTATTGTCTTCTCAATACTAATTCAACTACTTTGAACATTTTATAAATTCATTCATAGTCTAACAAAATTTCATGCATTTTTAAACAAATATTTTTTATATAATTTTCTATCTACAAATTTAATTCACTTTAAAATAATTTTTTTCTATATGAAACTGTTCACCTTCTTGAGTGAACATGTTTGCACAACCTTATGCACAACCTAATTTTATTTAAAATTAATGTAATTAAATTCTAATATTGTTATATGTTTTGTAAATGTAATACCACCTAATTGACCCAGTTAAAATTAATATAATTAAAATTCAAAAATAAATGAAGAGTTTCTTCTGTTGATTTGCATGTTACTTCTCTTTCGAACCTTATTTCAAATTAAGAGTCTTCTGCCCAACATTTCAAATAAAGAGTCTTATGCTGTCATGCACATTCACTCCTCCTTTGTTGAGTTTCATTTAAAATTCAATTAAAATAAAACTAAATTAATTTAATTAGGGAACTTTTTAACCATCTTTTCCTCCTCCTCTTCTTGTAAAATTCTAAAACTCAGTCACACACTTAGAGTCATTATAGCATTGCTAGAATACTTTTTTATTTATCTTATTTATTTATTTTTTGACAAAAATATTATAACATACATTTGGGTGAATATAACATATTCTTACCATCATAAGTAACTAATACACATACTATATTACATTTGAACAAATTAAGTATCATTTAACATGTTATATCTTATATTCACTCATATTTTATGCTCCAACTATCATTCATTTATATTTTATGATTCAACTATCATTTAATTAAATTTTAAAAGTTATGATCAATTTTTTTTATTTTATCAAATTATTAAGAAATAATCATAATAACTTTTCATCGCTTATTTATTTACTATATTACTTTGATCTTATTGTAAATATTTTTAATATTTTGATATTTTTCTTCTTTATTAATTATACTACAAAATACTAAACAAATTTTAATATATATCATTTAATTCATAATTTTTTCTAATTATTTAACAATAAAATTCATAATTACTTTTTAACTTATTCTTTTATTTACAAATTTACATCTATTTTATTTTTCTAATGTAATAATAATACTC
>Ga0123340_1007820_pt1 | contig 10185 bp, 4 predicted proteins | sample SirMexnodulemix_FD_89961 | JGI IMG/M metagenome (GOLD analysis project Ga0123340, IMG submission 89961) | Root nodule microbial communities of legume samples collected from Mexico - Siratro Mexico nodule mix | ecosystem: Host-associated > Plants > Roots > Nodule | place: Mexico: Nepantla...
ACTTTTTAACCAAATCAGAATACTACCACACTACTATGACTTCTTCACGGTAAAGTCGTGTTAAACTGACATGACTTACCTATTTAAAAAAACATTAAATTACAAAGATTAATATACACAAATATATTAAAACTTTTATATACAAACACACTAGATGGTTTGTTTAATAAGAAAAGGAAAAATAAAAATTAGAGTTTGTGGTTTTGTCAAGGAAAAGATAAAACCACAACAAGAGAAACAAAAGAAAAAAAAAAAACAGAGACCATGGTCTTTCTAAAGAAAAACAAAAGCAGAACTAGAGAAATGAAAACCAGAAACCATGATTTTCCTTTCTCTTGTTTTTGTTTTTATTTGTCAAGGTCATGATCTCTATTTTTCATTTTTCCTGTTTTAGATTAAACTGAGACTAGAACCAGCAAGATCAATATGTTATCACAACTCTAGATTTAAACTGAAGTGGTGACATATTGACATGACTTCATCTAAAAAAAAAAAAACAACTAACATTAATCAAAGTCATTTCAGCCTCAAATAATACATTGTGAGTTGAGGTTGTGTCAAACTGTTATAACTTCACTTTTTAACCAAACCAGAATAGTACCACACTACTATGACATGACTTACCTATTTACAAAAACATTAGATTACAAAGATTAATATATACAAATATATTAAAACTTCTATATACAAACACACTAGATGGTTTGTTTAATAAGAAAAGGACAAATAAAATTAGAGTCTATGGTTTTGTCAAAGAAAAGATGAAACCACAACAAGAGAAACGAAAGAAAAAAAAACAGAGACCATGGTCCTTCTAAAGAAAAACAAAAGCAGAACTAGAGAAATGAAACACGGAAACCATGATTTTCCTTTCTCTGGTTTTGGTTTTGGTTTTTCTTTTGTCAAGGTCATAATCTCTATTTTTCCTTTATGTGGTTGTAGTTTCATTTTTCTCTATTTTTCATTTTTCCTGTTTTAGACTAAACAGAGACTATAACCAGCAAGATCAATATGCTATCACAACACTTGATTTGAATTGAAGTCAGTGACATATTGACATGACTTCATTTAAAAAATTGATTAACATTAATCAAAGTCATCTCAGCCTTAAATAATCTTACATTTTGTGTTGAAGTTGTGTCAAACTATGATGACTTCACTTTTTAACCAAACTAAAGTTGTACCACACTACTATGACTTTTTCATAGTATGGTCGTGCTAAATTGATACAACTTACCTATTTACAAACACACTTGATTACAAAGGTTAATATAAACAAACATATTAAAATATCTATATATAGATACACTAGATGGTCTGTCTGTTTAATAAGAAAAGGAAAATTAAAATTAGAGGTTATTTTTTTGTCAAAGAAAAAATGAAAAAAAACTAATAAAGACCATGATTTTATAGAAGATAGCAAAAGCAGAACTAGAGAAAAGAAAAATAGACCATGATTTTCTTTTTCTCTGATCCTGATTTTCTTTTTCTTTATCAAGATTGTGATATCTATTTTTCCTTTATGTGATTGTAGTTTCATTTTGCTCTATTTTTCATTTTTCTAAAAACTATAACCAACAAGATCAATATCCTATCACAACACTTGATTTGAAATGAAATCGTAACATATTGACTATGACTTCTTTTAAGAAAATCTTATAACATTAATCAAAGTAATCACAGTCTCAAATAATTTTACATTTTGCACTGCAATCGTGTCAAACTATGATGACTTCACTTTTTAACCAAAACAAAGCCGTATTACGCTACTATGACTTGTTCATAGTAAATTTGGGCTATATTGACACGACTTACCTATTTACAAACACACTGGATTACACACTAGATTATAAATATATTAAAATGTCCAACACATTAGGTGGTCTGTGTAGTAAGAAAAGGAAAAATAAAATTAGAGACCATGATTTTGTCCAAGAAAAATAAAACCATAACAAAAAAAAACAAAAAACAGATACCATGATCTTTTTACTACAGAATAACAAAAGCAGAACACTAGAGAAATGAAAAAACAGAAACCACGATTTTTCTTTCTCTAGTTCTGATATTCTTTTTCTTTATCAAGACCATGAACTCTATTCTTCTTTTACATAGTTCTTCTTTCATTTTTCTCTATTTTTCATATTTAAACAGAGACCATCAACAAAATCAATATATTATTAGAACACTTGATTTGAACTTGAAGTCCTGACATATTAAGATGACTTCATTAAAAAAACAGATTAGCTTAACCTCAAATAATTTATATTTTATGTTAAAATCACTTCAAATTATTGTGATTTCACTTTTTAATCAAATCAAAATCTTATCATAGTATTATAAGTTTGACTTCACTTTTTAATCAAATCAAAATCTTATCACAGTATTATAACTTTTTTATAGAAAAATAGTACAAAATCATGCTAAACATGTTCAAGTGTGAGGACTTACCTATTTACATAGTAAAAATTATCAATTTTAGTAAAAACCACCTAGAATTGCAACACTTTCAAGAAAAAAAACTCTAAATTCGTTGTTTAATCCAAATATTTAGTGATGAATAAAATATTTTCTCAAAAGAAGATCAAAATAACTTTATTTTCACTTATCCATATTGCAGTCATATTCTTCACAGCTCAAGTTTCTCAATGTTTTCAAAAGATCAGTAGTATGTTTGGAACAAATGGGACAAAAAACAGCACAACTTGATCCTGAAATTTAAGATTTCAAAGCAGCATACACATGCATCAGATTTTGAAATGACAACAGAACTATAATTTCATCAGACACAGCCAGATAACACATTGAGATCATAACACAACAAGACATTGTTTCACAAACGGATCCACATTGTTTCACATAATTAAACAAAATAAAGAAAACAAGCATAACAAGAAAAAAACCTAGTTGAAGATTTACTCAAAACATACTGGTAAAAATGAAATTCATATCTGAGACCTGTTCGAACTTGATATTCAACTCAACATTGTCTGAAAAAACAAATAAAGAAAGCACGAGAATTCAACACGGACATATAACAGAGTTCAGAAACAGTGGAAATTTCAGTGATGAACTAATAAGGCTATTATGCAGCTTTTGCTGCTGTCAAAGCAAGGTAAGCGTAGAACAGGTCATGAAGGATGACGTCATCAAGATCTCCATATTCTTCAGTCATTATCGCAGAAAAGGTTTCAAAGTTTGTGATGGGGATACCCTTTTGTCGATCATTTGCATGCAGACCCTCTTTGCCCCCTGACCTTTGCATCTGCATGTTCTTCCTCCTCCTGTCATGATCTGCTATCCTGCACCGCCAAAAAGTGAAGATTCATGAATTAAAGAGAAAGGAAAGGAAAAAAAAAAAAGGTGGAATGATAGAGTTTAAAAGGGTTGAAGAGAAGATACTCCTTAGAGATAGAAATAGGGTTGGTGACTCCAGAGAGACACAGTGGAATGCCACTAGTAACACGAAGGGGTAGCATGGTCTGCATTTTGTGACTGGATTTGAGAGAAGAGAAGGAATAGAGAGAGTGAAAATGAGAGTGAGAGAAAGAGAATGAGAAAGAGAAAGAGAAAGAGAAGAGAAATAAATAATATGGACAAAGTCTTAACTTGTAAGCATTTGTGTGACGTCTCTCCCCCTTCTCCACATACTGTCCTTTTCTCACCTCTATATATTATTATTTTTAATAATTCGGATAATTCAATAATGATAAAAATATTATTTTTAATATAATTTACATAACTAATATTCCCTGTAGGGAACTCTTATTTATACTAAAATAATGTTTGTATGATAAAAAAACCCTTATCTCTGATTTTTCTTTTACTCACTTTTTTTTTTCCCTTTAAAAGCTTATATTACTAACGAAAGGATGTTTCTCAAGGTTTACTTTTGTAATTTATATTAAATTAAAGAAATAAATTACTAAACATAAAAAATAAAATGTTAATAATTAATAATAAAAAATTAAAACGACATATTTAGAATAGAATTTTATTGATTTGATGGCAAATGTTTTTATGTTGACTTAATACATTGAATAAAAAGTAAAAGTTATGATCGTCGAACAATATATCTAACACCAATAAAACATTGATAATTAATTACTAGATAAAAAACGGAAATATGATATTAAAAATTAATAATTAACTTTTATTAAAGAAAAAAATGAAGTTAAAGTTATTTCCAAAATTTAAAGTTTGAATTATAATTTTTATTTTTAAGATTAATTTGTTTTTGTTCTAACATTTAGGGACAAGACTAAATTTATTTAATTTTTGAGGAAAAATATACAAAAAAATATTTAATTTCGTTTAATTTCAATAAAACTAATTTAGTAAAAAATCTTCATTTAGTTCTAGTTATCAATTTAAAAGATGAAAACTTAATAATTGACATTACTATTTTCAACAAGTGAAAAGGGAAAACTTTTAAATTGATTTGTTTTTTCAATAATATTTTATCTCAATATCTTAAACTATAAAAGTAAATAAGTATAGGCTAAACAATTTTCCGGCATAGTTAAGGTTATTTTTGTAAAACATAAATTAGTAAATTTTAAAAATAAAACATTGATAATAATTAATAATTTAAAAATGAAAAAATGGTGTTGAAAATTAATAATTAGCATTAATATCAACAGGAAATGAAGAGAAAAAAATAATTTGAAATTATTTTAAAATTAAAAATTGAAATTTGTTTTTTCAGGCACAAACTTTTCTTAGTTTTAGTATTCGAGTAAGACTAATTTGATTTAACTTTTTGGAGAGAAAAAAAATCAAAATTTTATCATTTAAAAGTAAGCAAGTTTCCCGTAATTTATGATTTTTCCTTTTGTAAATATAAATTGAATAGGTAAATTATTAAATATAAAAAAGTAAACAACAATAAAATATCAATAATTAATAATTGAAAAGTAGAAATGTGAGATTGAAAAACTTATAATTGATATTTATCATCCTTAGGTCAAGAAAATATATATATTGAAAAGTCATTTTCAAATTTTAATCATAGTATAAATTTTTCTTATTTTAGAGTTTATAGATAAATCTAATTTTTTTAATTTAAATTATTTTTATTTTCATTTACAGCTATCAATCAGTAAAAAACAAAATTTTAGATTGATTTATCTTTTAAATAATATTAGAATAAAAAAAATTACATTTAATTTTTTCCTACTTTTATAAGTTAATTCATTTCATAGTGATTTGTTTTACGTAAACCTTCAACAACTAGTGAAAATTAAGCAATATTAAACTACTTTTTTTTCTACTTATGCATTATTTGTTTTATATTTCTTTAATTTTTTACTTTTAAATTAATATTAATTTATTACTAATTTGGTTTTAGGTATTGACTTTTTTTCTTTTAGATTTAAAAACTAATTCAAAAAAGGTAAAAAAAGATTTTAAATTTTTTAGAATTTGTATTTTATATATTATAATGTTTATACAATAAAACAACGTACAAATTTAATTTTCATTCTGTTTTTGTTAAACTTTTAAAATTTTCATTTTTATATGTTATGGCAAGTTATTTGAAAAAATTCATTGTTTCAAACAAAACAACAAGAAATATAAGACCAAATTGAAAACAAGTTGCTAACACTTTTAATTATGCTTTTCTTTATTTTATCATATATTGTTATATTTTATGAATTACTTAAATTTATTTATATTAAAACTTCTATAATTTTAAGATACTTAAACTATATTTGATTTTTAGACGTAATTAAATTTAAAGTATTTTATAAATATTTTAAATTAAATTTCAATTAAAAATTTCATTAAGGACATATAACATTTTTAATAACTATATTTATTGTTTGATCTTATTTCTATCTCTTGTCACCAGCTTAACAGATTATTGTATTTTTTAATCTTTTCATTCCTTTTCAAATTAATCGACGAATAAAAAAAGAAAAAGATAAAAAATAATGACAACACCCTTCTATTTACAGCAAAATTAAGAAGTATTTAAATACTTTTATCAAGACTCAATTGAAATATTTAAAACTTAGTTTTATTACTATTAAAAATTATTTTAATTATTATAAATTTAATTACACTTTAAAATGATCATTAAACATGTCACAATTCCATTATCAGTATTACTTTCGGATTTATGACATTACATAGATTTGTAATTATGTCATGGGGACAGGAGTTGTTTGTTAGTAGGCTGAAGAATCCAATGTCACAAATATTCTTATTCATGTTTCTATTCTTAATTAAAAAATCTACTTTTTTTTTAATTTATTTTTTGTTTTAACATTTGTTAATTAAATTGTCACACTCAGCAATGGATTTGATCATAGTCATGATTTTATCATAGTCATGATATGACTCACAACTCTTCTCAGTGATAAACTGCAACTGAAAATATTTATAATATAAATAACACATTGGATATTTTTCTTATCTTATGCATAAAAAAATAATTTGTATTTTTTATATATAATTTCTCTAGTCCAAATTGATCTCATCCACTCATTATTTTAATATTTGATCCAATAATTATAAAAAATAGTGGTTCACCATACACCACGTGTCAACAAGACCCAATGCTCAACCTCACGCATCCCAATGCCGCAGCACATCACGTGCTTCTCATCTTCAATTCTACCCATGTCTCTTCATAATGTCTCTTTCCTTACTCTACAACATAAATATGGGAGAAATTTCTCAAAATAATCTTTTTTAAGAATTAAGTGTTTTTCCCTTATGCAATTTTGTTAAAAAATTATCTATTTTAGACTTTTTCTTATATTTTATACTATACATTCTAATAGAAAAAAAGTTGTAAAAAGTCACATTTCTCAAAATCAAAAAGCTCAGGTCTTTTCCATGAACAGAAAAGCAAAACTAGATCTTTCAGAAAGCAGCCATGAATGACATCAATGCACAAGAGAATTTGAGAACACTGACACAAATCTCCATCAAATAAACACAACACAAAACTCAACAAAAAAAAAGCAAAATTATCTATTAGAAAACATTCAAAACCATATCAGTAACAAAGCTTCTAATAGCCTTTAACAGCATGTGTACCTTCCGTTCTTCTTGTTGTTCTTCTTCTACCATGGATCTTATGATGTTGGTGGCAGGATCACAAGCTCATCCTGAGGATCAAGGGCACGCCGCAAAGTGTCCTCAGTCACCCCAAGCGCCGCCGCAAGCTCAGGCCCCTGCAAGGCCCTGAGAAGGGACACAGAACCAGCCAAAAATTGTGGCTTGTTCTTCCTGGCAGAGGTGGAGAAGCCAAAGAACTCTAAGGGTCCATCCCTTGATGCTATTTGACAGAAGGGGAAGTATCTGGGAACAACAAAGACGTCCCCTTGTTTGATTTCAGTGCTAATTGCTTTGCTTCCATTTGGGTACACTATATCAAGCTCACCACGGCCCTTCAACACTATGGCATACTCAGATGCTCTTGGATTCACATGAGGTGCCAACATGGATCCCTGTTCATGAAAAGTGATGTGACAAAATGTCAATCAATTTCCATGAATTGTTTAGACAAAACATATCTATAGTACTATATAATATAAGTATATTATGGTTCTGTACAAGTATCTTTGTGTTGTTCTCCTATACTACAAAACTTAGTATATAAACCATATGTAATGTAAAGCTTTTATTAGGCTGATTATCAATTCTGATTGGAGAACAATCTAAGTACCTAAATTAATTGTGTTAAGTTCTATAGATATTCAAATGCTAAACAAAACCAAAATTTGAACTTCTTTAGTGAGAATGTCAATTTTGATTGGATAATGAAAGTACTTTTCCAAGCTTTTACACGTAAATATTGAAGGACTAGTTTGCATACCGATGTGAGATAGACATGGAAAACGCCAATGTCAGGTTTGGTGAGAGGAGGATACTGGCCTCCATCCAGTGTCTTGCTCCAACCATAATCATTTCTGAAATCTGGTTTTTTGTCATAGAGGTTTGTTGTCACGCTCCAATCAACACTGTTTTTGCTCTCTGTCTTTTCATTCATCTTGCCAAATACAGTTTTCAAGAGTTTTCTCCATGATCTACTTGTTTGCTGCTCCTCTTCTTTTTCTTCTTCTTGGTCTTGCAGCATTTTCTTCAGGTGTTGCTCTTTTTCTTCTTTCTCCAGTTGAAGGAATTTAGTCCGTAAGCTAGGTGCATGAGAATCGTCCATGTACATAATTGGCCCATCTAGTTTCTTATAAAAGATACTCTCTACCTCCATTCTTGATTCCTATAATGATAATTAATGAAAGAAATTTATTAGTATTTCTGAATGCTATGACATATATCACTATTGGATACAATAGAGTTTGATTTCTATGCCTGTTCAGCGTGATATTCACTCTCAATCAATAAAAAATCATGGTTGACATGGCTTTTAAACTGTTTAATGTAAAAATCAATGAACTTGTCATACAAAAACATGTAAATTTGTGATCAGATAATCATATAAACTTTTTGTTACTGTCATGCATTTACAGTGTGAAGAAATATTTTTCATACCATATTCAATCACGTAGCAATCGTGTATAATAAATGATAAATTTCATAAAGAATAATTTCTGATTGAACCAGATTATAAAAACGTATAGCAGTTAAACTCATGACTGTATTAGCTTACATTAAATGCAGTTTCAAGAATAGCAGGTCCAAATCCAGAAAGCAGTGAGTGTGAATTGGCTCCTCCTCCAATATAGAAGGACTGCATGGCCAAGGTAAATTGAAGAATGTAAGAGCTTAGTCACAAGATGGCACAAATCCAAAATGATAATAAAGTGAAAGATGTGAAATTATGATGGATGCATGTACATGGAAGGTATCTAATCCCAAACTTGTAGAGGGGTCAATGCTGCAAATGATGTGAAGTCTCTGAGCTTCCTCTGTGTTCACAAAATAAAATGCTGAACCTGATGGAATCACATGCACGTCCCCTGTCTTCAATCTCCTTTCCACTAGTTCATCATCATATATGAGTCCCAAATTTGCTTCCCCTGCAAAAATCTCAAACTTAACTCGCAATTTCTCTAAGGAGATAGTATTTGATGCATTTAGTTTGAGTGAATAATATGATAGTCACACAACCTCAATGCATGAACTTTTAAGATGATATTAATCATCACACAATCTTGCATCAAAATTAAGTGTCCAATTGTGACACATTATCAGCATAAAAACTTCTACTTTTACTATACATATTATTCATATACATGATTAGTATAACTTTTGAGAAACAAAGTTTACCACACATATTATTCATCTCAAAATTAAATCTTTCACAAACTTATAATTGGATTGCTTAAAAGGGGTTATGACATTTATAGGGTCTTCCTGTTATTTTCAGTTCCTTTATATGATTTAGGATGAAACAAGTGGGATTTGAGAGATGGTAATACCTTTATGGATGAATATGATGAGATTGGAGTCAAGGTAGTGAGGGACGAACAAGGAGTTTGGTTCCATAGTGATGAAGCCAATGTGCATGTGCCTATCCAAAAACCTACTACTTCGGGTTTTCAGCACACGCATTTCCCCTGCATCGGTCTTCACCACTCTCTTGGGACTGTGCATCAAGAACAAGCTTTCTTCTTTACCTTCAGGGATGGCTATTGCTCCATGGCAGAGAAGAACTAAGAGGAAGAGCAAAAGGGTAGTGGTGTTTCTCATGGCACATGCAGTTTGAGGTAGTAGAGGATGACAGAAAGAGGTGGTTTTATGAAGGGAGTGGGAAGAAAATACAGAGACACACGTGTCATCCATGTGGAGCTTGGAGGGTTTGCTTGCAATGTAATGTATAGACAACTTAAGGTTCAGTGAGAAACATAGGATCTGAAACATCTTATGACAAATGTTTAAATAATTTTAAGATTCAAACTCAAAATTATCAGTTAATCTGAAACATCTTATTTCAATTTAGGCTGTTGATATTACCATGTCATATAGATTATAGTTTGGGAAGGTAAAAATATTCTTTTGTGGGTAAAATTTGCTATTGATATAAAACAAATATCATTAATAGATATATTGACTAATGAATAATTTGATTATTGGCTGAAGCAATGATATTTATATTTATCGTTAGTTATCTTTATTTAGATGCTGTTCAAAAAGAAAAATCTTTATTTAGATATTTTTAAGAATTAAATTAATGTTATTACTAGTAAAGAAAATGTTTAAAATTAAAAAATA
>Ga0123340_1007824_pt1 | contig 10179 bp, 10 predicted proteins | sample SirMexnodulemix_FD_89961 | JGI IMG/M metagenome (GOLD analysis project Ga0123340, IMG submission 89961) | Root nodule microbial communities of legume samples collected from Mexico - Siratro Mexico nodule mix | ecosystem: Host-associated > Plants > Roots > Nodule | place: Mexico: Nepantla...
ATTTGATAGTAGACAAAAAAAACTTATCATAACTTTAAATAACGCTATCTAAAAATAAAAGTTGTTTAAAATTAAGTAAAAGATGTGATGGACAATTCCAATTAAAATTCCGAATCTAATTTTTTTTTTTAAAATCCTATCATTTATTATTAGTGTTTTATTTTTTTTTTTTGTAATTTTTTTAAGATTAACTCTTACTTTACATACTCATACTTGTAAAAAAAATTCTAAAAATTTGTGTAACATTTTCTTATATTAATTATATATTTATCAAATCATTACATCTTATATTTAAATTCTAAACATATAAAAAATAAAAAATATCATAACTGAAATTGTGCCTCAAAACACGATTTTAACTCTACTTTTTTTTTTACTAAATGTGGCACCGTAACCCAACATAACATCCATAACACAATTTATCCGTTTTTGTAAAAAAAAAATAAAAATTACATCAGATGAAAAAAGTTGCACCTGTTTAATGCTTTTGCCCCTATTTAAAAACATGATTGACATATAAGTCACAAAATTAAAAGAGAACATACTAATACGATATTGATATATTATTAATTGTATTTGTGTGATGATATGTAGAATAATCTTACTCCAATAAAAAAATAGTTTATATGCACTGTCCTTTCTTAACTCTAAGAAATTTTTTTAAAGACAAAAATGAGAACAATACTCAAATTCAATAATTGATTATAATAATATTATCTCAACATACCTTAGGTTACAACGTCAACAATGTGTATGTGTTTGCTGGCTTTAATCATTTAGAAGCGTGATGATTTTCGGAACTACACCTCTTTATGACGAGACATGTTCATTTAAATGGTTTTTTGAAACATTTTTGCATGCAGAGAAGAAAAAGAGGCCCTAAACTGAATGCCCACAATCTTAATTTCATGAAGCCGAAATGCAGGAAAAAGTGTCAAGACGCGCAAAGTGTTTTTGGTTGAGGAATTGGCTTTTGTAGATGATACACTACAACACTCATACATAATCCATTCTCAACATTTAACATGCCATGATTGTTGTGGCTATCAAATGAATTTCAGTGGGAGTTTAGATCCACAATCTTGATGATTTCATGAAGCAAAAATATGAAAAAAGTCCAAAGATACCGAGAAGTGTTTTTGATTAAGAATAATATAATCTGATTTAGTGGAGTAGAATTTGAGTAGAATTTCCACCGTATCGGCTGATTTTATCATTCAACATGAGAGGATCCCGATCCATTTTATAACTAGTTGATGTCACATAAAATGTTTTCAAATGTAATATCAACTATTGCCTCTTGATACTTTAAACAAAATCATCTTAAATTTTATAGTATATTTTTCATAACCATACCCCATTATAAACAGTTAAATTGGTAAAATTTAACAGTCGCTTTAAAGTTATGCACTTGTGTGGGTGTGTTGATCCTCCAAAATAAATAACCTAATAGTCAAATATGAAACTCTAGGTACTTTTTAATTGAAAAGGTTTAGAGTTCTGAATTCATTACTTGTGATCACTGTATCAGTCCGTTTCCAAAATAAATGATTAAGCACCTGTAGCTGGTTTCTTTCCATCAATAAACAAGCCCATCGTTTTGAACCACCGCATCAGATTTCGATGTTCCTTCACATATAGCCACGCTTGAAGAAATTTAAAGAGAGACTCGTTCACGCCTCGTTCCTCAATGTAAGTGTGAAACGCATCTCTCATCTTATCGTCTAGGTCCCTGTCAATTTACAGAAAGTCGGTCAAAACTCAAAAAAAGTCCATAGCATTTCCAGTTTCCACCCTTGAAAACATGAGAACTGCAAAGAGAAAATTAGCAGGTACATAATAAAACAAAAAACGGGTACTCTAGAACAACACACTGTGTTCATATGTTCCAACAATTTAAGAAGATTTTGTCCCCCAAAATGCAAAACACAATTCTACAGTTTCTTCTCCTCAGCCCAGCCTATCCTTTTCTCACCGGAAAGAAACATCAAAATGAGCATTCCTCTACTTTAAGTCCATTCCTCTAATCCAATATTCCTTACACCTTCAAAACATAACTAAAAGCTTCTTCCTAGTATTTGCATGTTATGGCTAATAGAACTAGATCATCTTAGAATTCAAATTCGGATTTAACTTAACTCCAAAAGTTATTCATAGGAGGACTCATGAAGTATATATTCACTACTTTAGTCATGTCACTCATCAATGCAAGATCACCAAAACATCCCTCACCAAAAACACTACACATAGTGTGAAATTTACAAGACAGGATATGTGCTAGGCAATTTGATATAACAAATTGGCTTAATAAGCCCATTTAAAGTCTAATGCCATCTTCAAATTTGAATTTTTGACATGACGCAATTTCAAAACCTAATTCTCCTCTCAAATCTTACCATCATATCACACTAACAGTTGTGGAATCTCTAATAGTGTTTTTCATATCTTATTTCCAATTAGTTTTAGGTTTACATACTCTAGGGGTTGCAATGACAATAATCTCCAAACCTACACAAACATAAACCCTAAACAAAATTGAGAGGAAGGAAAAATGGAGAGAGGAGGAGTACTGACGCGAAAACAGGGCCAGTGTATTGCGAAGGGATGAGGAGGTAGCCGTTGTCTTGGAGCTTAGGTCTCATGGAAACAGAGTGAATCCCGAGAGCATCCTCGTACAAACCGCAGAGGAAAATCAACGATTCCTTCTGCGAGGGTTTGGAGACGTCGACATGGATGAAGAGCTGGTCCGTGGCGGAATCCTCGTCCTCGGGAGTCAACAACCGCATGACGTAGATGCTCACCTCTTCCTCGCCGTAGCTGCGCTTCAGAACCGGACCAGGTGAGTCCAGAGCCCCCTTCACGATGGAGAACGGCGACGGAGGACTCACTTTCTGCGAGGCACGTGCCACTGTCACGTGAGCCAATGTCTAAACCTAAAGTAAAACCCTAACAGACAAAGAGAGTGAGAGAGCGTACAGGGGGCATGTTCATTTTGGAGACTTCTAGATAGTGATCCTTGAGCGAGCGGAGAACCATCGAGTTCACGGCGGCGGAGATGCCGCCACCCTCAGACGAATACGGCCGCCGGAGAGCACCCACGGCGCCCACCAACGCTCGCTTCCACATTTCTCTGATTACTTCTACTTTTCTGTTTCTGCGTGCGTGTGTGACTGTGTTGTGGCAACTCGACCCAGCTCTGTACTCACTTCAAAACTATCCACAATGTTATATTGGTAATTAATATTTCATTATTACATTTTCAGTTTAATTTTTTTGAGTTAAAAAAAGTACTAATTGTTCGGAACTAAATACCATATTTTATATTAAAATGATGAATAAAAAAATTAAAATGATATGTAACATCACTCTTGTAAAATTATAAATTAAAGATACAAAGAAATGTCTTTGTTAGGGAAAATGAGATTTGTCACTCACAATCAATATACTCTTTGATGTTATAATATAAACTATTAACTTGCATAAAACAGTCGACACTCTTTGGAATCTAACATCAGCAATAATATGTAAGTTGTCCGTCTCATAAAACATCTTTTATTATTTTAAATTTTACATATTTTACCAACAATTTAAATGTGTAATAAAGTGCCATCGTGTTTCTATAAAATGTGTTGCTTTTATCATAAATTTGCAAAGAAGAAAAAAAAAATCTATTTATCATCAACACGATGGTAAAATGTATAAAATTTGAGAAACTTGACTGTAACTATGTGGAAAAAATATCGGACAGTAAAACATATGAAAATTGAAAATTTAACTAATTTGTGAAAAAAACTTACATGATGTAATTACAAAATAATAATAATTGAGTATTAAAATGTGTAGACGTGAATTCATGGGCCATATTCTCTCTGGATATGTAGAAATTTAAATATATACCTTGCAAAAAAGGAGTCATGTTTGACATTTATATGGGATTTGAAACTTGAAAAATGGTGTTTTAAAACTCGTGCTAATAGTTGTTTAAACTTTTTTTTTTCAAATCAAGACAAATATTTAATTCTTTTACTTTCAATACAAGTTAATTTTCTCTCTTAGTTTAATGATCAAACAATCTTCAACGCATACAAAAAGGAAGGGTATAATTGAAAAAGAAACATGTTATCTTAAAAGTTTAAAAATAACAAACAAAAAGAAAATGTTCTTTAGTTAAAAAGGGACAATTATAATTGTTACCTACCGCCAAAGTAACTCGTGAACAAAAATGTTATATGTCTTCAATAAAAACGTCCCAAGCTTTGAAAAAGGGGAAGATAAAAATGTCCTTATGATTTAAGATTATATCATTAGTTGACAATATCTACAAAATTAATAACTATGCATCTAAAAACATTTTTTTTTTTTATCAATTTTATTTAATGACCATGCAATCATATTTCTTCTATAAAATGGGCAAGTGCAACTGAACAATTTTTCACTTGGTGAGAACTTCAAACAAGGCACAAAATGAAAGCTCCGATCTTTCAGAATTGTAATAAGAGACATCTTAAGATTCAAAATCTGTCTGACCAAAGCTTCTTACTATACAAAGAAGTTACAAGTACATTTTGGGGCAGCTGAAAAATGCAAGTGATGAATCCTATGAGCTTCGGCCATGAAGAGACTTGCTTACTTGGGAGGCTAAGACCATTGCCTTGGCTCTTGTGCTCATCAGCATCAATTCCCGCACTGCACGACGCTGATGTTGCCGAGCATTTTTAGCTCTCTTCGGAGCTAATCGGTTGTCCCTTTCCACAAATGCAAGTCTGAATTTTTCAGCTACTGATAATTCAGTGGAGCTTGAAGAAGATGCAGAGATGGGTTTCAAAGCAAACCCATGTACTGTCCATGTTCTGGGATCAATATCCTTGACAACTTCCTCGTCCAATATGATGTTTTGCAATGCTTCTCTAGGAACCTCAGTTCCCATGAAACCAAAGGGTGATGACTTAGGATTTACAACAACACGTGGGCACTCAGTAGAAAAGTCCTCTAAAGAAATTTTATCAATGTTTGGCTGCATATCAAATAAAATAAATCACTTCTCGAAGAAATCTCAGCCAGGAAAAATAATAGCAACTTTGATTTTTCCTTATGCAAATGAGAATCAAAGTAGCCTTATCCATCAAGAAATGCAGGATTTTTTGGATTTCAGAAAGGACAAAAATCCACATTCAGCTACCAAAGTTTGAAGGACATACCCATACGAGCCACCTGAGTGATTGTGCACCACTAGCAATTTCTTTCGTATCCAGCTCCTCCCAAGAATCCTCCTCCACATAATCATCAAACCTCGGTTTGAATATACCCAAGCATCTTCGTGCTGTGTTGTCACTCCTTGGACACCCTCTGCAATATTAATCATGATTCATCCCCTCTTATGGGTTTTGTAATGATGTAATCCTACTCAACACATTCTTGTATCCAATGTGATTATAATTTATGATTCTATGAAAATCATTATGTAATAAGTATCATCATGAGAGAAAGAAAAAGCAACCTACAAATCTCAAGATTCAAATAACATTTCCTTCATGAAAATAGACCAACATTAAAGCCAAATTTTGGGGTATAAAATATTAAGTAAATATGCTTAGTTCATCTTTATATGCGAACTCAATCTACAGACCTAACTACAAAAGTATAACAACAACATGATACCTAAAAGGCCCATTGAAGCAAATTTTTCAGATTGTCTTTAATGAGAAACGAAATACTCAACAACACTGAAGAAATTGCATTGACAAAGAAACAAAACTTAAAGTGGACAACACAAGATATGTACCCGCATCTCAGTGTCTCCAACAAATGGCAGTGCTTCACAAGCTCAGATATACCATTAGCAGTAATTTTGGGGCATCGGCTGCAAATAGTCTCAATATATCAAGTGATTCTGAAAGAGAGAGAAGTATAATATAAAAAAACACAACGAAACCTCAAATATTTTTGTTAGCACATGTTAGACATCAATAATTTGATATTCTAATTTCAAGGCAAGTTGTTGATGGACCAAAATAAAGGCAAATATAATCAATAATCATCACATCCAGTAGAGTAAAACCATGAAATACAATTAAGTTTACAATGAAAGAGGAAGGTCTAAGCAGAAAAGTCAATCAGTAGTGATTACCAACTTCTAATCAAATCATGATATAGTTTAAACAGCAAAATATTTTCGCAAAAATGTGCCTGTCAGCTGGTCCACTGCATGGGACATATCACATGTTCTTGGAGCATCAAATGAGCCTAAGAGTTAAGACTAGAGGCTAGAGCATATTGCATGAAAGTCTATATACATGAAACGACTAAATATTATGAAAATTCATGTTTTCTCTAGCACATGATAGAAATGGTTATGACTTATAATTCTATACCTTATATCCAGAGCTTTAACATATCTACATACTTCAGCTGCTTTTATCAAGCCAGAATCCGAGACATCTGAGCCAGAGACATCAAGGATTTCCCAAGAAGTGTCAGCTAATGCGATCAGGACATCATCATTCAGCAATCTTCTTCTTCTAGCGATAGCTGCCACCGCTATCTGTCATTAAGTGTAAATAAATTATTTATTGGTATGTATGTATAATGTACACGATCCATGATGAAAGATTCTTTCTTTTTTATGTTCTTTTTATGTGGAATACACAACATAACCAAAGATGTGTACACATTTGCATTGAGCACACCATAACTTTACACATGTATGAGCATCAGGATAAAAATGACCTATTAAAAGATTCATTTTCCAGTAACCTACCTTTATATCAGCTGGCAAGTTGACAGCAATCTCACTCAAATCTACAATAATATCTTCCAAATGCCTTCCAATAACTCCAACGCAAAGGCTGACTAAACTCGGAGGCTTTGTCTTCTTAGATAGAAATCCTGCACAAAAAATTATCAAAAACATTGTCAATTCCTTTTTCTGTGGCATATGCTTATGCAAAAAAGAATTGATGCAGGTCACCAAGATTTAAACTCTAAGTCCTCATTTAAAAAACCCCCCAACTAACACCGACCTAGTGTCTCTTTCATAGAAAACATGCTTTAATCATTTTAGTCAGATGCAAAGCTCAAACTGAGCTTCGATACTTTGGCATAATCAGGCCATACAAACAGAGTCAAAGATCAAAACCTAATTAAACAATGTGCATTTGCCACAATCAGGTAACATCATCTAAACAGAAATCAATCACAATAAAGCCCCAAATGAGTAATGCTTTGAACTTCCTACTTAAAATTATCACAGAATCAAAGAACCACGGTCCTTGAACTTCAATTCATCCCCAAAACAGAGCAAGTGCAATGATCATGGGGTTCTGAAAGGTGAAAACTTCAACAAAACCTAAACATAATCATGACACCCCATTTCTAAAAACGAATAACAGAAGCTAAGTTTCATAGAAAAGCATATTGAAGTTTAAGAAAATACCGGGAAATTGAGGGTGGGCGATTGCGATGGAGGACTTGGATTTGACGTTGGATGGGGGATTCAAATCGAGGTTTTTCAAAGAGGTAGCTAATGCTTTGGCACCTTCACCTTTATCCATCCAAAATCAAAATGAAAAAACTATGCAACGCAAACGTGCGCTTACACAACACCCTCAATTTCGAAGAACCAAATCCGATGATGTTTCTAATTCCTAATCAATTTCTCTCTCTATCTCTCTTTAGTCCTGTGTGTTCTGAAATAAACGAAGCCGACTTAACTTACGATCCTCTTTTGAAAAAAAAATATTATTACCAATATTAATTCAATTGTAAAAAAAGTTATATTTCATTTCAATATATTGTCACCTATTATTTTAAAAATTAGTTGTACATGATAAATATTTTTCCATGTAATTAACAACCATACATACAAATTATGCTATCACTAAAAATTAGAGCAAGTTTTGTCTCCACTTAACTTTTTCAAATTCAATTTAGTTTTTTATATGCTTTATATGTTTGTTTTTATAGTTTGAAAATACTTTCTATATTTCATCTTAAAGTGTAAATTTTACTGTTAATAACCTAAATGTTAACTATAGTTATTTAACAATTAAAATGTATTTTTTTTTTCAAAATTAAAGATGAAAATTTGACAAAAGAAAAGTTGAAGAACGAAACTGAATTTGAGAAATTTTAATGAGACCAAAAATATACTTTACTCTATTTTACATATATATTTTTTAGATTTATAATAAATTATAACATAAGTTTATTTTATTATTGCATTTTCGAGAAAAAGAATATTAAAATCTTATTTATCAAAAAAAATAATAAATAAATAAATAAAAGATATGAGTAGTCAGAATGAATAAATATACATGCTTGATATTTTACGTAAATTAAAATATTTGGTTGTTATTTTTGTGAAATAAAATTTGTTGAGAAATTCTTGCATAATCCAAATATTAGTATAAAAAAAATTAATACAGTATAATTTATTTTTAACAATTTAATATATTTAAATATTTTTAATGAAGTTCAATTATAGAGATCACTTTCTAAGTTTATTTTAAAATAAAATAATCTAAATATTTAACACAAAAATATATACTCTCACTTATATCACGGCTTATATACATACTTAAATGAAACACATTTGTCTGCTAGAAAAATCGAAAAAGAAATATTAGAAAAATGAAACAAAAATGACATAAAAGCATTATAGTTTTATAGATCCTCATTATAGTTTTATAAATCCTCATTTATTGTTGAAAGACTTGTATATAATCGTTTAAATTAGATGAATTTTTTTACTAAAAATGTACTTATCACTTGAAATTAATTAGTTACTTGAATAATTTTATTATTTGGTACTTAAGGTTCTTTGTTGTTTAGACTTGGTTTGGATGATAGATTTTTCTATTTGACTAACACAAGCTAAATATAAACCATCTTTTCCAAATTCTCAACCAATTCTTGAAAGGTCTTGCCGTTTATAATTTCAACCTCACTTAACACATTTTAAATTCATTTGTAGAAGGTTTTCTTTTCTCTGTATATTATATACTTCTACTCAAAAAATGTAATGATTCTGACTGGACTGCTTGTCAAAATAATCATCATTCCACTGTTGATATTTACACTTTCTCAATTCTTCTCTCATAAATTGAAAATAAAAAGAAAAATCACTATATCTCGTTTATCCGTGAAACACTTTGTTTCTAATCCTAACTTTCACCAAAACACTCAACTTCAAACTAAATTATACCATCTTCTTGATATATTTACAAGTCCCTCAAACCAAAAAAAAACTTCAATGACATTCTATCCAAACTTGATGTTTTTTTATATACATAACTTGAAGGATTCTTGTAAATATCTCCCGTTAACTGTTTCTGTTTTCTATTTTTTTATTTATTAGAGTTGCATCATCTTTTGTAAAGAATGTTAGTTCTGCATACATTAATAAAAAGTTCTTTATGATTTTGTCGTTTTCATCATCATGTTTTTTCGTGCTTCCTTGTTCCTTTTTACTATTATTTGGCTCTCCATACTGATCCACCATCAGGAGTAAGCCAAACCAAGTGGCGAATTATTCACCCACTTCGTCAATTATTTGTTATGGAGTTATGCATAAAAGTCTGTTTTTCGTGGTGAATGGTGTAATATTCAATTATCGTTTAGATGTTTTTATCAATTTTAATACAAAGTAACTTCTTTTTACTCATTTTACCTTTATACACACAACAATACAACCAATTTTGATTCATTCCGTCATATAGATAAGTGGGACAATGTCGAGATTGAGTAGTAGTTATTGTGATAAAAAAAAATTACAAATATTGACGTGGAGTACTATAACATAAAAATTACTACAAAAATATATTTTCATAATTTTTTAGTGCACTTTTTTATAATTTTAATAACCATTTATTTTAATAATTATTATAATAATCAATTCTTTAATTATAAATAATTTGTATCATCATAAAAAAAATGGAGACATTGCTTAGCTGCTGTGTTGCCAGAATAAGTTTAATTAGATTCAGAGAGACTTATAAAGTAAACTGCAGTTATGATGAATTATTGATATGAAGCTCAGCCAGAGATATTGGATGATGTATATATATATATATATATATATATATATATATATAATGTATGTATAATTGATTACATATATTTTTTTGATTAAATTATAAGTTATATAATCACACGTTATCTGAGAGGAAAAAAAACAGATTC
>Ga0123340_1007825_pt1 | contig 10178 bp, 8 predicted proteins | sample SirMexnodulemix_FD_89961 | JGI IMG/M metagenome (GOLD analysis project Ga0123340, IMG submission 89961) | Root nodule microbial communities of legume samples collected from Mexico - Siratro Mexico nodule mix | ecosystem: Host-associated > Plants > Roots > Nodule | place: Mexico: Nepantla...
CTATTAATAATAATAGTGTTAATATTGTTAATAATAATGTTAATATAATTAATAATAATAATAATAACAACAATAATTTTATTATTATTATTATTAAAATTTATATTAGTAATAATATTAAAAATTAATAATGTTAATAATAATTTTAATAAAATTAATTTATGGATTTTTCATAAGTAACAAATCCGTATGTAAAATTCGTAGATAATGTCAAATTTACCTATTGATTACGATCCGTATGTTTACCTACGAATCCCGTAGATAAAATTCGTAGGTAAAATTTATATGTAATAGATCTGTAGGTAAATTGAGATTTTTTATAGTGTTCCTTGGGTCTCCTTGTCCTTGTTCTTGTCATAGGTCCTCCATGCCCTTCAAATGTTTGAAACTTCTTACTCTTGATCATATGTCCTCATCACTCAAGCTCCGAAGAAGTTTGGAGGGAGATGAAGACTATTTCATATGCTAATGGAGTATGGAGCATCATGTATGAGATGATGTGTAGTAAATCGAATCTAGCACATGTCAATGTTGTTAGTAAGTTTACATCAGATCTTGGAGACTTTGAAGTATGTGCTGAGATAGTTAAATAAAACAAATATAACAATATAATCTAAAGCGATGTATAGAGATATACACATAGTAGAGACGCAGTTTGTAGATACAAACTATACAAGGAATGTTGATACTAGAAAGTCAATTTTGAATATGTTTTCACACAATTTGGAATTATAATTTGTTGAAAAGCTAGTTTGTCATTAATGGTGACTTTATGTATTAAACCTAGTTGAGTATGTTACACTAAAAAGGTTAATGAGATTCTATGATTAAAGGAGGTGATAAGAGAATTAAGTAATGTGTAAAATTGTGTAACTATTCATTCATTATCATATACACATGTACAGAAGAGAATTAAATGCATTTATATTAAACTGCACTTCGAGCATTGTTACTTTGTTTGGTAGGTAGATATTATTCTTTTATTCGTTTAAAGACAAAAGGAGATAATATATCTTCCATAATTTATAGTTAGATAAAAAATTGTGCCGTGTAGATTTCAAAATCACAATTGTTTAATAAAGAACACTAGAGACCCTTTATTAAAAAATATCTAGTAGTGTTAAATCATTTTATAGTCTTTAAAATATAATGTATGTGATATACATTATCCTGCGAGATAACTTTTATTTGCATAACTTTCTATTTTTATTTCATTGTTCTTAGTAGTTTTTTTTTCTTTTCTTTTGATTGTTTCAAACTTATATCGTATCTTCTGTAAACTTATATTATTTTAAGGTGTAGGTGAATTTTAGATCACCACTTTAGATATGCATGAAAACATTTTCCGATAGTTATCCAATTTCATTTATTACTTGGCGCAATTACTCACCATCACCCATTGATTCTATATCAAATTAAATGATAAATCTACCTTGCGTCCACCATGCAACAACAAACATATATGATAATTATACACACAATAATATATGATAATTATACATACAATAATAGCCGTTTCTTAAACACCCAGCCAGGTTGAACACTACACCAGTACAAAGAGTAGGATTTAACACTGAATTATTTGAACATAACCACGTAGAGAGGCAGAGCCTGATTATCTAGTTTTTCAATCCTTTCAAAGCTTGGCAATTAGCCCATTTTGAATAGGCTTGGCAGGCAAGCCATTATTCTCCTTATCATCCAAATCACCCTGATTTGGTGGAACATCTATTGCTGGAGAGCAATTGAAAAAACCATGCGGCTGCATCATAAATTGCATGATCACAAAATTAGTATCACTTATAATTTCATATAACAATGTGTTTCAACATTTGGTGGAACAAAGTGCTAACAACATTCTTTCTAACAACATTTTTGTATTGGTTAAAATTTAGTAAAAGGTATAGTATCAGGAGAGACTCGTTGAATGAAAAATTAGACCCATAAAAAATTATTTTTAGTGAATTTAACCAATAATAGAAAGGTATTGGATAGAGTGCGTCGCTAATATTTTTCTATTCTTGTGTATTTTAGTGAAAAGTGTTTCATTTCAGAATGAATCTCATTTAAAATTCAGAAAGGATGAATAGCATACCATAAGCATGAAACCAATGCGTTCCACGGGCATAACAGGCCAGTCTTCCAGTCGAGGAATGTGTGTCACTCCAAATACATACCTGCAACATTCCGCCAAATAAGTTCACATGCGCAAAAAATAAATAACCATGACTTCAGAAATTCAAGTCCAGGACAACTATTATCAGCCAAAAAAAATCAGTCATTCGTGGCACCTCAGCTAATAATTATAAGCACTGCATATTCAAGTTTGCAATGGAAAAAGCGTATTGGAGGAGTAGCATCATAGCAAGTAATATAACAGTACACCTAATATTTTTTATTTATTCTCCCCTTAACTATTTATAAATAAATAATTCATAAATAAATACAAACATCACCTCACAATTTGAGTTAGATATAAAGTTTATTTCTTAAAAAAATATTAAAATCATTTAGAACAGAAAAATATCTTGGAGATCTCAAATTAATTAAAAATAAAAACTTTTTAATAATTTATAATTAAATAAAAATCTCACATTTTTAAGATAGGTCTAAAGTCAACTTTTGATATATTCATACCAAATAATCAAACTAACGTATTAAAGTTAAATGAACCAAACTTGTTGTCAATTTAGATTTGTTTTGATTTTCGTTACTAGTTCAAAGTACAATTTCATCTTGGTAAAAAAAAAATTGAAATATAGTTAAACAAACCAAACCCAAATTGATAAAATTTGGAAATTTTAATATTAAATTGTGCAAGTAGCAGCTAAGATCTAGGTAGAAGAATGGAGTTAACTAACCAGAGAACTATATCAGCTTCCTCCAGCGATCGGTTTTGCTTAACCCATGTAGCCAAACCCTCTCCAACACGTGGATTTTGATTAGGGAACTCTCCACCAGGATGCATTTCATCGCGTGCATAAGGAGTAACCCAAAGGTTGTGTTTCAGGAAAGCTGCTCTTCTCAAAAACTTGGCCTCTGAGCCAGCTAAAGGTAAACAGTTTGAGCCAGGTACTAGCTTGTAACCAGTTAGATGCCCAGTTCGGTTTACAGTCCTTGTGTTCCTAACCTAAAATGTCCACAATTGCGTAAGATATACACACTTTGTTCAAACTACCAAATAATCCCAACATTTTAAAATACGTTGATAGTCAATATGTAGGAAAAAAAATTGACAAAACAGCTAATATAAACGCATTCCTGCGTTTCTCGATTTTCAAGAACTATAAGCATCCTGTGCAATTGATAGTTTCTCAATACTGGGGCCACAATACTAATAGCGTGGCAATCTTAAATCAATGACGACCTGAATCATGCAATTTCTCTCTCTCTCTCACACACACACACTCACAATAACTATAACAATTTTTTCAATTGATGTGAATAAATTTAACATATATGTAGTATAAATAGTACTGTGCAATATCCTTCACAACTTACAGAGCAGAAGCAGCTTAAAACAGCAGCCAGATTTGAAAATTTTAGATTGTCCCTGCTACAACATCTAAAGTGGACAGTGACAGCAGAAATATTCACCCAGGGAAAAATTTAACATCTGAATATTTTTTTTCCTTGGGGAGGGGACTTAAAAAATAAGTAAGAACTTACAATCCAGTGACGAGCGGATAAAGGATCACAATCACGCATTGCTTCCAATTCTGATTTAAGCAGTTTTTCCTCAGCATAAAATGCATTGTTATGAACATTATTGTCTCCTGGCTCTTCAACTTTGACATTCACCTCAACAACCTGGGTAAAGAGGAAAGATATGAGCTTATGCTTAATGAATTTTAGCTTTATGATGGAAGAGAGAAGACAAATATCAACAACAAGGAACTGTGGAATGAACTACTGAGTCATAAAATCAGGAGTTCAACATGAAAAATCAACAGATATAAGAACAGAAACCTTATAAGCCACGGTAGCAATGTTAAAATTTTTTATTTTTTAAACGAAGGCGGGTTGGTGCAAAGGAGAAGCAATGTTAAAGATTTAGATCATAGTAGTTTGCAATATAAAGGACATAATGAAAATAAAAACACTGAGCACAGCATGTTCATATGTGGTATTCTTTTGATACATGAATGATTCTAGACAGCTCATTGTCCTGCAATAGAATGCGAAGATACCTAATTGTATAACATCCCATTTGATAATTTTACTATTACAAGATAAAATTTGGACCTGGTTGGGGAGAAAAAAATTTTGCATTTTGCACCAAAGACCTTTCCCACTTATAAATGAAATTGCATGCTAACCTGATTAAATGCTTCGCCAGGTTTGCAATCTACTGCCATGTCCATACGAGCAACAAAAAAATGTTGGTGGACAGGCGCATACAGTCCAGGTGCAATGGTTGTGCCATATTTTCTAGTTTCACCTGGTTGTAATGCTCCTAAGCTGAGAATTCCTGTGAGCTTGACCTCTGCTTCTATTTTTCCATCCTGCAAGAAAATAAAGAATTACGGAGACAGCCTGAGATGCTAGTACGTATTTAAAGGAAAGTAATAAAAAAATCATAGATGGCTCCACCAATATCCTTCAACACACTCACAGATAAATGCATGTTAGATATTTAACTTGCCTGATAAAAGTGCCAGAAAAATCCATATTCATAGTTAGCCACGGTGCATATAAAAGACACTGTCAGCCTTCTAGACCTTCGAACTTCAGCCAAACCTGTTCTCCAATCTTGATGCTTCCATAAAATACCATGGTCTTCCTCATGCAAGCAAACACAGTTCTCAATTGTTTCAACACCTCCATAGAAGTTAGTGAAGTGTGCATCAAAGTATTTGATAAAACCTAAACAATCACAGCCCTGAAATGATGACATTATGCACAAGCAGTTTAATTTCATGTACATTGAGAAGGGAAGATACAATGAAGAAAAAATTGATTGGAATATAAGCAAATGTCCTGACCTTCTTGAGGGAATGAGCATTTTTACCGAGTCCATCTTCCCCAGCATCAAAAGCATTTTTCCTATAGTGAGGATCATTAGGATCTCCATACGGGACCACCATCTCAACAAAGCTCAATCTGTGGGCCACTGGTCTTCGTCCTCGACTTCCATCAATATAGGCTACTGAATGAATAACCAAACCTTCCCTAGGAGTGAATCCAATACGAAAATTCCACTGCAAAAATGGTCCATCAATTTTATCACTTCTCAGTATGTATGATAATGTGGTTTGGGAAAATATGCTTGAGACAGACAACAACCTTCTGCCATTCAATGAAGTGTCCATTAACACGAAAACTAGGACCTTCAGGCTGAATAATCTGTAAGGGTTTCACATCACTTCGGTCAACTCCTCCCCGTGTTTCACCAGAAGTATAATTTCTTAGTGGATCAGCAGGTGGAAGAGGAACAAGTTTACGGTCTTCAAATTCAAGAATAACCATATTTTGCATGTCAACAAGTACATGGATTCCCTCAACTGGACGGGCATAGCCATTTTCCATGGGGCAGTCGCTTTCAGTTCTACAAAAGATTAGCGGTTTAGCAAGTCTTCGGCTAGGAGCATCAGCTTCGCTGTGATATCCAGCACACCTGAAAAATTTCAACAGCACGAGAATTAGACAGAACAAGACATAGCTGAAATGAATTCTCATTATATCATCATGAAGCAGTGCCTAACCAGGGATCCACCATCACGAGATCCATATCCTCAATGCCTCTCTTCTTCATTGCTTCACGAAATGGAGGAAAGTCCTTGACAACAGCTTCACACTCAGCGTACTCCACAGCATCCTAGAACAACAAACAATTTTGATTTGAAAATAATTGAAAGTAACACTCGAATGTCAATGTAACAGTTGCAGTAGTTATCATAATTTGGTAATAGGATTTTTTATTTACCAGTTAGAAAAATTGGAAAAGAAGTTACAAACTTCCACATAGGGAAAATCGGAAAAGAAAAGGTAAATAGTTTAATAATTAATTAGCATGGGCACAAGGAAGACTCTACAAAACCTAATAATCATCACCATTTTAAGGAAGAATAAAATTTGAAGTTTGTATTCACCATTGGAGGCTGAACATCTGGAACAACTGTAGATGATACAACTTTGCCCCTATGGTGTCCACCTCGAGTTGCTGCATGAACTTCTCTAAGTTCAACAATCCATATGCTTGTCTCATTTGACTTTTTATTGTAAACAACTAGTCTTGCTTTCCTTGGAGGAAGTTTAGTTGGAATCACAGGTCCACCTTTTGTCCTGGGGAGCAGTGATGGTTGGAAAGGAGGGAAGAAATATGCATCTGCTAATGCAACAACTTGCTTTTCTGGTTCTACCAGGTCTACTTCAATAAAGCGCATGCCATCCCTCACCTAACAAGATAATCAAACAACTTCGTGAACATCCAGAGATAGTAACAGAGAGGATATAGCTTAATCAAACACAGTTGTTTCATTTCTCGGTAGTAAACCCACACAGAGTGTATATTAAGGAGGAAAATATGTACCTCAGGCGTTGCCCCAGCTGCTCGAACGGTTGCTACAGCTACTGATATTTCAGCAGCAGATAGTGGATCCAGAGGATGGCTGGTTTGAGCTCTCACCATGAGTGTGATACCTATATCAAAAAGAACAGTTCTTCAACTTTGGACATAAGAAATTTCATTAAGGATAGATGAGGAGATAAACTAGGCAGACGATAAGAAAAACACAAAAGACCAAGAATAACAAAAATGGCAAAGCTGAGCATAAACCCAATACATAAAACTCTTAATCTCCCTGCTAATCTGAGAGAGCAACAAAGTTGAAGCATCCATGAGCAGTGCACCACAGAGAAGCTAAGAGCTTAATTCTATCCTTATTGAAAGTGGGGGAATTTAAGAAGGGACAAAACTTAGATGTAATTTCTTATGTACTTACTATTCTGGAATCAAAATTAGAGATTTCACTTCAATAACTTACGCTGACATTTAATACAAACTTTTATTAAGCAGGTAACCGAAATGAAACTCCATTTTTTGATAGAAGAATAGAACCTAAACCAACTAAGAACTATATCTAAATTTTAACCTTAGAAAACACAAATTAAATATGACTTTGGTTGGGAGTGTTCTTAAGGACTGCAGATTGTCACAGAAAAACTCATCCATCACTCTCCAAAATTAAGTTAGGTTGATTATTAGAGAGGAAAAAGAAAAGGTTCTCTTTCTTTGTGCAATTAAATGAAACATGACACTTCATTCAAGTTCTCCTGCATGACAAGTTAAAACTTCCAACAATTCTTCCACCGAGCATGAAATTGATGCAGAAGAAAACATAAAACATCAAGACCCAGTACAAGAGAAGGTGCAGTGTTTACCATGTACGTAAGTGGAAGTAGTGAGAAAGGAGTATGTATGTTGCTCTGTTTCGAAGATGAGAGTATACGGAGAAAATGACGGCGAAAATGAAATGAAATTTGGAATCCGATAATTATAACAGAAGAAGAAAAACGGACTCAATATAATACTACCAAGAAAGAGAGCATGATCAATCATGTACATGCGAGCAAGAAAAAGAGCGAATAAAGTGTACTTTATAACTTGTAGTCAAACAAATAAATTGACCCAAATAAAAACTACTCTGAAACCACTAACTTGTTTATTCATATCATTCTATCAGCAACCAAGGAGACGATCAAGTAAAAAATAATAATAATATGAAGTTCTTAATTAATTGAAAAAAAAACGAAATTGAAATAAAAATAAAAAACCTTTGGCAGAAGCGGTTTTGGGAGGAGAATCGATGGCGGGAATGAAGGTGGCAACGGAGGGCCGCTGTTGTTGTTGTTGCGGTGGTGGTTGCTGTTGTTGGGGCGGCGCAGAAGAAGACGGTTTGGTAGTTGCGGTGGCGCAACATGGCGTCGTTTTTTCCTGAGCTGTGGCCATTGGAGAGGGTTAGCGAGCTCAGCGTAGTAAATTCCAGTGTAATATTCCACTGACATACAGCAATAATGCCAGTTGTTTCGAGTGTAAGCCACCGCCGCCACCACCACTAGCACCAACTGCAGCAAGTGAGTGATTCAGTGACGCTGTAAAAGGGATCACACACGAGGAAGATCCTTTAAAGAAGAAGAAAGAAAGTTTGAGAGAGTTGTGGTGGAATAAGTGGAGTTTGGTGATGGAATTTGGTTAATTAAAATAATGATTAGTGGTTGATGTGAGTGTGTGGATGGATGAGGGAGGGAGGGAAGGTAGGTGAAGGTGGGGAAGAGAAAACGTCAGCTCAGCGAAAGCGACAAGGTTGCCAAATAAGCATAACGGACACATTGACAGTGATTCAACACACACTTCCACGGAACATGCAACTCTTCGTCTATCTTTTCCTTTTACCCTTTTCTTTGTCCCTGTCATTCGACTCGTACGTGGAGTAAATTATTGTTCCATTGTTCCAATTAAGGTTGTTTTCGATATGTTACCGCAAGTTGCTCAACTATGTGGCAATTCCCTGTGCCACAAAGGGAAGGATGCGTCTCAGTGCTCCTAACTTTTTGTAATTCCGTGTGCCTTTTATTGCTTCCCAGCTTTCGTGCACCTAGCTTTTTCTGATTGCAATTTTTAATATAATTATATTGTTAATAAAATATCAAAAATATCAAAAAGAAGGAGGCCATTTGCTTTAACTTTTTGTGTTTGTGAGCTTGGTCAGAGTTTCAGCTTTTAGATGTTTAGATAAATTTAGAGGAGAGGCGTCCTTATCATATTTGATTATTAATGAATCTTTTAATAAAGCAATCACTTCGATAAATATTGGTAAATGAAAGATGAATTCTAAGTATATAAATATCCATAAAAATAGAAAAGTATAATTCTTTTATGATTAAATTGGTATCATAAATATTGTCATATTTGTATTTTTAATACCATAAAAGATAATTATAATAAAAAATATTAATTTGGTTAATTTTGTTTGAATTATGTTCACAGTCGAAGTGATTGAATGTGTTTATTAATTGTCATGTTTAAGTTTTCTTTTAATAAACATATATAACAATTATTAAAGACTAAACATATACTCAATTTACATCAACAATTAATCAAGTTTAAACAAAACTAATAAACTTTTGTATTAAAATTACTTTTTCTATCATACTAAAAATAAATATGTCAATACTTACTATATTAAATCCGATTATTTACACTTCTTTTATAGTTTTATAAAAGTTTTGGTTAAATGGAGATGTGTAGTTATCCACTACTCAATTTCATGAAAAGATCATTGTATTATATATATTATATTGCATGATATTATATATATCGTATTATATTATAATGTATTTAGGATTATAAGTTAAAGACGTTTAGATTTATGGAAAATCAAATAATTAATTATTTTAATGAAGGTTAATATTTCTTTTTCTTCTTCTTTCTTAATTCTTCTTATGGAGAGGTTATCTTTACAAGTTTCTTTTAAAGATTTATAATTTTCCTTTTCAATATTAACTTTGTTGGGTTCAACAAGAAGATTTATGTTTTATTAATTTGTTCTCATATGTAATATCAACTATCCTTTATGTATGTCAAATCACATCAAAATTATACTTTGATATCAACTACAGAATTTTAATTGATGGTTAGCATTTGATCCAATGATTATGGAGTAAAAAATAGATATGCAAAATCCTTTAAAAAAATGACAAATAATAAATGTTATAATTAAAAATATTAAAAAATTAAAGTACCTTGTTATTAATATTAATCATTGAGACAACTACTAATATGCCATTATTGGTATGTACAAAGAAAGGAGGTGAAAGTCAAGTTGGAGTGACTGAATTACAAAATTGATCTTATTTTTTATTGTCTATGCTAACAAATCACATGATTTTATATTATTTTCAAACTTACATCTATCAATGTTTTCTTTTTTTACACTACCTTTGTATATTTTCCTTCTTTTTTGTGTGGTTCCTTCACCTCAACTCACTTAATATACTTAAACCATGATAATTTACTATTTCAATATCAACATTATCATCATTGTTTAAGGTAATTTTATGATTTCCATCAAATATTAAAATCAGATAATCGATTATATTATAACATAATTAATTATATCCTAACATATAATATAAAGTGATAATATGTTGTAAGGTAATGGATAAGTTTTATATAC
>Ga0123340_1007832_pt1 | contig 10174 bp, 9 predicted proteins | sample SirMexnodulemix_FD_89961 | JGI IMG/M metagenome (GOLD analysis project Ga0123340, IMG submission 89961) | Root nodule microbial communities of legume samples collected from Mexico - Siratro Mexico nodule mix | ecosystem: Host-associated > Plants > Roots > Nodule | place: Mexico: Nepantla...
GGTCGGCGAGACCTTGGATGCGTTCTTCTCGAGGCAAGCCTGGATGCGGCCGTTGCCGAGGTTCTGGCCATTGCAGAACTTCTTGATGTCGGCGCCGCATTCCTTGGCGAGCGTCGTTACCGCATCGGCGTAGCTGATCGTGTCTGCCCGACCCATGGCCGTTATGGACAGGAAAGCAGCGAGCGCCACCCCTGCGAAGATGCCAACTCTCTTTGTCATCATTGTTCCTTTCCTGGAGCGATTGATCTGAAGTGGTCATTTCGTTGATTGCGTAGTGACGGCTATCGTCGTGGTGGTCTGAATGGCACGATCGCGGCTCTGTCGAGGGCCTGTTCGATCTCGATCCGCATGCTGTCTATCAGCTCCTGGTACTCGCTGATGCGCTCGCCCCGCTCCCGATCGGACGACCGTTCCCATTGCGCTTTCTCGTCATGCGCAGTCAGAAAGTCGTCGCAAAGGTCACGAAACCCTTCGTTGCGGGCGGCGAGTTCCTCGATAACTTTGGCGCGCTCGCCGAAGCAGCTCTTTACGAATCCGACACCGTTCTCCATCCGGTCTATCCATTCGCGTACGTCGCCTGACACCAGGCGATCTCAGAACATGATGATTTAAATCTCCCTTTGCACCGTATGTTACTGTAACAAACGGTCCTGAAGCCGCGATGGCCGTCACCGCAGCCCCCATCCCAGAAGCAGCAGGCCGCTCGCCGCCGTCCAACTGCCTGCCACGCGCATCGCAATGCGTGTCCAATCCCAATTCGCTTTCAGCACCGCAGCCGAGACGAGCGCGATCAACACGAAGACAAGCCCAGCCGAGCCTATGACCGCAGGGACGCCGTCGCGGCCTGCGGCGTAGGCCGAGCCGAAATTGCAACCTTCGAACGCGCCGAGCAGGACCGCGAGCAGTGCCACACACCACGCCGGCATTCGAATGTCGGCAGCCGCCAGACCTCCCAGTATGAGCAACGGCAGGCTTTCATAGGCCGGATTGATAGCGAGCGGGCCAAGCACCATTCCGACCAGCCCGAAGGCTATCCACGCGACCGGCAGGAGCAGGACGGCGATCCGGGCATGGGCCAATCCCCTTAGCCCGGCGAGAACACCGAGCGCGACAATAGGCAGAATGACCTCCGGCGACATTGCGAAATGCGCGACCCCGTCGTAGATCGGGCCAAGCCCTGTATTGACGAGATGTGCACTGGCCTCGACCGGAATTGTTGCAATCCCGAACGACGCCCATCCAGCGCGGATATGATTTTTCCTGGGAGCCGCAGCCTTCGTCATGCCAATGCATTCCATAGGAAGAACGCGCCGACGGCTCCAACCGCGCCGCCTGCCGCCCTGACCGTGATTTTGCCCCATGGCCATTGGTAGAGCAGGCCGATGACGATGCCGACGGCGTGCAACAGGCCAGTGGCGATGACGAAGCCCAGGCTGAACAACAGGGCGTTCTGGCCAAGCGGGAGTTCGGCGCCGTGGGCGTAACCGTGGAAGATCGCGAAGACCCCGACCAGGGTCGCCGCCGCAAACAGCGGCGGTCGAGTTTCGGTCAGGACGGTCGCCCCTAGCAGGACGCCCGACAACGCGATGCCAATTTCGACGCCGGGCATAGGCAGGCCGAGAAGCCCCAGAAAGCCGCCAAATGCCATGACGAGGGGGAACGTGATCGGCAGCATCCAGATAGCGGGCTTTCCCAGTTGTGCACCCCACAGGCCAACGGCGATCATCGCCACGACGTGATCGAGGCCCGTAATCGGATGGAAAAACCCGGCGGCGAAACCTGACGCGCCGCCCGTCCCGACATGCGCCTCGGCGACGCTCGCAGACAGGAGGAGCGATGCGCCGACAAGGCCCGTATTCCGAATGAACGCACGTCTCATGCGATTACCCCCAACATTGCAACAATGCGGTCAACGGTCCAGTAAGCTCCCAATATCCCCACCACGTAGGCGGGCATCAACTCCATCCCGCGCGGCAGTCTGATCTCGATCGATTTCAGGGCCGCGATGAGCAGGACAATGAGCCCGACGAACGCCAACTGGCCCGCCTCGACGCCCAGATTGAACATCAGCAGGGCAAACGGGATGTCGCCCTGCGGCAGGCCGAGCGACGTCAGTCCGCTAGCAAAACCAAAACCATGCAGCAGCCCGAAGGCGAAGGAAACGATCCAAGGGTGGCGGATCGTAAAGCTCGTCTCACCACGCCACACCCGGACAATCTCGGGACCTAGAAACAGGATGGACAGGGCAATCATCGCATTGAGCGGCAGCGCCGGAATCTCGACCTTGCCCAGCGTCGCGACGGCCAGCGTGATGGAATGGGCGACCGTGAAGGCGGTGATCGTCTTTACGAGCATCCACCGCGAGCGGACGATGAAGAGCAGACCGAAGACGAATAGAAGATGATCGATGCCGAGAAGGATATGCTGGAAGCCGCTCACGAAGTAGACCCTTGCCGCGGCAAGTGGACTGCGGGTGGCGGCGAATTCGATCCAGGGTTGGGAGGGGTGGATCATCGTCGTCTCGACGGTGCCGTCCAGCAGCTGAACGCGGACCAGCACATCGGTGATCGTCGCCTGCAGCCCGACGAATTCGACACGCTGACCTGCAAGGCCACCGCCATCTGTCTCGATCACCCGCGTTTCAACCAGCGAATCCGGAAGGTCGCGCTCGGCCGGCTCCGTCACGTTGCGCAGGCTCTCGGGAAACCGCAGGGCGATCGGGAGCCGCATGCCCGACAGCATGGGCGTGCGCCAAACGACCTTGTAGCGATTTGCCGCCATCTCATCGATTTGCAGATAGGCGGGCCGTATCTCGTGGGCGACAGCGCTCGAGACGAATGCGACGACTGCTGCGACCCCAAACAGCAAACGCCATAGCGACACGGGCAAGTTCAATCGAGCGCTCATTGGGCTGACAACTCAATCTGGGCGCTCGCCCCTGCCGGCGCCTCCAAGCCCCGCAGGTCGTCCGCGGTAACGGTGGGCAAGCTTACGACGTAGCGCGAACGCATCTCCTTCAGGGCATTGCTCTTCACCTCAGCGTAGCGCTCGTCGAGCCACGCCGATTTAACGGCAGGCGCGACTTCCTCGAAAGCAGGAACCCGTCCGGGTTCGATGGAATCGACCCATATAAGATGCCAACCGTAGCCGGACTGTACCGGTCCTTGCCACGATCCGGGTTTCAGGCTGAAGAGAGCCTTGGCAAAGTCTGGTCCGAACTCCTTGGCCATCTGATCGGGCGTGGCATCGCCATAGTAGTTCCGAAACATGAACGGATCGGCGAGCGACGCAACTTCCGGCGAGTCCACAGGTTTACCGGAGACCGAAGGAATGGCTGCTTCGGCAGCCTCGCGAGCGGCCTCGCCGTGCTTGTCAAATGAGAAGTAGAGATGACGAAAGCTCAGGTGCGGGGAAAGCGCGAAGCGGTCCGAGCGTTTCGCATACCACGCCTTGAGTTGAGCATTGTTTGGCTCGTCCAGCGTTGCCAGGTCGGCGGCCAGGAAGTCCATTTTCTGGGCTAGTCGTCGCTTGATGATCTCATCGTCGCGATCAAGGCCAAGGGAGACGGCCTCGCGGAACAAAATCTCTTCGGTGACCTTCTGGTCCATGAGGCTTCGCATCTCATCCGGTGTCGGCGCGGGCCGGCCCTGGGCGAGCCAGGTCACCGCAAGCTGACGGACGTCGTCCTTTGTCAGATCGATTTTCTGCTGGTCGGCGGCTTCCTTGGGTGCCGGGGTGAACAAGCGATAGCCACCAAACAGAACTACGCCGACAACGACGAAGTGCAGGAGCGGTTCGCTCAGAAGCCGCTGCCACTTCTTTTTTGGGACGTCGGACAGGACCTTCATGGGGACACCTATTGTCGTTGATCAGCAGAAGGACCCAAAGCTGCCTGAGCAGTGGTCAGCGGACTGCGTTTGAGATAGCTGAGGATGGCGAACTGCTCGGCGGGATCGCGGACCGCCTTCGATCTGATGATGGCGACATAGTCCGCGGTCGCATCCCAGGCCTCCCAGTCCGCCAGTTCGGTGGCGACGAACCCGGCCATCGGATTGCGCGCCTTGATGAAGGAGCGATAGGCCTCGATCACCCGCCGGCGGGGGATGGTACCGTCGGCTCCGCCATGGACGCTCAGTGCGAGAAGAGCCGCCTGGATTTCCGGCAGGGTCCGCTGGCGATCGGCAAAGAAGGTCGTCTCCAGCCAGTCGACGCGGCTTGCACCACGCAATTCCAGATCGGCGGCCAGCAAAGCCGAAAGGTTGGTTGCGTCCCGTGTCTTCAACGCCGTGTCGATTTGCTGTTCAAGCGCAACGGCTGTACCGGGACCGCCTGCGATCCCCAGCAACAACGTGTAGGCCGAACGTCGAGAAGCCAATGTCGGATCGGTGGTCCAGGTCACGAGTTTGGCTGCATCGAGCTGTGGCTTGAGCAGCCGGGTCACGCCGTACGGCGCGCGCGACAGCTCGCCATAAGCGATCTCGGCCACCAAAGGTTCGGGGCTTTCCAGTTGCGGCGCGACGACGACAATGCGTTCGCGCCACTCGGCGTCCGTCAGATACGAGGATGTGAGGGTCAGTTGCGGCCAAATTCTCTTTGGCGTCTCTGCGCTCTGCTTCGTCTGCGCGAGTTGTCGTAGCCACCCGGCAAATTCGACGGACATTGCGCCCAAGCTTGTCCACTTCTCGGAAACCTTGTCGTGAAGGAGAAGCAAGGGCTTCTCGTCGAGTTTTGCCGCCTCTCCGTCCCCGACAGTCAGACCGTCGACCGACATTACCGCCTCGACGACTGGGGTGGACAGCCCGGACTGCACGAGGAGATCGCCGACAGTGCCGTTCCCCTTAACGATTTCCATGACACGGAACCGACCTTGCCCATCCAGGGGAGCGGCTAGCACCGCCTGGTCTGCGGCGTCGAGCTTTTGGCCCGGCGTGACCACCAGGCCCGAGAAGCAGATGGCGCAGGCCTGTGCGTTCCCGGCGAACCCCAAAATCACACTGCCGATGCTCAAAAGCAGCCGGACGGATGCTTTCGTTACCATGGGACCCTCCATTACCTCCAGCCAACTGTCCAACCGCGGCCGACTACCGTCGGCGCGCCGTCAACGAAGCTTCCGGCTCAGAACGGCGCTTTCTGCTGGGACAAGGGATCGAGCATCCGCGGCGTCGGCACGACTTCGTAGTTCGCGAAGCCGAACTCGTTGCTGCGGGCGGCGTAGTATTTGTCGCCAAGCTTGTAGACGGTTGCCTCATACGGAGCGTTGTTGAGGGTCGTGACGATGGCACCGTCCTTGATGGCATAGGCAGTGCCCTGCCCCGTCAGGCCTCCATGCAACACGTCGCCGATCTCGCTCGGCTTCGGGATCGAGCCGTTGACGTTGCCGACGAGGCGCTGACCGGATGTCGTCCACGCGACGTTGAAGACTTCGCCTGTGACGTTGTTGCGAACCCAGCTCGACTTGCCGACGATGAGGTCGGTGAGTGCCTTGGTATCAAGCGCTGTAGCGCCTTGCTGCTTCAGGTCGGCAACCGTCGTGCCCTTGTTGGCGGCAGCCCGCAGGTCCTTAGTCGGCGTATACCAGATCGGCGAACTCCACGCCCGTTCCTGAACGGTCGCGGCAACATTATCGGGAGGCGCAATGCCCAGCTCCTTTGCCTGGATCGTGGTCCAGCGAGGTGTCGGGATTTCAAGGGTCCGCAGGTAGTAGAAGGCATCGAGGCTGGGATCGAATTCAGGGTCCGTCCACGAACCCTTCAATTCGACGGAGCCGATGGTGTTGGTGTAGCTTGCATCGGAGATGTTCACGGTGCTGCCGATCGGCGGGACGATACCGGTGAATTCATCGGGCGTGCGGTTCCCAGCCCAGGCGACGTCGTAGACCTTCTCGAAGCTCTGGCCATGCTTCGACCAGCCCTTGACGATCTGGATGCGGTCGAGATTGCCGGAGGTCGGGTCCTTGACTGCCCATACCGCAAAGGACGGCGCTTTGGCTTCACCAAGCGGCGGCAGGTCGCCGCCCATCGGCACCCCGCCCGCATATGCGGTCTTGACCCAATCTTGCTTGGCAACATCGGTTGTATTGGCGCCCCCGAAGAACCGCACCTTGATATGGGGCCCACTGGTGGCGAATGTTTCCTTGCGCTGCATGGCGTCGAAGAGCGAGGCGCGGGTGTTTTCTTCGGCCCATACTCCGGTGAGACCTGCGGGGTTCTCGAGCCTGACATCAAGGCCGGCAAAAACGTAGCCCGACATGCGCTGCTTGATCTCGCCATCGTTGCGCGCATGGCCGCCGTAGAAATTGTCCTGGCGATAGGGCACGCCGGTATTGTGCGAGTCCGATCCGCCGACAAATCCAGTCTTGTAGGGGTTGAATCCCTTCGCCTGCGCCATCGCGAGGCCATCCTTGAGCGCCTGTCTGATGTAGCTGCCGGACACGGTCGGGAAGCGGCCGGCCGGATCGCCGAGCAGGTAGGTCAGGATTTCGAAGTTGGCGAACTCGTCGTTGGGAGACAGGGTCGGATGGGTTTCGGACGCGCCCTTGATTTGCTTGATCTCGCTCAGACGCTCGTTACGCTCACGCGACGCCGCCCAGGCAGCGTCGATCGGACGACCCTTCTCGTCGACGTCGGTCGGAAACATGTGACCGTCGGAGAGATTGGCATTGTGGGAAATTGCCAGAAGGTCGTTGCCCGCCTTGCGCTGGCCATCCATCCAGTTCCAAAGGTCGGATGGATCGCTTGAATCGATCGAGCTGTAAGGTACCTCAGGAACCTTGGCGCAGTCTCGGAAGAAGACATTGCGATGCATGTTGCGGTTGTTCGGCGTCGAAGTCCACTCATAAGAGCAGAAGGCGGTGAACTTGCCAGGTTCGTTCGCCTGATCGGCCATGGCGTTGTTCTGCTTCCAGACGGAACCGGCGACCTCAGGCGAGATCAGTTCCTTGATCGGGTCCTTGTCAATGATCGTGCCTCCGAGCCAGAGGTAGATGCGTGTGATATCCGCCGGGTCTTTGACGATCAGCTTCTGCGCGATCGGAAGCTTGCTGATTGCAGAACCCGGCGTGTTCGCCAGCGCGACGGTCCCGACATACTCGGAATGGTCGGTGACCCCCATCCAGTCGAGCGGCGTGTCGATCTTGATGTCGTAACCCAATGGATGCTTGATCGTTTCGCCCTTGGCGTACCGGTAGGCATCGGCTGGCGTGGTCTTGGTGTTGCCGAAGATGTAAGCGTCGAACGACCACCCGGTGTGGACGTGCGTTTCGCCAAAGTATGCTTGCCTTTCCTGTGCCGACGCTGCCGTGACAGAGAGCGTCAGGACTGTGGACGAGAGCAACAGCATGAGCTCGTTCGATTTGCGCATGATTTGAAATCCTCTAACAACAGGGTGTAGGTGTCCCTCGGGCCAAGGGAATGTCAGTGAACTTCCTCGATCTCGGTCGGACGCCACGCCTCGGTGAGAACGCCTGCAGCAAACTGTGGAGGCGAGGAGCGCCGTCTTTCAATTCGAGTATGCCTATCCGGGTTTCGCACTTTGGGGTGGTCTGCAGGTTTTGCAAGGCTGTCTGAGCTAAGGCCAGCGATGTGGCAATGGCGATCACCAGCAACGAGGCCGATCTCTGAAGAGATGTCATGTTGTCCCCCATTGCGCCGCAACTCCCCTCCGAGCGGCATTTGGGTTGGCGTAGTGCGTATCGTCAGCAGAGATCGGAAAACCGCAAGTATGTAACTGTAAACTACGGCGTATGGCGCACGTAGTTGCTGTCACGGGTCCGGGTTCTTCTGGCAACAATTGACCGGGACTGCGGGCATGCGAGTTCCCAGTACAAGAAGTGCGTGCACAAAAAGCTTATCTTCGTGGACGACGAGCAATTTATGCATTAAGTTTCATTCAGCGCATGTAATAAAATTTCTGATAGAAGCGTCCCTCAAGAGTGGGTGAGGAGCTAGCCTTGCAGAACGAACTGCCACCGGGGGCCGGTGCTGCGCCCCTGCCCTCGCGCGCTGCGCCGAGTGCTGAAGATGTTCGCGCTCAGCTTAATCGCATCATTACAAGTCCAGAATTTCCTCCCACGGGGCGGGGTGCAGCATTTCTCATATATGTGGTGGAGGAGACGCTTGCGGGTCGCGCAGATCGGATCAAGGGCTACTCCGTTGCGATCGAAGTATTCAAGCGCGATGCGGGCTTCACGCAGGACGACCCGGTGGTGCGCATCGAGGCCGGCCGGCTGCGTCGAATCCTGGAGCGCTATTATCTCGTTGCTGGTCAAAGTGACCCTATCAGGATCGATATTCCCAAGGGTGGCTATGTTCCGGCAATAGGCTGGAATGATCCCACTGCGGGTACGCAAATCAGGGCGGTGGTTGACGACGGCTCCACGGCAACGCGGTCGCGACGCCTCTTTGCACGGGGATGGCTGATCCTCCCACTGCTGCTTGTTTTCGCGGCGGGAGGTATCCTGTTGTTCCAGCTCTCCCTTTTTCAGTCGGTTGAGGGACCAGCATCTGATGAGCCCACACTCGTCATTGCGCCCTTTGCCAACCTTGGAGAAGGCCCGCACGCAGAAAACTACACCGTCGGCTTGACGGAGGAATTGTTGACCGCCTTGCCCCGCTTCAAGGAAGTCAAGGTGTTCGGGCGAGAAACATCGAAATCCTTGGCTCCTGATGTCGCAGCCTCCCTTGCGCGAAATGAACTCGGCGCGCGCTTTCTGCTAGCAGGAGGCGTTCGCGTTTCCGACAATCTCGTGCGTGTCACGGCGCGGCTCCTCGACACCCAAACCGGAGAGATCCTGTGGTCCCAGATTTATGAGGACGATATTCGAACGCGCGATCAGTTCGCCATTCAATCGGATATCGCCAACCAGCTTGCATCCGCTGTCGCGCAGCCCTATGGCATCATGGCGCAGGCGGATGTAGCCAATCCACCACCCGACGATCTTGGCATTCAGGCTTGTACGTTGGCCTTCTACAGCTATCGAGCCGAATTGAGTGCCGAGCGGCATGCAGCGGTCCGCGATTGCCTCGAAACTGCTGTCGCCAGCCGTCCCTCCTTCGCGACCGCGTGGGCGATGCTCTCCATGGTCTATCTCGATGAGAGCCGTTTCAAGTTCAACACCAGGAACGATGCCACGATACCGATCGAACGCAGTCTTCAGGCAGCCCGTCGTGCAGTACAACAGGATGTGAACAACACCCGCGGCCTGCAGGCTCTGATGACTGCGTTGTTCTTCAGCAATCAGGTTCCAGAGGCACTCAAAGTCGGTCAACAGGCTTTGGACATCAATCCGAACGACACCGAGCTGCTTGGAGAGTTTGGAACTCGCGTCGCAATGAGCGGGCAGTGGCGACGTGGCGCCGATTTGCTGGATCGGACCCTGGCGCTTAATCCTGGCGGAGGTGGCTATTATCACGGGACGCGAGCGCTGGCCGCCTACATGCTTAACGATACCGAGACCGCTTTGACCGAGATCAAGAACGCGGACCTACAAAAATTTCCGCTATATCACGCGGTCGCTGCGGTCATCTATGTTAACGCCGGAATGACCGACGACGCCCGTCGCGAGGCCACATTGTTCAACCAGCAGCGCCCAGACTTCATCCCGAACATCGTTGCGGAACTCAAATCGCGTAATTTTCAACCCACTGACCGGGCCCGATTGATTGCGGATATCCGAAAGGCAGGTTTGCCCGCTGTAGACGAGGTGGCGTCGACAATGATGCTTCCGACAGATAGCTCGGCCACCCTTCAACCCCGCTGACGATGTGGCGGATTGGCCACAACGCCAAGCAGATGCGGTACAGAACATACCAGATGTTACGGGACCGGGACCTGGTCTTTCATGTATCCATCGAGGAACTGGTGATGAACATCTGGAAGAGGTCGATCGGTGAGCAGCCATAATAGCGTTGCGTGGGCGTCGGCTCAAACGAGTTGGCTTCGTTGGGTTCTGGTATGTTCAATCATCATGGCACTACCCGGATGCGGAGGACATCCGAAGGATGTGCTGACCCCGGTCGCCAACACGTCTCCGCAGTCGCCGAAGGTCGACATACTGATCGCCACGACCCGCACACGGTCGACCGTTCCAGGTGAAATGTTTAACGGAGAACGTGCGCGGACCCCCGCCTTCGCCGACATGACGATATCCATTCCATCGAGCAAGGTTCGCAAGGAA
>Ga0123340_1007833_pt1 | contig 10173 bp, 3 predicted proteins | sample SirMexnodulemix_FD_89961 | JGI IMG/M metagenome (GOLD analysis project Ga0123340, IMG submission 89961) | Root nodule microbial communities of legume samples collected from Mexico - Siratro Mexico nodule mix | ecosystem: Host-associated > Plants > Roots > Nodule | place: Mexico: Nepantla...
AAAAAAAAAAAAAAAAAAAAAAAAAAATTGGTAAAAAACGTCTTTTATATTCACCACTTTGTCCAAGTATATGTTAATTAAAATTATGTTCAATATCAATCACTTTTTTCATTGAAAACTTTTACACCAAATAAAATCATGACACGGTTTCTCTGGTTAATTCTAGTTTCGAACTGAAATTATGTTTAATCAACGTAACTTTCGTGATAAGAGACATGATTTAGCATTAGTGTAAAACTTTTGATTTATTGTCATTCTAATAATTTTAAAATAAAATTACACTATAATGGCTAAAAAGCCCCTTGCCTGTAGTTTTAATTATATTTTTAACGCCACAAGTGATATGACATATTTAAGGGAAGTTAGTGGTAATGTAATGATATACACGATTGATAAATGTATGATCAAAGCATAAATGATATTGATAAAAACATTTTTCTATTGAACTGACTATTTTGGATTTTAAATCTTCGTTAAATACTTATTATTCTTTTAGCAGAATGACAGGTTGAAGGTATGTATAATCTTTAAATTTACTGAAAATATTAATCACTTATTCATATATTAAAATAGTGAACAGATGTAGAATATTCTTCATAAAGGGTGCTTCTTTGAACAAAATGAAATAAGATATTGATTTGTAGGCGCGGGTTGACGTTTACAAATTGATTTCTTGGTACATAGAAAAGATCAATTATTGTGGCCAATCTCACCAAGATTCCAACATACACTGAATGACCCCTTCTCCACCCCCACACATGCACAAAAGTCTCCATTTCATGTGGACCACGCGTTTACACGCTCAAACCAATACAAAATTCAATCAATTATACCATCAATCAACACTCTCTTCTTCATCATCGCATACCAACACTCAATTCAATATAAGAGAGATGACAAATATTTGGGTATGATGAGTTATAAACTAATCCATATAAAAGATTTTATATTAACTTCAAATTCAAATTTTAATACAATTTATTTCACTCATTTTTATCCAATTTGTGAAATTTCTAATTTCACACGAATTTCTCAATTAATTCATAGATTATATATGTATTCCAAGAACTATATTCGAACATAGTTTCATATATATCCAAACAAACTTTCCATATTGCCTACCACAAAAAAAAAAAATCATTTTGGAACACTTTTCAGATACTATAGAATATAAAGTTAAAGATTTAAATAAATTAATAAGCTGGGTAAAACTAATAAATTAAGGATAGTTTCGGAAATATGAAGGGGAATGACGACAAACTCTCTGAACATAGCGCAGTGATATTTTCTTGAACTTCCTTATGCAACCTTCTCTCTTCTTGAAATGCGTCCAAACAAAGCTCGTTCCGATTACTAGAGTGTTTAGCCAAACTTTCTTTGTTTTTTTGGCAAATCCTTCTTTCTTTTCATCACCGCGTTTTGACTCACGTGCCATAATTTAATCAAAAGTGTGGCGAGTACTTCGAAACGCATTTTTTTAATCAAAAAACTATTATCTTGTCTCAAAGATTCTTGTATGAAGCATTTTTTGTTTTCTTTTCCTATACAAATTTTAAAAACATGAATCGGATTGAAAATAAAGTTGCGACTTTGCAAATTAAAAGTGAAAAATAAATTAAAAACAAGACATATTTTTCCTCAAAAGCAACCCATTAACTGAACTATGCTATAAGTCTTTTCGATGGTGGAACATGGAGAACGACCCCATCTAGAGTCAACCCATGTCAACATTGTGATTTACTAGGCCATGAGGACTAAATTTAGTGGCTTTTGGGACAATGGATTTGTAAAATCAAATCCTAATTTTGATTGGATAAAGAAAGGTCGATGCCTTTTAAGTGGTTCCAATGTGAACTCTGTAAATTGTCTGGTCAGAAAACGAGGTGAGTGTGACTCTTATTGAGGAGGACATTTTTGTTGGTTAATTAGGCATGCAATCGTAAGAGAACAGAACACATCCCACTTAGAATTGACGTTGCTGTCGTGTGATGCTAATTTTCAAAGTATCTTAACCTAGCGATTAGAAACCTTAAGCTTATTTACTGTGTTTGTGAAGACCACCAAGCAAATCCCTCTACCCAAAAGTTGTTCGGACTAGCTCCAGTACGAATATGATAATTCTTTATTTCAACAAAGTCCTATATATACATACATGTCGGATTAATGGAATGAGTTTGAATGAGATGAAAGAAAATCTTAAAATTTAATTTAATTTTACTCATTAACTTATAGAGTGAGGTGTGTATAATGTAATTATATATTTAATTGATGGGATCTCTTATAAAAAAAGAATTAAAATGTGATGGTTTAATGTAGAAAAATGAAGAGAGAAAAAAACATAACGAGTGAGACCTATATTTATTGACTTTTTAGACAAGAGATAGTGAAAATAAAATGAAAGAAGAGTACAAATATGTCTACTTCTAAACTTAAAAACAATACATAATTAATTAAAATCATCCATAATTGATTATAGATGATTGTATATTTTTTTTTTCAAATCTTAATTTTTGGAAATAAAATATAAAACAATGATAATAGTCTATTTTGAAATGGGAAATTAAGACATGTAGTTTGACTAAAATGTAAAGAGAGAGCAATTTGGAATGGGATAAGATTTGAATAGTAAATGGGATTTGGAACAATTATTGTTACCCAATCAAATGAGTGGGATAAGGAATTCGTCCACACAAGTTAATTGAATGATTGTCCAATAACCTACAATCATGATCCAGTGGGAATAACTCCAGAAATGGCCTTCAAGTCTGAGTTGTGGAGTATTTTCTGTCTTGCATATTTCCTAGATTAATCAAATTATATAAATATAGCAGTTAAGTATCAAATATTCAGAGTTTAATATTTAAGGAGTAATTTCTTTTAAAGCATTTATGGGGTGATTCCGTAGACACTTTTGGTACTCAAGACTTGTTTCCTTCAAGAGAAGGATAGGAAAAAGAGAGAATGTGCAAAAGTTCTTCTCATTTCTTTCAAGGAATATAAGCTGATTCTGAATCTACCAAGATTTAACAAAAAGTGCACGTGTCCAAAAGACCAGTGCTTTCGTGTTCTTTTTTATCTTTAATCCAAACCTTTCAACTACAATTTTTTTTATCTTTTTTACATTCTCACTTTTTATTTACATTCGATCTATCAAACAGACCATTGGAGAATTACTCAGTCTAATTTATATAATTTCCTTACTTTAAATAATATTTAAGAGAAAAAGTTAATTCTTAGTATTAAATTATACGTGAAATTTATATAGTTTTATATTTGTTAATAAAGAAAAAAAAATGTTGAAAAAAGTTTGTTGTTGTCGGCATTTTTGTGCGTGAATTATCTACACCAAAATGTGACGTTTTTTCCATCCACTTGTTTTGTAGAGTATAAGTCCATGAACAAGGAAATAGGCTGACACTATAAATTCATAATACACAGAGGGTGAAAAGCAGAACAAGGTTGATGAATATTACAGAGGTCTTCAGAAAATCTTAACAATTTTTCGTTTCCTCTCTCTCTACTTGAATCATGAACCATGTTGGGAAAAGAGAATCAGGCCCAGAAACCATGGAGAAAAATGAGGCAAATGAGGAGCCAAAGATTAACTACAGAGGGTGGAAAGTCATGCCCTTTATCATTGGTGAGTATCTCAAAATTTGGAAATGCTTTTTACGTAATCCCCTGTTACTCTTTCTGACTTCCACGTGATGCAGGGAATGAAACTTTTGAGAAGCTAGGAGCCATTGGTACCTTAGCCAATCTCTTAGTCTATCTCAATACTGTTTTCAACTTGGACAGTATCACAGCCACAAATATTATCAACATCTTCAATGGCAGTGCCAGTTTATCCACCTTGATTGGGGCTTTTCTCTGTGACACGTATTTTGGCCGCTACAAGACTCTCGGATTCTGCACAGTTGCTTCCTTTCTGGTCTCAATCTCCATCTTCAATACTTAAATTATTTTGAGTATTTTTTTAGCTTGAGTTGAGTGATGAATCTGATTGGTTATTGAACAGGGCTTACTTGTTATTCAACTAACAGCATGGATTAAGGAAATGCATCCAGCTCCATGTGGAAGAGAGAGCAGCACATGCACAGGGCCGAGCACAGGGCAAATGGCATTTCTGCTGTGTGGATTTGGGCTTCTGATTGTGGGAGCTGCAGGGATCAGACCTTGTAACTTGGCATTTGGAGTTGATCAGTTCAACCCCAACACTGAGTCAGGAAAAAAGGGAATAAATAGCTTCTTCAATTGGTACTTCTTTACCTACACATTTGCTCAGATGGTATCTTTATCACTGATTGTGTATGTACAAACAAACGTGAGTTGGGCTCTGGGTCTGGGAATTCCTGCTGCTTTGATGCTCTTGGCTTGCATACTCTACTACATGGGAAGCAATTATTATGTCAAAGTTAAAACAAGTGGTCCAGCTCCACTAACAAGTATTGTTCAAGCTATTATTGTGGCTGCAAAGAAAAGAAGACTCAATCTATCAGAGCAGCCATTGGTTTCCCTCTTTAACTATATTTCTCCCAAGTCTATTAACTCCAAGCTTCCTCACACTTCTCAGTTCAGGTAACCATCATGTATTTAGAGGGTCTTTGCAATGGCTTATCATAAGTTTTCACTATGGCCTTATGATAAGCTTTTTCACTATGCTTCATGGTGAAACTTTTTGAAGGCAAGCTTTTCTTTTAATTTATATTAAAGTTGGAAGACTTTTAAAACTATGTTCACTCGAAAATCAACAAATCTTTCTTCTCGGTTCATGCATTAAAAATGCATAATTTTGTATTGAAATTTACAGAAAAATAAGTCCAAAATTTAAACCAAATATACATTTAATGAGCTTTCCAATTTAGCTAAAGATCAGCAACATATATCTTAATAAATACATAATCAATCATTTGTTTAGTATGCAACATATTTTTTTAATTCACTGCGATCATAAATTTACGTTGCTAATATCACATTTATGATAAATTGATGTAAGATTAGATACATTAATAAAGTTAGAAATATCGACATAATTTTTAATACTAATTATATATACAATCAATTTAAAAAGTATAATTATTACATTGGTTGTATAAGGATTATACAAATAACTCAAATTTGGAGTTGAGAGTGTCGCATCTAATATAGATGAATCACATAAACAATAATATACTAAAAAAAGAGAGATTTACAAATTTAGAGATAATGTTAACTCTTTTATGTAGGTTGGATCATGATTTGTAACTTATGTCTTTTATAACTATAAAAAAATCTAAAAAATAAAATAATATTTATTTTTAACATTAGTTATGTCATAATTGATATTCAGAATGTTTTGTACAAAACACATAATTGTTGTCTTCATAGTTAATCTAGAAAATATATAATATGTTTTTTCACTTTAGAATCAATGTAGTGTGAACTTGTGTCTTTCCTATGACTTATTGCCTATGACTTATTCCCTTTATGTTGCAAACTATTCTAATTTCTTCCATTTCAAATTTATTCTCTCTAAGTTATCTCCTCTCAGTGTTGCCACTATCACTAACTTTTGTCGTGCAAGTACCATTGAGTGTTGCATCTTTGGTTCTCCTCAAACATTACCTCCTCCTCTACATGTGCCATTGTCTCTTTCTTCCCCACATCACTATTCCTCTCCTTCATTTTACATCATTCAAATCTTATAGTCTCATCAGATATCCTTGAATCTTACATGTACATTCGATTCTCAACTTCTTATATTCTCTTAAATCTTTGATTTTTCATACTTTAGGTTTTAAAATCTAAATCATTTTTGTATATTTTCTTAAATATTTGGGAAGTCTAATTGTTATGATTATTTTTAGGGTTTATTATTTTTACATATTTGAATACCAAGCTTTTTCTTCATGATTCTCTAAGTTGTGAAAATTTTCAACAACATCATTTCTTTAAAAAGAAGCATCATATTTTATATCAATTAGGCTTTAAAAAACAACTTTCTACACTAGTTATTATTAATGTTGAAAACCTTCACTTTTTATACAGGTTCATTTATCTATAAAATATTAAAAACAACTCATACAAAAAATTTATAATAAAATAACGCCAGAACAACACAATTACAGGGAAAACTGGTCAATAAAAAAGTGAGTCCCAAATTGTCATTTTCAATATATTTAAATATTTAAAAGAGTGTTTTAGAAAGTATGTTGCCAGAACTTTTCTTTGTCAGTACTTCCAGTATCTTTCAAAGGGTTGGACTTTCATATCAAAAACCATTTTTGTCTATCTATTATTTCTCTTAATATTTATTACTTTTCTTTTATCAATTACATCTTACTTTCACTAAATATTAACACTCATTTTGTTTATCCAATATTATACTTACACTTACGTCTTTTTTATCCTTAAAAAAAATTCAATGTTTCATGAGATAACTATTTCTTTCAATACCTTATGAGAGAAGTAACTATTTCTCGTAACATAAAGTCATAATGCGAGATATAAATTGTAATTAAGTTAAAAGACAAAAAACATGCTTTTTAGTTTCTAAAAGAAAATTTCCAAAAGTGACACACTCACAACTTAGTTCAAAATAGCTATATATGAAGTTTTATACAGGAAGATATATTAAACATACATTTTAGGTGCATGACATTATAGATTTTAAGGAATTTTGGAGGTAAAAAATAGTGTAATATAACATAAACAAATAAAATCATAGGATGATTTGCTATTTCTTTTATATATGTATGTGAAGTAGAAATAAAATAAAATAAAATAACAAAACTTCGTTACCATATTTTTAGGATGAAAAAACAATTGTTTTTTTACTAAAATTCCTAAAACAATCATAAGTGAATTGTTTATATTAAATTTATAATTTTTATAATATGACATGTGTTAGATAGTCTAAGTCTTATATTGAGTAGGAATAAAAAAGTTGAACAATATATAAAAAAGAAGACCCATAAGTCTAATATTTTAAGATTTTAAATTCAAGATGGTATTATTTCTTTATCTGAGTTGACTGAGACTTCATAAGTTTTACCTTGAGATTATCCAGCAGCATATTGATCTAAAAATTTTATACAAAAATAACTTCAATGCTAAGACTAATAAAATAAATATTTTTGTATCATTATTAAAAAATAATAAAACAACGAGTTTTGTGTATAGAAAAACTTACACATGTAAATACTATTACAAGAGCTGACTGATTCATTAAATTTTGTGCTGTATTAATGAATTCCTAAAAGTGATTCGTTCTAAGATGTTGAATGTTCATATAACAGGTTTCTTGACAAAGCTGCTGTTATAACCCCGGAAGATGAAATAAACCCTGACGGGTCTGCATCTGATCCTTGGAATCTTTGCAGCATGCAACAAGTGGAAGAGTTGAAATGCTTAGTGAGAGTGATCCCCATTTGGGTTGCAGGAATTTTCTTCTTCGTCGCCATTGTCCAGCAGAACACAATGTTGGTCTTCCAGACCCTTCAAGCTGATAGACGCGTTCTCAGCAGCAACTTCAGGATCCCAGCAGCTTCCTACACCATCTTCCAGATGCTGAGTCTCACCATATGGTTACCCATCTACGACCGAATTGTCGTGCCTTCTCTCCAAAGGGTCACCAAAAAAGAAGGTGGCATCACTGTTCTTCAAAGGATGGGCATTGGAATGTTTCTCTCTGTACTATGCGCAATGGTGGCTGGTGTGATGGAAGAGAGGAGAAGGACTATGGCTTTGACCAGTCCTATAGGAACAGATCCAAGAAAAGGTGACATCTCTTCAATGTCAGCAATGTGGTTTATTCCTCAGCTTGCACTGGCAGGACTGTCTGAGGCATTCACCCTTGTGGGACAAGTTGAGTTTTTCTACAAACAGTTTCCTGAGAACATGAAAAGCATTGCAGCGTCTCTTTTTTTCTGTGGTCTTGCAGGATCGAGTTATTTGAGTAGTTTGCTGATTTCTATCATCCATAAGGTGACAGCCAATTCTGCAACCGGGAATTGGTTACCTCAGGATCTGAACAAGGGCAGATTGGATTATTTTTACTACGTTATAACAGCTATGGAAGTGTTCAATCTTGGTTACTTTATACTGTGTGCCAAGTGGTATAAGTACAGAGGGGCTGGTAGTAGCAGCAGTAGTGACCTTGAGCTAGATCAAGTATCCAAACCGTCTGAAAGAACTGCTAACACTGTCTAATAGTTTCATCTTGATTGTGTAGTTTCTGCACATAGAAGAAAAAAACTTCATCAATCATCCCTAGTGATCTTTATTTGATTTGAGGATGATTTTCTCTTACAAAATTCCTGCAATCTCTAGTGAAAAAATGGTTCAGCTCACAGTTGATAATGTTTCTTTGGCAACAGAATAAGGTAGGTTTTCTTTTTGGCTATATTTTAGGTTTGCATTTGGAAATAGTTTTATTGTAAACCTTCTTAGTAGGTTCGAAGTAGCTTTCTTTCAGCAACCAAATAATGATTGGGTAGGTATGGAACTGAATTCAATTTAAAAAATATTTTGTCTCAAACTTTAAAATTATAATTTTAATCTCTTAAATCCACTGTTAAAAAATTGATATTTTTTGAACATTTAAAAGGCTTAAATGTTTTTAATATTTAAATTGTAAACTCTGCACCTTACCCTTTGAAAAGTAATAGAATTATAAAGAGGATACATTATTTTCTCACTTTCTCTTGTGCTATCTTTTAGTTTTTATCTAAGATAATTAATAATTTAATAACTTTTTTTTATTTCAGAATAATTAAATAAATTCTCTTTTCTAAATAATAAGTATATAATTTTTTAATACTATATTTCTAAAGTGATATACAAACTACTCAACCGTCAATCATAAATCGTGAAAAATAATAAAATTATATCTATATGAATATAGAGAGAATACATCATTTGATAACTTTTCTTAACGTCATCTTTGAATTCTTTTAATAAAATAAATAATTTAATAATTTCTCTTTAATTTAGAACAAATAATTTAATAATTTATCTTTATTTCACAATAATTAAATAACTTCCTTTTTGAAAATAACAAACACGTAATTTTTTAATACTATTTTTATAAAGTGATATATACACACTACCAAATTGTAAATGCTAAACTTTAAACTGTAAAAAGATAATTATATTATATGTATATATTCATATAAAGAAGATACATCATTTACTAACTTTCTCAGTGTCATTTTGAATTTTTTAATAAAAATTTAATTTAATAATTTCAATTAATTTTAAAATAAATAATTTAATAATTTGTCTTTATTTTAAAATAATTAAGTAATATTTATTTTTCCAAATAAAAAATATATAATTTTTTGATACAATTTTTACAAAGTGATAGATACTATTAGATCGTAAACCCTAAAATTTAAATCGTGAACTACTTTTACGAGAGAATATTACCGTAGAAACATTGGAAAAGAGAATGTTGAACACTGTTGTTAGAGAGGAGAAAATACTCCAAAAGGTGTGTCTTGACTGCAAAGCTTTTTATCATGTGCATGGTGGTGTTATGATGGCAAGCAATTCACTCTCTTATGAGTTTTTTTTTTTTTTTTTTTTTTTTTTTTAAAAAGAACTTTTGCATGAGTTAATTGTACTAGTTTTGTCTTGTTGAATCTTTTTGGGAATTTGAAAAGTCTAATGTTACTGGTTTCTTAACTTTTTATTTCTTTATTCATGAAGTGAAATTGATATTCCTGTTGAAAAAAATAATAATCACTTCCAGATGAAAAATAAAAGAAACAAATGAATTTAGTTTCTTATAAATCAAAATTAGCTTTATGAGTAAGCTTGTAGAAGTTTCTTATATTAACTTTTTTAAATGATAATTTTAAATTATGTACAAGTTAATTTTAGTTTATATGTAACATGTTTGGTTTTGTGTTGATTATACATGAAATTATTTACTTTCCCAAATTGATAAGAAAACAACCATATACGATAACTTTTATATATTTGTAAGCATGATCGATAAGTTTTGTAGGTGAAATTAAACATGTAAAAAAGTTTAATAAAATCTTATTGTCTCCTTTTGTGTATTAGTTGGTGGGATGAGTTTCACACAAACACAAAAAAAAAAAAAAAAAGTTGGCCCCAACTGAGTGGGGGGGGGAATGTGAGTGGTGTGGCTGTTTTTTAAAAACAAAAAAAAAGCCGCAAACAAAG
>Ga0123340_1007834_pt1 | contig 10172 bp, 8 predicted proteins | sample SirMexnodulemix_FD_89961 | JGI IMG/M metagenome (GOLD analysis project Ga0123340, IMG submission 89961) | Root nodule microbial communities of legume samples collected from Mexico - Siratro Mexico nodule mix | ecosystem: Host-associated > Plants > Roots > Nodule | place: Mexico: Nepantla...
CAAAATAACAATTTGAATGAAAATCAATACAAATTGAATGTATTTTAATTTTCTTAAACTATCAAAGTTGTGCTACAATTTTGAAAAATTCATGTCACATGTTGTTTCAATGTATGCTTTCTTTTGACATGTACGTAGTTTCAATTATACAGATTCCCGAAGAAGACGAAAAAACAAACCACGAGAGACTTTAATTGTGCTATTGGTTTTATATTACTCAACATAAATTACATTTATTTCTCTTCCAATTCGAATTTCACTGATCAATAAATATTGCTAGTTTCTTTTAATGGAAATTTTTTAATATAAACCGTTATCATTAAAATATAAGATTTTTGGAGACAAACACCATCTCTAACACTTCTTTATTTTTGGCTTGAAATACTTTTGCAGAACGATTTCACACAAATAGAAAATGTCCATCCATTTAAAAAATTACAAAGAAACTTAATCGACACAAATTAAAATAATGAAATGTAGGAAACAATAATACATTTGTATCTATATTATTTCTTTTCGTTTCTTATCCTCGTATTTATCTCTTTTTTTTTTTTCCTTCTTATGTTGTATATTGGATTTGTTGTGTTGTGTGGGCCATTTTCCATTGGGGCCACACCTTAAGTCTGGGGAACTGAACCCTAATTCGTAACAAAAGTGTAATTCTCTGCTAAGCTATTTCCGATTCAACCCCTTTCAGCCCAAAAGGAAAAGCATATGCTTCTTTGTTAAAGTGCCCAAAACCTATTAAGAAAGAGGACATTTCAGATCAATTCTAACCTTATGCTATGCAAGGATTGCAAATATTCCAGCTCTAGCTGAAGAATTTAGTCAAAATGTACTCTCTTTTCAAACAACATTCTTTTCTCCCAATTGCATGGAATCAATTGGAGTTAAACATATAAACTGTAAGTAATTAAAAGAATTCAAAAAGAAAAAGAGAAAAAGAAAAAAACACATTGAACACACTCCTATGCTCTCCTTTCTCTTTTGAAGAAGAAAGTGACACCATTGTTTTGAATATATTTAATTTCAGTTGCAAATAATTCAGTCTTATAGTTACTAAATTGAGTTTTGAAGTGGTTGTTCATATATTCATATTCAAGTACATAATTGCAGGGTTCCTTGTACATATGTAGCCATTTCTTGTAGGAAACTGCGATCACCATTTCACACTCTTCTCATCATCACTAGATTAAGCGTGCACACGTTGCTGATAGGGACTTCACTAACATTTCTAACTAATTTCTTGCCCAGCCGAAAGTGCAAATGTCACAAATGTTTTGTCCATAAATTAACTCAACAAAAAAATGTACACCTCCGATGGACTCAACTCTATTTTGGTTATGGCCAAAACAAGTGAAAAAAATGAGAGTGAAGTAAGAGCAGAAAAATAAGGAAACGAAGAAAATAGAATTGTTTATGGTAAAGTAATAAGAGATGGAAAGAGATGGGATGCCACAGTTGAATATGACGTGAAAACGTGACGTTTACACGAAGGTTTAATTTCGCCCCCCACTTTGCATATATTATTTGGTTTTATAGAAAGGCCAAAACAATGCGGAAAATCCGATAAAATCATGAACTTTCGTTAAGGCCCTCCCACAAACACTTTCAGGAACTTGGAAGCTACGTCTCTTGGTCCTTTTGCTTGCTTCTTTTGCATTGGTGTTGTTATCTCAAAAGTCTATTTGGAATCTTCTTTCCTCTCTTATTACCCTTTTCTTTATCTCCCTCTCACACTCTCTCTCCCACTCCACTAGCCCACAATTTCGACAAGACACAACAACGCACCCAACAAAGTATATAACAACAACATATACTTCTGCTAACATCGGACATTCTCAGTACAATAAAGTTCAAGTCTTGGCTTTGAGTTTTCCATTTGGGATGGAGGGGTTAGCAGGTTTGAGCCATCTTTTTGTGACCATATTTCTAACGGGGTTTAGTGGTGTCATAACTATTCCGTCCATCACCGACGTTACCATGGCTGCAATTTGCCCTGGCCAAGATCAGTGCTCCCTTGCCATTTACCTCTCTGGCATCCAACAAGCAGTGAGTGCACTTTCATTGATCACTTCAAATTCATCAAACACTTCCACAAATAATTTTACAAACTCCAACATAGTACTACTTTCTTCAAAATTATATTTTTTTATTCATTTACAATTGGGTTTTAGTTTCCATATCTAGAAATATCTTCTCGTGAAAGATGAAATATTGGACTTTCTATGTGTTTATCATTTTCTGAACTGCGGTGGTGTTCGGTTGAACATACACGTAGGGGCAGCTAACTGTTCTTCTTTTTTTGTTCACACTATTTTAATATCACACCGTTTTCAGATACCCAAAAAGTGGTAATAGTTTAATGTTTTGGTTCTACAAGTTTTTTAATGCTGTTAAACTTGAAAGTCACTTCTTGCTATAAAAACATAATTGAGTTACATAAGTACCCTGTTTTTGTTTTGTTATATAAACATATGCTTTTTTTGGCGTGATGTGTTTATAGTTAAAATTTCCTTCCACGAGAGAAGAAAATTTTGTAGGTGTATAATTTTACAGAGGTAAATAATATACATTGAAAATGATTTTTAAAAAAATGTAAGGAAAAGGGGGTGAGAAAAAAAAATCTTCTCAGTTTGAACAATTCTACATACCCATAAATATCAACTCTATTGCTTTCTTTTTTCCTTTTTAATGCTGCATTAGCTTTTCCTTTGTTGGGAGAATTCACTATTTGAGTGTAGGTCAAAAAAGGTAATTGGATCCATAATAATAAAAAGAAAAAGAATGGATGAATATAGAAGCAATGAAGGAATAAAAAATGAAATGGATTGATGTTGCAGATGGCTGGAGTGGGGTCAGTGGTGATGACACCACTGATAGGAAACCTGTCCGACAGATATGGCAGGAAAGCCTTCATCACTCTGCCTCTCACTCTCTCAGTCATTCCGTATGGTTTGTATACTTAACTCAATTATTCTTCCACCATTTACCAATATTTTAATTATAATAAATAAATAAATTTGATTAATATTCTCATTTAGAGTTAATTATAATTTTCTTATACTTAAGTTTGGAGGAAATATTCTTTAAATAATCTCTAAAATAGTGTTTTTGAAAAGAAAAACTGGTAAGATTTTAGGGCTGATCAATTCATAGACTTGTTCCTTAGTGGGAAACCTAATGATTGACCATCACTATTTTGCATCCATATGAATATAATGGACCTTTCATTTCATTTATATTATATCTGTTAAAAATATCCATATGACTTGTCATTTCATTTTACTTTTTATACAATTAATTAATATGTAGTATTAGTGATGTGCAATCTTGTCAAGACAAAAAATGACTTTATCCTACAAATTTGTAGTACTATTTGTGGTTTATTAACTATGTAAAAGTTGTAAATAAAACATATCTTGCCAAAAATAATTAAACTTATCTTTCATTTTTACCCAAAGTTTTAGGATAATAGTAATTACAAAATTTGACTTTATTTGCTCCTGTTTAAAAAGTAACTGGAAGAATATGGGGATCTGTTATGACAGCTCGTGCTGTACTGTGTCGTTGTATATATGATTCCATACTTCACAGTGTTGTGTATATGATTGCACACTTGACGCAGACATTATTTTGGACAAGGAATAAACCCACAAAACTCCCTCATTTTTTACTTTTATCATCATAAAGCAATGATTTTTCTTTTACTGTTTCCTATGCAGAAGTTCATTTATTACTGTTGAATCTTTATTATTGATTCAACATAATTTAAAAAACAAATTGAAGAATACCCTTCGTTTATAATAATATTTTCTTATTATATAATATATTTCTAACCTTGTTTGCTGACTTTAAAGTACGTTAACTTGTGTTGAATAATGCTTCAAAAGTTACTAATACTGCAAAATAGAAATAATCAGTTTTCTTCAAGAAAAGACCCTTCAGAACAAAGATGGGATAACCACCAAGTTTTAGTTTAACGAATATAATATAACAATTTTGTGAAATATTTGCAGTGATATTGGCATATAGCAGAGAGACCAAATTCTTCTATGCCTACTATATTGTGCAAACTCTTGCTGCCATGGCAGGCGAAGGGTCCTTCCACTGCCTGGCTTTGGCCTATGTGGTACTTCTCATCTCTCCATCTCAAACTAAAATTAACTCATTCAACTCATGTTTGGGAGATTTAGAGAAGGCAGTTTCTAAAAAGAAGCTCAATTTATGATGAAAAGATAATACTAGGCATGGCACACAAATTATAACAAGTGGCATTTTGATGTTATGAGTATAGGCAGACAAGGTTCCAGATGGGAAACGAACATCCGCATTTGGGATACTTGCTGGTGTTGGATCAGCATCATTTGTTGGTGGAACACTAGCAGCTCGGTTCCTATCCACTGCCTTAACATTTCAGGTTCCATTTTCCTCTCTGTTATGCTTCCTACATCCACCATTGTAATAAACCATACCCTTATTCTTGTTTTCCAACATTTACAATATGGTTTAATTATTCAGGTTGCTGCTGTCTCATCGATGATTGCATTAGTATACATGAGAATTTTTCTTAAGGATAGTGTACCTGGTGGTGGCGTGAGCCAGCCATTGTTGAAAGAGGTGGAGGGGACATGTGCTGAGGATGATTCATCACGAAGGGCAACAGGAGCCTTCAAGAAACTGCCCTCTCTGGGGGATTTGATTTGCTTGGTCAAGTGTAGGTAATAATCTAAGTGTGAGTCTAAGTTTATAGTGAGTAAAAATGAGAAAGTTAACTAATATATAAGAAAGAAAATTCAGAAATCCATTATTTTACGGTTTTGGATTGAAGGTGACGTGTCAGTGTTCCTAATACTACCTACATATTTCAAATTTGATGGAGTTGTTGATCTCAAATTTTTGCAGTCCCACGTTCTCGCAAGCAGCAGTTGTTTCGTTCTTCAATAGCCTCGTGGACGGTGGCTTGATGGCTGCATGGCTGGTAAAGTACTGCTTTCTATACTGAACATAGTCAAGATGGTGAAAAATTAAGATTTTAGTTAAGATTATGGATAGAGCCAAACATAGATGCGGTTATTCAAGTGTTTGTCTGAATTAAAGTTTTGAAAGGTTTGGATTGAAGGACTTAAGGGAAACTTTAATTATTTTTGGTGAACTACATTAAAAGAACCTAAAGAATTATTACACCTCGGTTTTACTGGATAACGAAGAAGAAAATTATTGTACAAAGTAATTAATTAAACTTCTTACTGCATGCAGTATTATTTAAAGGCACGTTTTCAATTCAACAAGAACCAGTTTGCAGATTTGATGATGATTACTGGGGTTGGAGCTACTCTTGCACAAGTACGCCTTGAGTCCTAGCATAGCTTCTGTTTTTTTAACATGTTCTTTAAACAACTCAATAAAATTCAATTGAAAAAGTTACTTGCTCTAATGGCCATGTGGTTGGTTTTGTGTACTTGCAGCTATTTCTCATGCCCATTTTAGTGCCTGTTATAGGAGAGGAGAAGCTGCTCTCCACAGGGCTCTTGATTGGCTGCATAAATGTAAGTTCAAGCTCACTCTTCCCACGATTTCCTATTATATATATGTATATATAACCCTAAAGTGTATGACAAATGTGCACACTGAGGCTAATAATGGCACTTCTCAATGTATGGTGCTATGCAGGTCTTTGTCTACAGCATAGCATGGTCAGCATGGGTAATTTTCTTCTAACTTTTTGTTCTTCTGTTATCACTTTTAGAAACCAACAAGCCTTTAAAACTGTTGAAAACGATGCAGGTTCCTTATGCTCTAGCAGGTTGCGCCATATTCACAGTTTTTGTGCGGCCAAGTGTAAGTTTCTAACGTATATGTTAAGCCCTCAACCAAATTTATTACTTTGAAATACTCTCTGATCTCTCGCAACGTGGCTGGCACAGTTATGCAGCATTGCATCGAAGCAAGTTGGACCTACAGAACAGGTATCCCTAACTGAAGAAAAGTCTTGCAAACTCATACAATGATTCTGTTGTTGAAAGTCAATCTGCAACCATGAGTAACAACTTTGTTAAACTGCATAGAATTGATCTCTTCCTTTCTCTTTTAAGTCTAACTGATCATCTTTGATGTAGGGAATGGTTCAAGGATGCCTTTCAGGAATTAGTTCCTTCGCCAACATCATTGCTCCGTTAATTTTCAGTCCACTGACAGGTATAACTATAATTAGAAGTAAAATCTTAAGGGCGTGTGTAGTACTACTGAATTATGTGGAAAAAAAAAAAAAAACTGACAAGATCCTCCATCCATCGTATGCAGCCTTATTCCTGTCAGAAGATGCTCCGTTTTATTATCCTGGCTTCAGTCTAATGTGCCTTGGGCTATTGATGGTAAGATTATCTTTCAACGAATGAAAAAATCCAAATGAACTATGTTCAGAATGTGCTGAGAAATTGTTGGTGCGGACAACGATAGTAGCATTACATACATTCATTAACAATATATAGCTTTTCATCATCATTTGTTAATTGGTTTAACGTTCCTTGGTTATGTACTGAACACATCACACATTGTTTTTCAGATGATAGCATTTTTTCAGAGTATAATGATCCGAGCTGCTCCTCCTATTGCGGGTGGCAAAATTAGCAGTAACCGCTGCACGGAAACTTTGGTCTGAGGTGGAGACTACTATGCTCTCGATCGAACAATAAACATTATCCCTTACTGCTTCATTTTGCCTCGGGAAAATTGTTGTCCATAGCTCATCAGACAATAGATTAGAAAGATAGCAGAAGGAATCGCACTGTAAGCGTAGATTCTAGAGTCTCCGCATATGCTTGGGCACTTGGAGATATAAAACACTAAATAGCAAAATATAAAAAAATATATATAACGAGACGTTGGTTCTGAAAAATATTAACCCGGTGAACCAACAGCAGAACCACAGATTTCTTTGGAATTATTAAGAGGAAATGTGGCATGTATTTATGAACCGTAGGGGTCTCATCAGTTCCTGCTTAGTCATTCTATCTTTGCAATGTGCAAACATCCTTAAGCCTTAGCAATATTTAGCTTATTCTTCTAGCTAGAATATATTTCTTCCAAAGTTTCCACCGCGTAGTCAGTATTCAGGAACTTTGTAATTTTTATGTTGTGAATGAAGCATTTGAATTTGAGCTCAGTAATGCTACGATTGACTTTACTAAGTTTGCTTGCATGAATCTGAAACGATAATGGGTGTACAGAAAAGAGATTAATCAATGAAAAACTCAGTCTAATAAAGCAAGACCGCGATAGGTTGGCCCTGCAGGAATGGATATATGGCCAAATCCAGGAACACCTCTGTCTCAGTTTTCCATACATAATCATGCAAAGAAAAGTCCCATTCACTATCTTCTGTGTGTCCATTTTCGCAGTAAAGAAGCAAAGGAAAAATTATTGTATTGTCTTGTACATTATCAAATTGATAATCATAGAAACGAGTTCAAAGCTATATATAAACATGTTACAGTACGAGTCCCTTATAAATTTTACTATAAGGCGTGACAACCTAGAGAATATACAAGACATCTAAACTGAGCTTCGATACGATGAGGCAGAAAGTATATGCTCCATATGACAATTCAATTATGAAATGGGAAATGTGTCATCGTCATCGTTATCATCCATGTACCTAAACTTAAGATCATCCCATCCTTCTCCTTTATACTTAAAACTTGAATTCAAATAGCAATTTGTCTCCTGAAACAAGTTCAAGTGATCCACCAGCTTATGATACGCATTGCATCCACAGCACTGACAACAATGACAAATGGTCAAGATCTTGCTTTCAGGATTTAGACAGATGTTATAAAAATCATATACACATATGTTAATTGATAAAATAAATCTATGTATCAAAATATTAAAACATATATAAAGTTATAACATTATCTTTTTAGTATTAAAATCTATATCAAGTAGAAGAGAACCAGAGAAGAGATAAAACTTCTTATTCTATGATAATCTCACAGAATAAATAAAAACCAGTTTTTCAAAAAGCAGACTGCACCAATTAGTCTGACTGCTTCAATCATGAACAAGAAATCAACCAGTTTGATCAAGCCACATAAAGCATTGATTTAAAACAGCTTTAGAACCCTTGAACCACACAAACCAGTCTTTTTGTCCATGAGCCAGTTCAATGTTCTAAAATTGAAAAATGATTGAAGTGTTGTGCAGGTACCAACTTCAGTTCAAGAAAATCACTGAGACATGTGATGATAAGGGTTAAGGTTAAGAAAAGCAGAAAGTTACCTGCACAAAGACAGTGCCATCAGTGTAAGCATGGGGATTAATAGCCCGAGTAGTTCGCTGGGCACAGATGGTACAAGTAAAAGCCACCAGCATCCTTCTCCTAGGAGATTTTGTGAAGAGAGACCAGGGGAAAGTGGAGATGTTCCCCGATTCATTATCCCTACCAACTGCAGGAACAGAGGGACCTTCCATCCCTGAACCTGTGGTCCATCCTCTGCCCACTGCAGCACTCAGTGCCAGTCCCATCGCAGCATCCTGACCCCACAAATTCTTATCAGAATTTTATATCTTTCATAACCCAAAAAAAAAAAAAAAAAAAAAAAAAAAAAAAAATTTTATTTTTATAAAAAAAAAAAAAAAAAAAAAAAAAAAAAAAAAAAAAACAAATTTTTATCTTGTATTGCATCTCATGCAAGGCACATCACCTTACCCTTTCAGGCACCGATGCAAATTCAGATTTTGTGAAAGGAATAACAAAACATTAAATATTTCCATGACAACAATTTTATTTTTATTCACTGCAACTATTTCACGGAACGTAACCGACCCTTTGAAATTTCATCTATGTTAAGCATGGAAATAATGCATTGAGGCATAAATTTGAGTAAATGAATAACAAAGTTGATTTTTTTTTCTTTTTGCCCAAAAAGGATAATATAGCCTTTTTTTATCCATTAAAAATAATGCGATTGACCCCTTAAAATTCGGGATAAATTGTGCACGGAAATTGAATTAAGTTGAAATTTTGGGAAGGAAAAAGACGTACTTTGGACAGAGGGGAAAGGGAGAGGCAGCGATCACTGATAATCGGAAGGGTGTTATCCTCGGTGTCTGAATCGCGAGCATCATCACCTGAAACAAAACACAAAATTGAAGAAAAATTACGCAGAAAAGAAAAGGGTAAGCGAAAGGAATAGAAAAGAATACGCACGCTTGGAGGGTAAACGAAATTGCAGAGTCTTGGGTGGAGAAAGTGAGGTTCTGCTTGAAGGGAAAATGGAAAAGGGAGAAGAGGAAGATGGAAGAGCTGCGGAAGAAGATGTGGCCAACGTTTCCATCATCGATCAAATTGTGTTGTCTTCTCAGACCAAACAAACTAAACTAAACTAAACGAAACCAAGAATCCAATTCCTTGTCTAAGCTTTTTGTTTCTGAATACCACAAAATATGTAACACCACAAAATAATAATACTATATATAAAATATCCTATGAGGCCACATGGTGGAGTCACATTTCGTTTTAGTCAATTAAATTTTACTTTTATTATTTTTTCTATGCCACTCTTATTTTTCATTAATAATATAATAATGCAATTTTGATCGCATTATTAACTTTCCCTTTAAAAAATGATTTCTCATACCAATTTTCAGAAAAATTATGTTTAAGATACTCGCCTAGAAATTGTGTTTGAAGAGAATTATACATTCAGCTCAGAATCAATGTTCGTCAATTCGTGCTATTGTCAATCAATTTGGAATTGTTATAAACTATAAAAGTAATTGTTTTAAGATAGTAAAATGTTTATTTTATGACTAAATTTTAGTTATTTTATCAAAAACTATTTTAAAATTGATTTATTCATGACGAAAATATGAATTAAAATATAGATCATATAAATTTTGAAAATACGAGTTTAAAATTATTAATATAATTTAATTAATAGAATATTATTTTAATTAATATTTGGTAAACAGTTTAGTTACATTCAAGATTTATTTAAATTTTTCATCTAATGATTGAAACCATAATAAAGTTTTTTATTATATAATAATTAAACATAAAATACTAATTTAATTTAATGAAATAATCTTGAAAACAGGAATAAAGGTGTTATGTAGCTGAATGGAAAAATAATGAGTTTTATATACTATAAGGGACCAGATTTTTATAC
>Ga0123340_1007835_pt1 | contig 10172 bp, 5 predicted proteins | sample SirMexnodulemix_FD_89961 | JGI IMG/M metagenome (GOLD analysis project Ga0123340, IMG submission 89961) | Root nodule microbial communities of legume samples collected from Mexico - Siratro Mexico nodule mix | ecosystem: Host-associated > Plants > Roots > Nodule | place: Mexico: Nepantla...
ATATTATTATCTATTATTTGTTTGTTTTTTTTTTCATCTTTTTATTTTAATTATGAGATTTTAAAGTGTTTATTTTGTTCTCTTGTTAATTGACAGATTAACTACTAAAAGACCTAAGAATTAACTTAGCCGTGCTGCGTACTCTAAAAGCACAAGTTCCCTGCCTGATTTTTTGAATTTTCCTTCTTGGGTTTTCTGTTTATTGGACAAATTTATACCCTTTTCTTTTGATGACTAAACTTATAACTTACAATCTAAATATATTTGAGTATTTACAAGTAATAATTTAAGAACATGTTATTTACAACACATCTAAACTTCTAATTGACCACGTCCAAGTGGAAAATAAGTACTCCCCCAATGATAATAAAATATTAGTCATTATATTATTGACGTGATAGAACATTATATAATAGATTTCAATGAACTGAATAAAGGAATGAATTATAATACTTTACATGGTTTAGTACATCAGCATCTACTTGAATTTTTAAAAATATGAGTTGATTCCTAAACTAAAACAATTGTAATTGAGTCCTTACTATTTTACGTAATTTTCATTTTACTTGGAATTAGTTTATGGCAACTTGAATTAAATGAAAAATTTGACAATTTTACCTATTCTAGAAACACAATTATAAACAAAAGTTTAAAATCAAAGATTCACTGTAAACTCTTAGTTTAGGAATCTGATTAAATTTTTATAAAATAATTTTAGGACTTGTTGATATATTAAACATGCTTATACTTTATTAATTAATAATGTTATATATTATCGATAACAACATTAGCAAGATAGCTTTGACCGTCCTTATTGCATTAAAAAGATAATCGATATGATATGATTTATACATATGAAGTAAAGTAATAAATTATCATAAATTGATTAATAGTTTCGTTCTATATGGTTTTAACTATAATTTTATTCAAAAAATATATTTTGAAATATTATTCTTAACAACAAAGATTATTGACAAATATAAACAAAAATGATTTACTTACTACATATGTTTACTTTTCTAAATCATAAAAGCTATCATTTTATTCAAGTAAGAAAGTAATTGTGCATATTGGAGCCTATATGCGATTTATTTTAACCCAGAATGTCAGATCTGCAACTGTACTGCCTACTAGATCCGCAAATGTCGTGCACACTGTTTTGGTTAATGTTTACATGCATTTAAACAAGGCCTTTTTTTCTTTCATTTTTTTTTTTGTACGGTCACAAGCTGGATTAAACTTTATCTGTGGAGAGATGAATATGTGATTGAAAATTTATGGATTGTCACTTTCAATCTAGGGGCAACAGAACAAGCTGTAACGGCCCCTCAAGGACAAATATTAGTCATAAAAAAAATGAAGAATATGGAGAAGAGAAGAGTGCAGGAGCATAATTTCAAAGCTATTACCAAGCTCAGTAAGGCAAATCCAGTTAAATGTCCATGCAAACGTACAAGAGAAAATGTTCTGTTTGGTCGTGTCATTATGTCAATTTGTTGTTTCCCTTTTTGCTTTTGTTTTTTAAAGATATGCTAGCTAGATCATATCTGTAAAACAGCTAGAGAAGCATCTTGGGTTGGGTCCATGCATCTTTGACCTTGCATGGCTACAAATTACACAAATATAATAGAGATGAAAGGAGGAAAGTGACCATGATGGAAATCTCGTCGGCAGGTAAAGTTACATGTATGGAGAGAGTGTGATTAATTGTCATTACTACATCAACTATAGGCATTAAAAGAATCACAAGTCCCAATAAATTAAACTCGGAACCACAAGCATTAAGCTAATAGGAAGAAGAATACAAGTCAAAACCACTGCAAGATCAATAATATAAACAAGACTTACAAAACTAAGAACTCAACCACAAACCTCACCAACAAGCCAAAATGTTCACCGGCTAGCAACTAAGAGAGGATGACCCAGAATGGCTTTTTACTTGAATACGTGGATCCAGGCGCATACAATCAGCGAGGTGAAAAACAGCTTAACTGTATTCCCATTGATTGTTGATGCCGCAGAAGAAATACGTTGAGGCCTGAAAGAAAACAAAACAAAAGCAAAACAGGTGGCCTCAAAATTTAGAATCTTCATAATCTAAGTTAATGGTGGTAATTGGAGGAGAAGGATTTGTAACATACTTCTGCAATTTACTGAGGGCACCACAGAAGAGGGCATTGTCTGGAATGGGCAGCTCAGTTTTGTTAGTAACCTCTGGGTTGACAACCCTGACATATGTTTCTTGACCAAGGTACCATGAATCAAGGTTTTCTGTTCTGAGATTCCATACTCCTACGTTGTCAAGGGAAACCAATATTGCAGTCCATGCTCCAGGGTAAACCTGAATTAGAGACATTGGAAACAAACAGATGTGAGATTATAACTTTTACGAATCATGATACTGAATGATAGCACCAGTTAAGTTTAAGGTATTAGTATGTGAAAAACAAACTTCTGAAAATGGAACTGATTGTAGAAGCAATGATAGAGTCATCAGTTCTGAAATTTTAACGGTAAAGAACACAGATTACCCATATATTAATGGCACAACTCAATTCTACATCTCATCCTAGATTATGAGTTCTGTATGACCAAACTAGTATGTCAGACAGCAACATGATAAACAAGCGTGATTAAGTTTACAGTTGCAGCAGAAAGTTCCAAGTTTTCAAATTCCTTGAAAGAAAGACTTCCCCAGGAGCATGAGTGAGGATGTGAAACTACTAACTATGGACTTGTGATATGAACAGCACAGAAGTTCCAGTGAAGCATTTGACATATTTGGAAAACTTGAAAGTTTCAAAGATTTTAGTGTTCAAGAGGGGTCAGACACACAATCTAAGATAAAACTATACCTGAGCTGTAGTGCGAGCTATTCCATCCCACTTGTTATATGTGCCCCTGCTATTCTCTGACCAATCACCATAATCCATCCTGCAGCCAACAAATCGAGCCGTGTTATTGGTTCCTGAAACATTGAATGGCACTTAAAAGAGAGAGAATTAGTCTGTACCCGACTACAAAAAATGCATATCCACTCATGTGATAGGTGTGCATCTTGGTATCATTGTTCTGCAATATAACTTCCATAAATCCCCTATAGGTTCCATTAATGATTGATGTTTCTGCACGAGGTGGTCCAGTAATAGGCTTGGAGGGGAAATCAAGCTTGTAAACTCCCTTCAATTTGTACTGGTCAGCAAGCCTGATTGGAGTGGAAGGATTGACAAAAGAGATTCCACTGACTGTTGCTCGCCTCTTGCCGTTAATTTTCTCTGGTGGCTTATTTTTTAATACATAAATCTCAGTCACATTAATGGAACCATATCTAAAAGACCCTTGTGGGTTAGGACGAGCACCACTCGCTGATACATTCCATCTGCACAGTTAACAAAAGAAATAGAGGAGTGAGTGATGATAACTTTTTTAACTCTCAAAGTTCAGAATCTAATCTGCATGTGTTCTAGTGGAATTATCATTCAATAATAACAATAATATATTAAAGTTTTATATTTGCATTTACAAGACATTTAATATATTATGCACTTGAGGCTCAACACGTCTGAAAATTTCTAAACCACTCAAACTTCCAAAAACAATATACAGAAAAACTCAATACCAAGAATAACTGTTGTTCAATTTGACAGTACTCCTGAAGATTGAAGTTTTGAACACGAACAAATGAGTATATAAAATTGCAGCACAGACCTGATGGATCTTGCTTGGTTCATTGAGTAAGTTTTGTCAAATTGGTCATCAGGAGCCGGTGGGAGAGGACCATGCGCCTTCCCCTTGGAATTTGTATAGCGCAAGATAGCAACTCCAGTAACTCTTTGCCAACGTGATTCATTCACAAACCTGGGACTTGCTACAATGTAGTAATCTGTACTCGCATTTTGGTCCATGGTTACCAGAAAAGAATAAGATTGTCCAACATGAATATCTAAGCTAGTGTAGTTCTGTTGCACTGTGTAAGACCCCTCTGTCTCCGCGAGAAGCAAGTTATGACTCTGAATCCTGAAATTCAGACTTGTAGATACTCCAACATTATGTACACGAAGTCGGTAAGTTTTTCCTGTTGTACATCATGTGATGACTATTAAAATCATTATAACAAATGTCATAACACCAGACCCAAAGTCGGCCAAAAGGAAACAAATTATAATCGCTACAGCTGTGAGAACCACAAGAACCTTTTCTTTCCAACAGCATAAACATCTAGACTACAGCTATAATCAACGTACCAAGCTGATAAACTTCTTCCTATGTACTTGTTAGGAAAAGAAAAAGTAAGTAAAATAAATTGTTTCTCTTATAAACTAAAACTAACTTGTACATTTCATCTTTTGGAAAGTTAGAGGAGAAAGTTTCTAGAAAAGTCGAGTGAATAGTTTATCGTAGCTTATGAGAAAAACTCCATTTATTTTACATTTTTCATTTTTATTGTAGAAAAATTTATCCAAACAAAAGTTACACACACCACTATAATAAGATAGACTAGGCTTGCTTTTGCCTAACTTTCTGTCCATTGTTTTTCTCACAATTCACACATGCGTGTTAGTCAAGGATTCCACGTTTATATCCCAAAAGAAGCACAACATTAGAGCAACTACAAAACAAATTTAAGTTTCCCACTTTGTGCCATAGGAATTAAATTTTTCCCAGAACCTACCAGGATGGACTTCAATTGTTTCATAATCGATGCCATCAGGAACAAGTGTATCGTTATATCGGTATGGGCCTTTCCCATTGATGAGAACACCATCCGGCATGCCAAGATCTTTTCCATCATCTAGGGCCTTCTTCAAATCCTACATTCCAAAGCAGAACCAGTAACAAACAGTTTGACCCATGTTATTATTTACTTGACGAGCATGAATTGAATTGTAGCAGAAAATAGCAAATATTCAACTATCACACTAACCGTATGGTTGCGGGTGTACCAATCTCCAATAAAAACGACAATGTCCCCATATGGGGTATCAAAAGGAATAGGAATGATGGGTCGGTTGTTTATAATGAAACCCCCAAACCCACCAGCAGCTCTCTGAAGATGAAGGGAAGGGAAGTAGAAAAAGCTTCCAATTTGATCCTTCACCTGAAACTGGTAAGTCCAGTTCCACTTAGAAGGAATAGGACAATTGGTGCCGAGAACACCATCTTGCCACGAACTCCTCCTTTGCTGAATCCCAGACCTGTCTCGTGAAAGTTCCAAAGTTGAGCTCAGTAAACAAATTTAAGCTCCATAAGAAGTTTTAAAACTGAACCAGCAAGCAACATACCAATGAAGGAGGAGGCTCTCATCCAGTTTGTTCCGAACATTGACGACAACATTGTTGTTTGTTGTGACATTAATAGTAGGACCCGGGAATTTTTTGTTGATAGCAATGACCTGCAAAAACAATGCAGACAAGACATGAGAACCAGCACCAGAACCCCATAGCTCTTTCTTCCCACCCACCTACCAAACTCTCACTGAGTCAAACAAACAAACACCGTTAACAGCTTCACATAACAACCCTTCAGAAATCCAAGTTTTAAAGTATGACATTACTATCTACCAGCGTCCATAATGCAGATCTGCAAGTAAAGCTTGAGATTTTAAACGAGCATCAAGAGAGAGAGAGAGAAGAGAACCTGCTGAGGAACTCCAAGAGGAGAGGCAGTGATGTAAGAGACCTCAAAATCGTAGAAAACAAATGGATCCGCAGCGGAAGAGAGGGTGAGAAGTAAGGAGACGTTGACGAGAAAGAAGAAGAGAGATGTAGAAGAAGACATTGCGTCGAACTTTCTGGGTTTTTTTTTCCCCTCAAAAAGGATCTAGAGGCAACTTAGTTTCGTAGCTTTTTCCTTTCCTCTGATTTTACATTATCAAATGAAATTAGAAAGAAAGAAGAGTTTGAGATTGGTAGAGATTATAGAGAAGAAACGAGAGGGTATTGGGAGAAAAAGGACTCTAATCCAGCACAAGCTTGAAATGTGGTGTGGAAAAGGGTAAGTAAGTACGTAGCAGACACACACCGAATGAAGCTCAAAGATTGACAGCCAGTAGCCAGTTCACACCTTCTCATTTCTTTCTTCCCAACTTAATAATATACAATTTCCTCCTCCCTTCACAAAACTACTTCACACTTGCATTTCCTAACAGTGAAACCAGAACCAAAACTTTATTTTATAATTTTAAATTATCTTTTTAAAATATTACAATTTGATTTATACTGTCATTATTTAACAGAAACATGTAAAGACATACTATAAAATTGTGCATATAGCCGTTGTTGGGACCGTAGCGTTCTTTGTTGTGTGCTGTTTCTCTGTAGATAATGAAAGAGACATAGTTATAAGCATTGGCAATTTGTTTTATTCGATTACCAATTAATTAATTAATTTGGTGTTTGATGGAGGGGTCACTTTCCGTTTTGGTTCGATAGTGGCAACGCCGTAAATTGCGTTACAACGGTCGGATCTCTGCAAAAAGCGCCACATGCTTGCCAGCCGGGAGCCATTCTTCGATTGGGCCCACTACTCGAGGCCTTGTGGGGCCCAACACTCTGCTCAGCGTAATTACCGTTTGATCCTCGCTTTCTCGTTTTGACTTACCTCAACGGTCCCTGATCATCATCATGATGTATACCACGTGAGTCCAGCCATGTAAAGTGTTTAATCACGCCTCAATCCCTCTCTAGCATTTCCTTTTTTCTTATTATTTTTATTAATACAAATTTCTATTTTCACACATTACCCCCTTCTTCCTCTGTCAGTTAATTAGTTAAAACTGAAAAACGGTTTTGCAGCAAAGTATCTCGGTAACAGAAGTAATAATATCCTTTTTGTCTTTCACTGCTGCATTAAAACTAGTATTAACTTATCACACATTATAATTCACTTTTATTACAGCAAATTTAACTCCTCATCACAGATTTTATCACACCAGCTACAATTAAATGCGAAGTAGTCAAATAGGTGAGCATTCAGAATAATAGGAAAACGTGTATACAAAAATGAAATAAATACTTGTGAACCAAAATGGAAAAGAAAATATGAACTCCGTGACTCAGTTCCAGTAAAATTGTTTTAATTAATAAGTATTTTAAAAGAATATTTCTTCAATTCAAATAAAATTATTTTCCCTTAATTATATATATAAAAACCTTTGTGGAAAAGAAACCCTCATACAACTAACATGATGGTTATCGTGACGTGGCCCTATCCTTTTCTAGGAACATCTGACAGAGTTGAACATTATTGATACACGCAAAAATGCGAAGCTGAAAATCTTTACTTGTCCAAAACACAAACGTGTTAGTGTTATAAGGAATAAGTAACCCACCATGAGTCATATGATTCGATTTAATTTTAGTGATAAAGGTGACATTTCAACCAACACTGTCACTTGTCTACCCTAATCAGGAAAAATCAGCAAAAACAATTTGAGAAGAAGAAATCTGACAGCCAATAATTCAGGAAAATTAGCCTGAATTTATGAACTGGGTGCATCCACCAAAAATATAAAATAATAAACTTTGTATTGCAAGACTGACAAAAAGATTGCGTGTTTGTCTTTTAAGTAAAACCAGTTGGATGCTTGATTAATGTAACATTAGATGCACACCCTGTTGAATAATTAAAACTTGTTTACATAATTTATAAACAAAAACCCTTTATTCAATTTTTTTTTTGTTAATAAGTTTCATAATTCTTATAAATAATATCTTCTATCAGCTTCTACTTTAGATAAAGTATTTAAATATTTTTTTTGTTTAATCAAACGTTTAGGAACTAAAACTGTAGGGAATTAAGCATGCCAAAAAAGTAAAGAAAGGAATTATTATTTGAAGAATAAAATAAAAACTTGTTGGAGTTTACTTTTGCGTTGCCATGAGGAAAATAAATAAACGAAATGAAATTGGGTACAAGTTTTGAAAGAACAGCATGGCAATTGAAGGTTCATGTGATAGAAAATGGTATTAAAAGCGCATTGACATGGGACAACAGACTGTAAAGTTGGTAGTTGGAAATTATAATGCTCTTCTAGTCATCATTCAAGGACACTCACCCAATCCTCAAGGACTCTTCATTAAATCAACCTTAGATATAAATAATTAAATCACTAATGTCTCACCAATTTTTACTTTAATTCCTAACTCAAAAAATTATTAAAATTGTTTTTACATAAATAAATCATATTGATTTCATTTTTTTTTCTTTCAATATATAGTGTATTATTAATTAAGTTCACATTTTGAGAATGTGTTACATTTAATATATATATATATATGTGAACCAATTTAATAAATTTCAAAGATTAAATTGAAAATCTGCGTCACAGGGATAAAATTGTACCTTTAATAATATCAATTTTAGTCATGCTTTATTTAGCGTAAAAATCTCTTATCGTGGATATTCTTAAAGGGTGTTATGATAATGACAAAATTAACCCATCAAACAATATCTAACAAGGAAAGAAGAAAGTCAATCAAATAAAGAGAGAGACAAGTACTTCAAGATATTAGTCAAAGGTCTTAGGTAGAGATTTATAATCTTTTTACTCATCAATTAAAGTTACATCCATCCCAAGCTTAAAATTGAATAAGATATTAATTAAGTGAATGCTGAATCTTGTAAACTGAAAACTTGTAACTTAATACATGTTTGAATAATGGGACTTGAGTTAAATAATGAAAAGGACTGATGGCCATTAACCAAACTCGAGTGTAACATGCCTAAACCTGACTTTGCAGAAATCTTGTATAGACCTAAATTCGAGAAGCTTTGATGGTTAGAGACTTTGTTCTTAAAGTTTATATGCATATTATCATATTCCTAATTAATCATGTATTTTTGGATTTTAAAAATTAATATTTTAACTATTAAAAGTTTGTGCTTTTAGTTCAAGCCAGTTAAATAAAATAAAGTTGTTCTAAACTTTCAATTTTTTAATTTAAAATAAACTTTGTTACATGCGTTAATCAATTTGAAATTAAATGGGATACTATTAATGGATAATATTTGCTATAATGTAAACTCTTGAGCTATTCTCTTTAATGTCATTTTACTAAGGATCTTTCCTATTTGAGGTTAGTCTTTTCTAAAATAACATTGACTAAACATTTGCTTTTTTTTAAGATTCAATATAATGATTAAATATTACCTTTAATTTGAATTATTCATATAATTACTTTTTTATAAAAGCAAAATGGGCGACTCATCAAATTGAATCTTGAAGTGATTAGTTAGACATTTTAGAATTATTAATTATTGTTTAATAGTTTATTAATATATATATATATATATATTTTAATCGACATTCTATATATTTTGTGAAATTTTGGTTTTTGATTGCATATTTAATTATTGTTAATTTGGTGTCATGACTTTCATTTTATGTTACCTAAATATCAATACAAAAGTATGTAAAATATAAGAAATGTTAATTCAAAAAATATGTTCTAATCAATCAAATAAAAAAATCCCTTTAAATGAGATATGGATACAACTTTGATTAAAAAATAATAGATTTACATGCATGTGACAAACTTCAATTTCCATTATATAAATACAAAATACATATTTCGTTTAGATAAATAAAATTTATTTTGAAATAAAATAACAAATATATATTTTCAATTAATTTTAGAAAAATGAAAAAAATAAATAAGGAAAATTTAAATCTTTTTATTTAAATATTAAAAAACTAAAAAAGTATGTACTTTCTTTAAAAATTCAAATTGATTGATTTAAGACTTTATTGTCTTTTGTTTAAAAAAAAATAAAAATAAAATAATAAATAAATATAGGAAGAAAAAAAAATTCTCACGCCACCCCTTTATTTCTTCACGTCAACCCTCAAACATTCTTTGGACTTACAGCCATATTCACTTGTTACACCTGCTTTATTTCTTCACGCCATCCCCTACATGCTCTTTAGACTAACATGTTTAGTTTTTACATCCCTTTATTTCTTAACGTCACCCCCACACATTCTCTGGGCTCACAGGCCCACTTTTTACACCGCACACCCCTCACACTCACTCTCATTTCCTCAGGACTGCTTCTTCCTGCACCTCCATATCATCTTCCTGCACCTCCATACTCTAGGCAAATTTATCATTTAACCCTTTTTAAAATATTTCATATCCCATTATACCCTCCACCATCCCTTTTACTTCTTA
>Ga0123340_1007836_pt1 | contig 10171 bp, 15 predicted proteins | sample SirMexnodulemix_FD_89961 | JGI IMG/M metagenome (GOLD analysis project Ga0123340, IMG submission 89961) | Root nodule microbial communities of legume samples collected from Mexico - Siratro Mexico nodule mix | ecosystem: Host-associated > Plants > Roots > Nodule | place: Mexico: Nepantla...
ATATATATATATATATATATATGTAGTAGTATTCTTTAAGTCCTAAAAATGGTCTCATCACGCCTATATAAGATTTAGGATATACTAATTTTTCCAAAGACATATAATCAATCTTTTGTCCTTACACTCTACCAAAAAGATGAAAAAGTGTGGACATTGAAATTGTAAGTAGGCATCACTACCACCTTAATCATAACTTCTTTCTCTGGTCTAAAAAGGAACCAACCTCCATTGAATTTCTTGCTCGACTTCTCTTTTTAACAATGTAAACAAGCTTTTCTATACTAATAAAAGTATAGGGAGTTTAAGATGTCGACTTGCTAACCCTTGTAATTTAATAAGGAGGTGAAACTTCAAACATTGTTAAGCATTCCTACTAAAATAAACTTTAGAATTTTGTAAATTCAGATCATGTCACGAGGCTCCTTCATACATTCTAAAGGATATTCTTTAATTTCTCGTATTCCTGCAAACTAGTTTTACAAAATAACAAACAATCATTAAGAAACAATAAGTGGGTAATAGTAGGAGCACCACAAGCAACCTTTTTGCCATGCACTTTTTCCCTAATTTCTACTCTTTTTTGTCAATTTTGAGAGTCCATTAGCACAAATGAGACAAAGAAAAGGTGATAAAGGTCTCTAAATTGACCCTAGTTGAATACTAAACTATTTAGATGCACATCATCATTCATGTTTCACTAAACCCAAGTTTCAACATTAGTCTCCAAATGCTCCCATCTAACTCGATTATATGCCTTGTTGATATCAATTTTAAGGGTAATCTCCAAACTTTTGCCCCCAGACTTGAGCTTCATATGGCGCAAAATCTCATTGGCAAGGAGCACATTCATGAATAAAGTTGTCTTTACGAAAATGGTTTGCTCTTTAGAGATGCACTTGGGTATGACCTTCTTCAACCTGTTAGTAAACAATTCAAACATAATTTTACAGATGACATTATATACCAATATAGGTTGCATATCCTTCATATTTCTTGCCCAGTCACCTTTTGGAATTAACACAAAGTTGATTTCATTTATAAAATTGGAACTTCTCAAGCCATTAAAAAAAAGAATAGTGGATATCAGAACTATACATATGCCAAAACCAACAAGACAACCCTAAGATCAACCCATTCGGACTTGGAGATTTGTCTAGGTTCATATTAAAGAAAACATCCTTAAATATAAAAGGTTCCAATAATAAATAATTATCATCCTCCTACTTACATGTTATGAAAATAATCTTTTATAGTGTCCTTAATACTCTTTGTAAGGATTTCATCATACCATCCTCTTAGATGAAAGGTGTCCTTCCGAAGGAAGATGTTAGGAAGGAAAACAAGAAGCAAAATGATGAGGTAGCTGATGATGTGGAGGAAGAGGTTAACAATAATACACCTCAGCTAGACATGAGGACAGTGCCAAATTTAGTTGGCCTTGAAGGACATGTAGAGCAGGACCAGTGTATCAAGGGACCAATGAAGAGCAATAGGCAGCGGACTACAAATGTGCAACTAAGAAATTATGTTTGTTAGGCAGTATATGAGTATAACCTTTCTCTCTCTTCTCTTTTGGCTCCTTAGGGAGAGTATGTTCCTATTCTTCTACACTGAAATACCTATTTCTTGGTTTCAGGAGATCAAGCTATCCAAGGGAGAACCTAGCCTTTATTCCTTACAGTAATTACACAATTACACATAGTGTTAAATATCTTGGAATTTATCTTAAATATTACAGTATACAGACCATTACAGTGTTCTCTCTGCCATTCAACAATCAATTGGCCATATTCTTCATAACCTGGACAAACAACAAGTTGGGGAAACAGATTTTGAATATGGTCTAGGTCATGGCTTGAACTCACAAACCAACCCTCTCATACACCAACATCAACAACCGAGGAAACTCAATTTCGATTTGCCTCGTTTTAATGGTACCGACGCCTTGGGGTGGATATTTAGTGTTGATCAATACTTTGATTACTACCATATTGATGAAGCTGAGAGGATCAATATTGCCACAATGCACATGACAAGTACTGCAATTCCCTGGTTTCAACTAACTCAACGCAACTTTCCCTTTCGATCTTAGCATGAGTAGAAAAGGGCAATTGAAATTGAGTTTGGCCCTTCCGTGTTTGAGTCACCGAGAGAATCACTTTTCAAATTAATTCAACAGGGATCAGTGCTTGATTACTATGCTGAGTTTACAACTTTAGCAAATCGTGCCCAATTAGAACCCCCTGAAGCCTTGCAAGATTGTTTTATCAGTGGCCTGAAACCTAATATTCGTCGAGAGGTGAAAGCCCAGTGCCCCCTAGCTTGATGCGTGAAGTTAGTCTTGCTCGACTGTATGAAGATAAATATAACCCCAATTTTCGTCCAAACCCAACACCCAACGTATATAGACATCAAACCTCAACCTCACCTATAACAACTAACAGTAAACCAAACCTCAAAAACCAACTACCACCACTACTTCCCACTCCAACCCATAAACCCACATTTCCCATACCAAAAAATCAAGTAAGGAGACTTTCCCTAGCTAAAAAACAGTTAGGAGAGATAAGGGGCTTTGTTTTTTGTGTGATGGAAAATTCACCCCTAACCATAGATGTCCGAATCGACACTTTATGTTGTACCAATTAGATGAGACTGAAGATGCTGATAATCAACAGCAGGACACAAATCTTGAGAGACTTGAACTGGACCCTCAGTTAACCGAGTTGGAACACCATGTAATTCAGCAACACCACTTGTCCCTTAATGCCATGAAAGGGGTCCTAGGATTTGCAACAATCAGGCTAACAACTAAGGTACATGGCTTAGAATTACAAGTATTGATTGATGGAGGCAGTTCGGATAGTTTTATCCAACCTAGAATTGCCAAATTTCTCAAACTTCCGTGGAACCAGCACCTGGTTTTAGAGTGATGGTTGGTAATTTCGATGTTAAGGAGGTAGAAGGACAATTTCCTAATGTTTATGTCCTACAAGTTGCTGGTGGTGATTTGGTTATTAGCTCTTCTTGGCTTAAGACTCTCAAAGCTCATATCACTGATTATGATTCCCTTTTCATAAGGTTTTTGCACAAAGGGGAGTTTGTGACTCTCAGAGGCGATGTCGAATTAGCTCCTACACAAGCTCAATTTCATCATGTTAGAAGATGGATGTATACTGATGCAATGGCTGAAATATATTCCCTACACCTCTCGGATACATCAACAGAACCTCCATTCAATGGGGATTGCGCACAAGACTTAGACCCAGAGTTAGCCGTATTGCTGCATACTTACAGAATGGTGTTCCAAACGCCTATAGGCCTGCTTCCTCCTAGAGAGCATGATCACACTAATCCACTGGTAGAAGGTGCTGAACCAGTCAAAGTTAGACCCTATAGATATCCACATAGTCAAAAAGTGCATATTGAATCTATGGTGCAAAAGATGTTAACGGATGGCATTATTCAACCTAGTAAGAGCCCATTTTCTAGTCCTATTTTACTTGTTAAAAAGAAGGATGGAACATGGCGATTTTGCACCGACTATAGAGCCTTGAATGCCATTACTATCAAGGATTCTTTTCTAATTCCTACAGTCGATGAATTGCTAGATGAGCTACATGGTGCCACTTATTTTTCTAAATTGGATTTAAGGTTAGGATATCACCAAATTCTAGTGAACCCTACTGACAGACACAAAACAACTTTCCGGACTCACCAGGGCCATTATGAGTGGTTAGTCATGCCATTTGGCTTGACTAATGCACCTGCAACTTTTCAGGCGTTAATGAATGATGTGTTCAAACCATATTTAAGAAGATTTGTTCTAGTCTTCTTTGATGACATATCGATTTATAGTCCGACTAGGCAAATTCATTTAACACAGCTTGAATTGGTCTTACAACTATTACAAAAATAATCTTTATATGCCAAGTTCTCAAAATGTTCATTTGGCACCAACGAAATTGATTATCTGGGCCACATCATCAATGAGGTAGGAGTACAGATGGATAAAGACAAAGTGCAAGTTGTTTCTAACTGGTCAATACCCACTACTCTCAAACAATTTTGAGGTTTCTTGGGACTGTCTAGTTATTATAGGCTATTCATAAGGGGTTATGCTTCCATAGCAGCCCCTCTCACTGAGTTACTAAAAAAAGACTCTTTCCACTGATCCACAGAGGAAGAACAGGCTTTTAAAAAACTCAAGGAAGTTGTGACCACAACTCCTGTCTTGGCATTACCTGATTTTAATCTTCTATTTATTTTAGAGACTGGTGTTTCTGGCATTGGAATTGGAGCGGTCTTAAGCCAGAACAAGCACCCAATTGCTTTCTTTTCAAAGAAAATGTCTCCAACCATGCCAAGATAGTCTGCTTACACTAGAGAATTATTCGCTATCACTGAAGCTATTGCCAAATTTAGGCACTACCTGTTGGGCAAGAAGTTTATAATCAAGTCAGGCCAACAAAGTTTGAAATCTTTGCTAAATCAGTCCTTACACACTCCTGAGCAACAGAAATGGTTGCATAAATATTTGGGCTATGATTTTGAAATCCAATACAAATCGTGAGTGGAAAACTTAGCTGCAGATGCCCTATCTCGATGCTTTTACACTGCATTCTCCATGCCTGATCCACACTGGTTACAACAACTGCAGAAGGAAATACAACAAGATTATGAGCTGCAACAAATATGGATGCTTTGTCAGAATCAAAACCTGCAATATCAACACTACCAGATAAAAAATGAGATTTTATTATGGAAAAATAGGGTAGTCGTACCAGCCAATAGTGACATTATCAAGTTAATTATGCAAGAATATCATGATTCAGTCGTTGGGGGACATTCAGGGGTAGCTAAAACCACTAAAAGAATTTGTTCTCAATTTTATTGGCCCGGGATGCAAGAAATTATCAAGGACTATGTGCTGAATTGTGTTGTTTGTCAAAAGGCTAAGACTCAAACTAAAGTTCTTGTTGGCCTTCTACAACCTCTACCTATTCCTTCGCAGATTTGGGAAGCTATTTGTATGGATTTCATCACTGCATTACCATTTTTCAAGGCTACACGGTTATCATGGTGGTAATTGATCGGTTGTATAAATTTGCACATTTTCTTCCTCTTAAAACAGGTTCCACTAGCAAACAAGTGGCAGAGGTTTTCTTGAAACAGGTGGTTAAACTCCATGGATTCCCTATAACCATAATCTCGGACAGGGATAAGGTTTTCATCAGTAACTTCTGGAAGAGGTTATTCGAATTACAGGATACAAAATTGGCAATGAGTTCCTCATACCATTCACAAATAGATGGCCAAAGTGAGGTGTTAAATAGAACCTTAGAAATGTACTTAAGGTGTTTTTGTTTTGAAAATCCAAAAAGTTGGCTAAACATGTTTCCCTGGGCCCAGTATTGGTGCAATACTTCATACCATACTAGCATCAAGATGTCTCCCTACAAGGCTCTTTATGGAAGGGACCCACCTTCCTTGATAAAGTATCAAGTATCTCCTTACGATGAGCTATCCTTTTGAGAAATGTTAGAAGAACGGGATAAATTGATTGAGCAATTGAAACAAAATTTGCAGAAGTCCCAACAGTATATGAAACACTTTGCTGATAAGAAAAGACAACATGAGGAATTCCAAGAAGGGGATTGGGTTCTGGTTAAGTTACAGCCATACAGACAACTTGGCCTTGGGAAAGCACCAGAAAATAAGAATGAGGTTCTTTGGTCCTTTTCAAATCAACCACAAGTTGAGTTTTGTAGCTTATAAGTATAAGCTAGACTTGCCATCAGAAGCTCGTATCCATCCTATTTTTCATATTTCTCTATTGATGAAATTCAGAGGAGATTCCCAACAACAATACCCGCCGCTCCCTCTCAACACTATAGAATTTGGCCCGATAATAACACCTACCAAAGTGCTAAATGTGCGCACAATATTACAGGGCATGCATGAAACTCAGCAAGTCTAAGTACAATGGGGAAATGGTTCGGCTGCTTTTAAAATGTGGGAGAATGCAAAGGAATTTCTTAAAGCCTATCCACATTTCAACCTTGGGGACAAGGGTGTTTTTAAAGCGGAGGGTAATGTTAGGAAGGAAAATAGGAAGCAAAATGATAAGGTAGCTGATGATGTGGAGGAAGAGGTCAACAATAATACACCTCAACTAGACATGAGGACAGTGCCAAATTCAGTTGGCCTTAAAGGACACGTGGAGCAGGACCAGTGTATCAAGGGACCAAGGAGGAGCAATAGGCAACGGACTACAAATGTGCAGCTAAGAAATTATGTTTGTTAGGCATTATGTGAGTATAACCTTTCTCTGTCTTCTCTTTTGGCTCCTTAGGGAGAGCCTGTTCCTCTTCTTCTATACTGAAATACTCATTTCTTGGTTTTAGGAGATCAAGCTATCTAGGGGAGAACCTAGCCTTTATTCCTTACAGTAATTACACAATATACACAGTTTTAAATGTTTTGGAATTTATCTTAAATATTACTGTATACATACCATTATAATGTTCTCTCTTTTATTGTTCATTATTGCGATTTTGCCTCTGTTGCTATAGTTCTAAAACAGGTTGTTCTGCCTTTAATAGAATTTTAAACATAACAAAAGATCCTCCAAACCCCACACATCCATTATCTCTTGGAAGCATCAAATTAACCCCATTAGATGTTGTACCCTCCCACATTTATCTACATACGACAAAATGTTGTTGAAATATCTTGTAACACACTATGGTTGGGACAAATTAGCAGTTAATTTAAGGATATTATAATAATCATTTCTCTTGGACCTGTCAAGGATACTAAAAATATTAGTTAGAATCCAAGGTCCCTTTCGATCATAATCAATATTCAAATTTATAAAATTTTTAGAGAAGTTGATAATTTATCCTTTTATGTTTCTATTCTAGAATAAGACCAAACCATAAGGAATAAGACCAGCTTACAAATAATATATGTGAGTTTTCAGAGACTTTTGAACTGTCATGGAAAGTAAAATTTGACCTTTTACTCAATCTTTTGTATGGAGAGTACTTCCGTGTAAGGTAGCAATAAAGTTCAATTTGACAACAATACATGTGTATTATGTGATTGCAAGAGGAGTTAAGAGATCACTTGTTCTTCTCTTGTACAATAGTTGCTAATGAAACATATGTAACATGTGCATAGGTGTTAGCCATAATCAGGCTAAAAATCATTTGCACTAGTTTCGTATGATACAGCTAAATGGGAAAAGAAACACAATATGGAAATCTGTATGGATAACTATTATATAAAGCATCTGAAAAAAAAGGAAATATACAAAAGTTGTTTTTTCCTTTAAAGAATGGGTCCAATATCCTATAATGTGCATTACAACTTATCATAACGCCTATGCTGAACTCAATTCTGTATGTTGTTTCTCTTATGATTTTGAATAATTGGAACATAATTACACGAATGAGGGCAAAAATTTTATTTAAAAGTCTACATTAACTTGTTCTAGAAGGGTCATTTTTCTGTTAAGAGTATTATGCAGATTGAATATTGAGGAAGCAGAGCATGTAAACAATTCAAAAATTGGATTTCAGGCAATATGTAAATAATCCATAGGCCTAGGCAACGAATAAAGAAGAGTCAATAGAGAATTTTCAACATAACTTATAGGGAAGGTTTTCACGGCAAAATAAACATGTCATGAATAGCAATAAGACTTACGACAGGAGGAACTTCCATCAGATTGAAACCTCTGTTACTCAACCATAACAGCATGGTTTACAAGTTGTTTTGAGTTCCACAAGTATGAAGATATATATAAAAATCAAGTTTGACAGCAGCTTAATCAAGTAATGAAGGAAATGTTGTATTTATGATACTACTTGTTGTGGTTGTTGGGAGAATCCGAGGGGGCATAACCAGGAAGATCTCACAAGAAAGAGAAATGGGCCAAACATACATAAGGGAATGACACCACCTTTAACCCAAAAACCTTAAGGCAGTAGGTTTATGGGTCTTCTTTCTTATATATTGCTTAACTTTCTCATTTTTATTCAATCTGAGACTTAGACTCACACTTGGATACCCAACAATCTCCCCCTCAAGTGAGAATCCCCATCATATGAGTTGGTCACCATTAGGGCAGTGCGAACCATCGGCTCTTAGTCCCTCTTCTACACTCCCCATCGTATGAGTCAGTCACCATCAGGTCGGTGTGAACCTTCAGCTCTAATACCACTTGTTAGGAAAATCTGAGGGGGCATAACCGGGGTGATCTCACAAGAAGGAGAAATGGGCCCAACATACAAGGGAATGACACTACCTTTAACCCAAAACCTTAAGGCAATAGGTTTATGGGTCTTCTTTCTTATATATTGCTTAACTTTCTCATTTTTATTCAATATGGGACTTAGACTCACACTTGGATTCCTAAAAATCTCCCCCTCAAGTGAGAGTCCCGTCATATGAGCCGGTCACCATCAGATCGATGCGAACCATGAGCTCTTAGTCCCTCTTCTACACTCCCCATCGTATGAGGCAGTCACTATCAGGTCGGTACGAACCTTTGGCTCTGATACCACTTGTTGTATTTATGATACCACTTGTTGGGTATCCAATTGTGAGTCTAAGTTCCACATTGAATAAAAATGAGAAAGTTAAGCAATATATAAGAAAGAATACCAAATAAACCTACTACCTTAAGGTTTTGGGTTAAAAGTGGTGTCATTCCCTTATATATGTTGGGCCTATTTCTCCTTCTTGTTAGATCTCTCCGGTTATGCCCCCTCGGATTCTCCCAACAAGTGATATCAGAGCCAAAGGTTCGCACTGACCTGATGGTGATCGGCTCATACAATGGGGAGTGTAGAAGAGGGACTAAGAGCCGATGGTTCCCACCGACCTGATGGTGACCGACTCATATGATAGGGACTCTCACTTGAGGAGGAGATTGTTGGGTATCCAAGTGTGAGTCTAAGTCCCACATTGAATGAAAATGAGAAAGTTAAGCAATATATAAGAAAGAAGACCTATAAACCTACTTTCTTAAGGTTTTGGGTTAAAGGTGGTGTCATTTTCTTATATATGTTTGGCCCATTTCTCCTCTCGGATTCTCCCAACAAGTGGTATCATAAATACAACAAGCAACAATCTCTCTCTCAAGTGAGAGTCCCCATCACATGAGCCGGTCACCACCAGGCCGGTGCGATACATCGGCTCTTAGTCCCTCTTCTACACTCCCCATCATATGATACCACTTGTTCGAAGAATTCGAGAAGGCATAACCGGGGAGATCTCACAAGAAGGAGAAAAGGGCACAAAATACAAGGGAATGACACTACTTTTAACCCAAAACCTTAAGGCAGTAGGTTTATGTGTCTTCTTTCTTATATATTGCTTAATTTTCTCATTTTTATTCAGTGTGGGACTTAGACTCGCACTTGGATTCCTAACAAAAAACAAACAACAAATCTAGCAGGAAAAGAAGAATAATAACTAAGATGTAAGAATTATGTAGATAGGAAAGGTTATCATAGAGATAGTAGCAAGAGTGGCTCAAAATCATTGCTTCCATATCAGATATCTGCAGAGAATCCTTGAAATTTGCAGTAAGAGGAACCAGGCATGTACTCAGTCTTCACAGTCACAGGATGACACAAGATATGATAACTATATTCAAGTTGCAATAATAGCACACCCAAAGACTACAAAGCAGAACCATAGTAGGAGTGAGAAGCCTTATAGCAGTTTTGCTGTGGAGTGAATTAGAATTGCTTGAATATTTATCAAATTTCCTTTCCTTTTGTACTACTGATCTTTAGTTACTATCATTGAGGACAACACACTAGAAAAAAAAAACTTAATTTTATTTTATAGGATGAAACAATTATACCACGACTTATTTGGCAAGTCATAGCATTCGAAGAGTTTTCATTTTTAAATTTTCTAAAGAGTCTTTTGGACCTGAATGATTGCTCGTCTTAGTACTAGTAAGTTTTCTATCTTAAAGACCATGTGTGTATATAGGTACATTTGTAGCTTTAAACAAGTTCATAAAAGAATTAGAATAATTTAAATATTATTTTTATTATTTTATTTTTATTATTATATATATATATATTATGAATACCTTCAACTATTTATTTTTTATTATTTTTAATAATATATATATATATAT